>JGI994J12354_10005328_pt1 | contig 11116 bp, 8 predicted proteins | sample IntmicLarv3ML3BL_FD_12354 | JGI IMG/M metagenome (IMG submission 12354) | reverse complement strand
GTATGCCTTGCGTGTCACAGTACACAGGAAATTGACTGTGTAAAACTGCGGCAGGTTATTCAAAACATTAAACAAAATAACCTGCCATCTCAAACAGTCAATTTGAGTATTCCTGCAAGTTTTTCAAATGTGATATAATAAAGNTTAAATAANGGTATTGATACAAATNTTAATTTATAAACGAAACGACAACCAACGAAGCTAAACTGACAATCAACCTTAATAAGTGCCAACCTAACCGACAGTCCGAGGACTATATCTAAAAACGAATTTGAAGCATAGATGGAGATAGAAAATGTTTAATGATAAAAAAGTGTCAGCATTGATTCTTGCGGCAGGCAAGGGAACACGTATGAATTCTGATATAAACAAGCAATACTTACCAATAGGCGGAATAGCAATACTTGAACATACAATAGAAGTGTTTGAAGAGAATTCATACATAGACGAAATTATACTTATAGTAAATAAATATGATATAGAATACACCGAGGTTTTAGAAAGTTACCCTGATATAGAATTGCCTAGGGCTTTGGAACTGCCTGAGGTTTTAGAAAGTTACTCTGATACAGAATCGCCAAAGACTTCGGACCTGTCTAAGACTTCGGACCTGCCTGAAACGTTGGAAAATTTTCCTGATGTTGGACCTCTTGATTTGGAAATTTCCCAGAGTGGTGTGGCCATTGTGTCCACAGAAATTTTACCAAATGTTTCGAAAATTTCAGTAAATGTTACTCCGGAATTTTCTGCAAATTTTTCACCCTCCAAAACCCCTACAAACACAGGATTTTCTATCAGTAAATATAAAAATAATTTTTCAAAACTTACGAAAATAGAAGCGGGAGGAAAAGAACGGCAGGAATCAAGCCAAATAGGACTGGAATTGCTTGATAAAGATTCTGATTTTGTTCTCATTCATGATGGGGCAAGGCCTTTTGTAACAGATGAAATACTAAATGAAATGATAGAAGCGCTTATGAAATATGATGTATGCTGTACATGTGTTCCAGTTAAGGATACAATAAAAATTGCAGATGAAAACGGAAATATAGAGAAAACTCCAAAGAGGAGTACATTATATGCCGCACAGACCCCGCAGGGATTTAAAACAAACATTATAAAAAGCTTATATAACAAAGCAAGAATGGATGGTTTTTCAGCCACAGATGACTCACAGATAGCGGAACATTATGGATACATTTCTCACATAGTAAAAGGAAGTTATGAAAACATTAAAATCACAACAGAAGAGGACCTATATACAGCAGAAAATATTTTTCAAAAGAGAATGAAAAGCTGAGGAGGATTTTTTAATGAAGGTGCTAATCCCCGAACAGATAAAAGAAATTGACAGAAGATGTGAAGAAGAATATGGAATACCAAAGAGCAGGCTTATGGAAAATGCGGGAAGAGCTGTATACATTGAAACCTTAAAATTCTTGCGAGAATGCGGCAGAGATTGTGAAAACCTTAAAATTGTCTTTTTATGTGGAAAAGGCAACAATGGAGGTGATGGGCTAGTATGTGCCAGATATTTCATAAATCACGGAGCAGATGTTCATGTTTTCATATGCGAAGCAGACTCAATTAATGACAGAGATGTAACAGCCAATTATAATACTTTGAAAAATACAGGGGCAGATATCATTTTCCTATCAGAGGCGAATTTTTCACTTTTAGAAGAGCAAATGAGTGATGCTGACGCAGTAGTGGACGCAATGTTTGGAATAGGACTTAACTCACCAGTAAGAGGAGTATATAAAAGAATTATAGAAGAAATAAATCATAACACAAACATGGTAGTGGCGGTTGATATTCCAACAGGGGTGGACGGTTTTTCAGGCAGGATTTTGGGAGAGGCCGTAAATGCGGACTTGACAGTGGTTTTGGCGGCATTGAAATCGGGGAATCTTATGTATCCTGGGAGAGATTTTTGCGGAGAACTAAAAACAGTTGATATTGGGGTGCCAGCGGAACTTGCCGACACAATGAAAATAAAGATTTTTCAAACAGAGAGCAGTTTGGCAAAGGAGTTTTTCAAACGGAGAAATCCGGATTCACACAAAGGTATACATGGAAAAATAGGTATAATATCGGGCTCTGAGGGAATGACTGGTGCCGGAATTATGGCATCAAGGGCAAGTTTGAAAACCGGTGCAGGTCTTGTTTACAATATAGTGCCCGGAGGGTTGGCAAACATATATGAAGCTGGCGTGATTGAGGCGGTTACATTTGGACAAGGAGATGAAACATATTTTTCAAGTGAATATGCTGAAGATGTTCTTGAAATCTGTCAAAAACTCGACACAATTGTTATGGGTCCTGGAATGGGAACATATGAAGAGACCGAGGAGTTTATTGCGGACATTTTGGAGGGACTGAATACACTTGAAAATGCAGAGAGTAAGACGCTGATTCTTGATGCGGATGCATTGAATATGCTTTCCAATAATATTGATATTTTGAAAAATATTAATATTAATGTGATTTTGACTCCTCACCCAAGCGAAATGGCGAGGCTGTGTAATGTGAGTATTGCAGAGGTGCAGGCGGATAGGATAAATGCGGCGAGATTTCTCTCCTCACAGTGTGAACAGACGGTTGTTTTAAAGGGTGCGTCTACCATAACAGCGTTTCCTGATGGCAGTGTATATATAAATCCCACAGGAAATTCGGGAATGGCAACTGCGGGTTCAGGAGATGTACTGTGTGGAATAATCGCGGCAATGGCGGCGTTTGGAAATTCAGAACTTGCGGCACCATGCGGCGTATATTTACATGGGCTCGCGGGTGATTTTGCGTGTGAAAAATTCGGGGAGTATAGTATGACTGCCTGTGACATAATTGAAAATATATATTGTGCGATAAGGAGCTTATAAATGTCAGAAAATAACAAACTAATGAATCGTTCATGGGCAGAGGTTGATTTGGATGCCATAGCTCATAATTTAAAAGAGATAAAGAGTAAACTTAGCAGAAATACAGAGATTATGGGTGTTGTAAAGGCAGATTCATATGGGCATGGAGTGTTTGAAACTGTACAGACAATATTGGAAAATGGTGTATCAAGGCTGGCAGTTTCAATGCTTGATGAAGCTATACAGTTGAGGAAAATGGGCATAAAGGTTCCGATTTTGATATTAAGCTATACAGACCCTTGCAGAGCTGATGAAATTGTGAAAAATGATATAACTCAGACTGTCTATTCACATGAGCTTGCAGAGTCTTTCAGAAGCCGCTGTAAGACTAAATAAAAATGTTAAAATACATATAAAAATTGATACAGGGATGACAAGAGTTGGATTTGCACCTGGCTATGAGGCGGTGAAAAATGTTGTAAGAATAAGCAAATTATCGGGAGTAGTTATTGAGGGGATTTTTACACATTTTTCAAAGGCGGATGAAGCGGATAGAGCATATACCTTTATGCAGTTTGAACGATTTATGAGCATATGTTCAGAGCTTAAAAGAATTGGAATACTCATACCAATTAAGCATGTAGCAAACAGTGCAGCGGCAATGATGTATCCTGAAATGCATATGGATATGATAAGGACGGGCATAATTCAATATGGGTTGTATCCGTCAAATGAAGTGGACAAGTCGGTGCTCAATTTGAAACCAGCTATGACATTAAAGAGTAATGTTATCATGGTGAAGCGGATTGAGGCAGGTGTTTCTATAAGCTATGGAGGAACATTTGTGACAGAGAGAAATTCCTATATTGCAACTTTGCCAATAGGGTATGCTGATGGGTATTCAAGGTTGCTAAGCAATAAGTCAAAGGTTCTTATAAATGGGAAATATGCGCCCATTGTGGGAAATATATGTATGGACCAATGTATGGTTGATGTGACCGATATAATTGAATTGGGAACAGAGGTAAAAGTTGGTGATGAGGTGGTTCTATTTGGGAAACAGGGAAATAATTTTATAGATGTTACAAGTTTGGCAGAGATGATAGGCACGATTAATTATGAACTTGTATGTATTATCGGAAAGCGTATACCAAGGGTATATTTGAAAAATAGCAGAGTTCAAAATGTTATGAATTATCTTTTAAAATAAACATTATCACTTATCAGTGTTACAAAATACTATATAAATATAGCTACTCATTAAATTGGGAGGTATTATTTTGAAAAAAATGAGAAAAATAGTAGTAAGTAACATTGAGGAGTTGGAATGTTTTGATTATAAAAAGAGGCGATATGTATTATGCGGACCTAAGTCCGGTAGTAGGTTCCGAACAGGGCGGGGTTCGGCCAGTATTAATTATACAGAATGATGTAGGTAACAAATATAGTCCGACTGTGATAATTGCCGCCATAACATCACAGATAAATAAGGCGAAATTGCCTACACATATGGAATTGGATGCCAAAATCTTTGGCTTGCCCAAGGATTCTGTGATTTTACTTGAGCAGATAAGGACAATTGATAAAAAACGGCTCAAGGAGAAGATAGGACATTTGGATGAATCTCTGATGGATGATGTTGACAGAGGATTGTCCGTAAGCTTTGGTTTGGCACAGCTTGCATTGTAAAATAAATTAAGTAAATAGAGTGTAATATTAGTTAAATATAAATCTTGGAATCTTTGTTCGGTTTTATCTGTATTGTCGAATGAAGATTTCTTTATTTGAAAAATTTGAAAAAAGATTACATTTTTTACAATTTTTACTTGACCTTTATAGCTTGTATCAATATAATAAATTTGTATGCGTGAATAAGAATTTATGCGAGAAAATTTTTTACTTGAATATTTATAATTTAGGAGGAAGAGTGATGTCAAAGAAATACCAAATGCATGTTATCAACGGCACTCATTGGGATAGGGAGTGGAGACATACTGCTGAGCAATCAAAACTTAGACTTGTTGACCTTATGGACAACATCATCAACATTCTTGAAACAAAGGAGTCCTACAAATGTTTCTGCGTTGACGGCGGAATGATTGTTATTGAGGACTATTTAACTATTAGACCAGAAAACAGAGAGAGAATAAAGAAATTAATTGAATCAAGAAAAATGTGGGTTGTTAACTGGTATACTCTTCCAGAAACAAACACAGTTGCACCGGAATCTCTTATAAGAAACCTATTATGGGGACACAAAATGTCTGCTGAATTTGGTGGCGGAATGAAATCCGGATATACAGCTACTTCTTATGGACAGCATTCACAGATGCCTCAGCTATACCAGGGATTTGGAATTGACACAGCTATTTTCTACCGCGGAACAAACAAATATGCTATTGAAACACCTTTGTTTAAGTGGGAAGGTGCTGACGGATCTGTTCTTGATACTTTGAGAACTTTTGATGAAGTTACAAGAACAAATTGGTTCTTCTATGTTCACAATCCTATAGTATTAGGAAAACCTTCAAAAGATTTATCATATACTTATGACAGAACACAGATTCCTGTTCATATGTCTGATATGGGATTGTATGAGAAAGCTTTCGTTCTTTTACATGAAGAATTTGATTACAATCATGATGAAAATGTTATTAAGGGTGCTATCAAGGCTATTAAGGATCAGGCTGAGCCATATGCTTTGAAAAATAATTTGTTGGCGCTTAACATGGAAGACAATGATGAGCCTTATAAATATCTTCCAGAAATGATTGAAGATATGAATAAGATTTCTGATGAAATTGAATTTGTTCAGACTTCAATGGATGACTACATGGATACAGTAAGAGCTGCTATGAAGCCAGAAGAAATGTATCATCATACAGGTGAACTAAGATATACAACAATGGAATACAATAACTTTAACTCATTGCTTGGTGCAACTCATTCATCAAGAATTAAGTTGAAGATTTTGAATGACAAAGTTGAAAATTATTTGATTAATCTTGCAGAGCCTTTGGCTTCATTTGCATCATATTTTGGAAGAGAATATCCAAGAACAAACATTGACAGAGCATGGGAATCATTGTTGAAATGTCATGCACATGACAGTATTTGTGGTGCTGCAGTTGATAAAGCGCATGAGGATATGCTTTACAATTTCTCAATTTCACAGACAGTTGCAGAGGAAGTAACCGCAAGAAGTGTTATCACAATGTACAATGCAGTTGATACTGCTAAAGACTTTGAAGAGGATGACCATATCATTTCTCTATTCAATACACTACCATATGCTCGTAAACAAATAGTTCCATTGGTAATTGATACTCCTAAAGGCGGAGCAAAGGTTAAAGTTGACACTGGTGTTGACGGAATGGGCGCTGCTGATGAGTTCTATGACATTGTAGATGCAAATGGTAATATGCTTCAGTATACAGAACTTTCTTGTGAAGATATTAAAATTGGTGTTGAGAGAGAACTTGACACAAAGGCAATTAAATTCCCAGCAAGAAGAAGAAGAATCCTTCTTGAAATTGATCTTCCTGCAATGGGTTATACTACTTGTGCAATGCGTTTCCGTGGACCTAAGTTTGAATATTTACCACAAATTGGTCTTGATAGAAAGCTTATAGCACGTGATAACGGAACCCTTGAAAATGAAAACATTAAGGTTAAAATCAATCCTAATGGTACATTCTCAATGACATACAAAAAGACTGGCAGAACAATGGAAAATCTGCATTACTTCACTGACTCAGGTGAAACAGGAAGTGCACATGTTTCCACACAGCCTATCAGAAACTTTATCAATACAAGCCACGGTTGTATTTCAAACATCACAATGATGGAGAGCAACTTGCAAAGAGGAACATTTAAAATTGAATTAACTTTGAAAGTTCCTGCACAGGCTAACTATGATGGTAAAGAGAGATTTACAGAAATTAAAGAAATTCCTGTAACATATTTCTTAACTCTTGAAAAAGGTGCTGAATTCTTAAAGATTAAAACAACTTTGACAAATGAAGCTCGCGACCACAAACTTTGTGTTAACTTCCCAAGCGGAATTAAAACTGATTGGGCAGTATCAGAGAGTGCATGGGATGTTGCTAAGAGAACTATCCGTTGGACAGAAGATGGTGACAACCAAGAGAAATTCTTCCCATTCCAGCCAATGCAGAACTTTGTTGATGTTTCTGATGGTAAAGAGGGTGTTGCAATCCTTAACAAAGGTTTGAGAGAGTATGAAGTTCAAGATGATGAAGACAGAACAATTAAATTGACTCTTCTCAGAACGCAGAGAGCTTATATGACAGCTAACCCTGATATGATTCCAGAAGAATATGCACAATATATTGGTCAGCATTCATTTGGTCAAATGGATTATGAATATGCTATATATCCTCATACTGGTGATTGGGCAGAGGGAAGAGTTCTTCAAACTGCTTATGATTACAAGGTTGATGTTAAGGCTATTAAGGGTGTAACTAAGAGTGGTGTGCTTCCTACTACTGCAAGCATAATCACAATCAATCCTACAGAAAAAGTTATGATGTCAGCTATTAAGCAGGCAGAAGACGGAAACGGAACTGTTATCAGATTGTGGAATACTACAAGTGAGACAATCAATCTTGAAGTTTCTACTATATTGCCAATTAAGGCTGTTAAAGAACTTAAAATGGATGAATCCTTTATAAGAGATGTTGCAGTTGCAAATGGTAAGTTTACTGCTGAAATGGGACCACACAAGGTATTGACCTTCGTTATGATTCCGTAATTTTAAATAATGTATTTATTTGCGATATATGGGTATCCATATATCGCAAATTTATTAAGATAGTCAAATAATTAAGTTAGAGGAGAAGCAAAAATGAGTTTTTTTAATATACCTAATATTGGTTGTTTCGATGAAGACTGCGGTTTTATTAAAATGGAAAAATGCAGTGACGGATTTTATGAGGTTGGTAAAAATGGTGTAGTTTCCATTTCCGCGACAGGTGATAAGAAGGTTGAATTTATTGCATTTGAAGACAGAACAATTGCATATGTAAAGTCAGCAATGGGATATCCAGCTTACTATCCAGTGTATGAGGTTAAGTTTGAAAAACCTCTAAAAGCTGTTTTGATGGATTTGGATGGAACCAGTGTAAGATCAGAAGAATTTTGGATTTGGATTATTCAGATGACTACTGCATCACTTTTGGGCAAGCCTGATTTTGAGTTGGAAGAAGCAGATATGCCTTTTGTTTCAGGTCACAGTGTATCAGAGCATTTAAAATATTGTATAAATAAATATTGTCCTGATAAATCTTTGGAGGAAGCAAGAAACTTTTATTTTGAGCACACTCACAGAGAGATGAATGAAATTCTTGAAGGTAGGGGTAAAGAGGGAGCATTTGTTCCAGCACCTGGAATTAAAGAATTTTTGCTTGCATTAAAAGCTAAAGGTGTTAAAATCGGACTTGTTACTTCCGGTTTGTATGAAAAAGCATGGCCTGAAATTATGTCTGCTTTCAAAACTCTTGACATGGGAGAACCTAAAGAGTTCTATGATGCATCAATTACAGCAGGGTTCCCGCTTAGAAAGGGTTCAGTAGGAACTCTTGGTGAGCTTTCACCAAAACCGCACCCATGGTTATATGCAGAAGTTATGAGAGTAGGACTTGGCATTTCATTTGAAGACAGAAATCACTGTGTGGGTATTGAGGACAGCGGAGCAGGTGTTGTTTCAATCAAACTTGCAGGTATGCCAACAATTGGTATAGGCGGAGGAAACATTCCAAGCAGCGGAACAAAACCTCTTTGTGATTACTACTGTGAAACATTTGATGAGATTTTAGAAATTCTTGAGTAATATGTTTTGAAAAATGTTACAGCTCCCGTTTATGCGGGAGCTGTTTTTGTGCTCTGGGTTGTGAAAAATCCTAGGAGAACTTTGTAGGATTTTTCTAGTGGGTACATGGAACCAAAACGGAGCCATGTCCATATGAGAAAACCAATAATATTCATGTATACTTGAAAAAAGTGTAGTGTTTTGAGTTTGTAGGATTTTTCTAGTGGGTACATGGAACCGGAACGGAGCCATGTCCATATGAGAAAACTAATAATGTTCATGTATACTTGAAAAAAGTGTAGTGGTTTTGAGTTTGTGGGATTTTTCTAGTGGGTACATGGAACCGGAACGGAGCCATGTCCATATGAGAAAACCAATAATATTCATGTATACTTGAAAAAAGTGTAGTGTTTTGAGTTTGTAGGATTTTTCTAGTGGGTACATGGAACCGGAACGGAGCCATGTACCCATTAGAAACCTACTTGAACATTTCACTCTTCACTCTACTTTTATGGTGAAATGTTCCTCTGGAACAAACTCTCTGAAACCTGTTTTTCGAGTATGTTCCTTTGTTTCTGCGTCACGGACGGTTTCAGAGCGGTAATTTGAAAGTAGCCTTGTTATATTGTAAAGGTCTATCCAAATCTGATTGGTGCCGTCTTTTTGGGATTCATCAAATATAAGCTGCAATCCGAGGTGGAGATGTGGTTGTTTTACACCATTGGTATTTTCCTCAATGCTGTAGCCGGTATGTCCCAGATAACCTATAACATCACCTGCCATGACAATTTTTCCAACCTCAAGCCCCTCTGCGAAAGGTCTGTTTTGACGTAAATGTGCATAATAGTAATACCTTGTTCCGTCAAAACTCCTTATTCCTATGCGCCAGCCCCCGTACTGGTTCCAACCAGCTACTTCAACCACTCCGGATTCCATTGCAATTATAGGAGTTCCGGTCAGACCCATTAAATCATGCCCAAGGTGTATCCTTTTATAACCATAGCTCCTTGAATTACCAAAATCATCATAGTGAGAATAAGAATACCCTTTGGCAATGGGTGAAAAAACCTTTACACCATATTGAGATTTCCAAACCTTCACACCATTTTCCACAACCTCACTTTCATATGCTCCCACAAATCCGCCGAGAACAGCATTTATAGATTGGTAATAGTATGAAAAATTTTTATCATTACTTACAATTTCTGTAGGAGTTTGGCCTTTTTGAAGTTGTTCAGAGACAGAAAATAAATCAGATATATTATATTTTGAAAAATTCCCATAATACTTTGTACTTACAATTGCCAGGAGGTCAATAAAGCTAACATGAAAATCAGTGCTATATGATTCGATATCCAAATTGATTGCTTCTTGAATGAAAGAAAGCGGTATATTAAAATTAACCCATTTTATATAGGTTTCACCATTGGTACCTGAAGTATATAAGGCTTCTTTTTCATCGTAATAATGATTTAATAGTGAAATTGACAAAATGGCACATAAAACCAAAGAAATAAAAAATATAATTTTTTTCTTGAATTTTACAACATAATACATTAGCAAACTCCGTCAAAAATAGGTTTTGCTATTTATATTAGAGATCGGATTGATTTATGATGACAATGACAGCATTTGAAGAAATATTTTTCAAAACAAAGAGCATTTGAGATTCAGAAATTGCGATACAGCCATATGTAGGAAAACCTAAATCACAGTGGAGGAAGAATGCTGAACCTGCACCGGGAACACACTCGGTATTATAATCAATTACAACTGAGTATTTATATGCTTTTGGGTATTCAATAAGATGTTCCGCCGAGGACCAATCCTTTACCACATCATTAGTACTGACAAATTTGTTATAGTATTGAGAAACGGGATCATCAACCCAATAATGAGAATCATTGATTTTGGTATAGGGAAGTATGGTTCCTGGATTGTCTGTATGACCAAAAGCAGAGGATAAAGAGAACACACCCTTTGGTGAATATCTGCTGCCTTCACTGGCAGTGCCCACACCATTTGAACCAGTGTAACCAGGGCATGACATTATCTTTTCCCAAGTATTATTTTTGCGGTACATCGAAACCTCGGCGGAAGTACCATTAGCAACAACGAGAATAATTTGATCCTTTGAATCAGGGATGTTCCATTTTTCAATTACCCTTTCAATCAAACTTTTTTGAGGTGTGGGTGTTTTTGGTGTAGGTGTTGAAAAATATGTTGAGGTTGGTTCGCTTGAGGGTAATGGGGTTGCAGTAATTGACTCAGTCGGTGGCAATGTTGGTTCAATAACGTTTGTGCTTTCAGTCGCAAACGTTTCAGCCAGAATACTTTCAACAGGCACTTCAGTTGTTTTAATTGGCGTTTCTGTGGTATTTATGGTCTCATTTACAGAGACTTGTAAATTTGTCTCTGTCACATTATC
>JGI994J12354_10005327_pt1 | contig 11117 bp, 6 predicted proteins | sample IntmicLarv3ML3BL_FD_12354 | JGI IMG/M metagenome (IMG submission 12354) | reverse complement strand
GTCAAGCTGTCGGGTAATGCGGCCTTGATTGTCATATGTGTTTTTCACGACTGCCTTGCCGTTTTTGTCGTACCATGCTGTCATTTCATTCTTCGCATTGTACTCGTACTTGACAGTGAAACCCATAGCGTCAGTAAAAGTCGTCAAATTGTCGCCTGTGTATGCATAGTTGAGCGTGCGACCGTTCGGCAGACTGATAGCGGAAATTTTTCCGTCAGCGGTATAGCCGCTTATGGTATACACTTTACCCGACGGAGATACAATCCGCTTAATGCGGTTGTTATCGTACTCGATAGTAGTGATCTGCCCTGCTTTGTTTGTAATGCTTATAAGCTGTCCGTAGCTGTCAAACTTGCGGACATTCTTGTCGCTGTCGGTGATTGAATACTCATAAATCGGGAATGTGATAGTGTTCATCGCTCCAGCCGCATCATCAGGAGGAGTAAGCCCGGGAGCGGTTTGAGTGTTCTCAACAGGATAGTTGTATGTTGTCGTGCCAACCTGCGTACGGTTTAAGGTGTAGTAATACCCGTCAGGACAGGTGTATCCGCCTCCGCTAGGAGTAAACTCGATTGCACTCCCGTCCTCGCGGCGGTAGGCGACCTTGTTGTTGTCGTTTATGCTAAGGCTCTCGGCATAGGTGAACTGCCACCCACGACCGAACAAGCTGTTGTATGCCGCTCCCTTGGAATTGTATCTGCGATTGATAGTGAAGTCGCCGCCGAAGTCTGCTATGGACGCATCGTTTTGGTCCATATAGAAGTTGCCTGTATTGAGGTTGATTGGCTCGAACCCGAATTCGCAGTGCAATCCTAAGCCCATAAGCTGGCTATCTATCGCACGCTTGTCAGCATCCGAAAGCGGTGCTGGGTTATATGGAGTGGTAGCATTTCTCTGCGGGTTTCGTATGAAAATCGTATTGTTTTCTACAAGCAGGTTTGCGGGCATTCTGTTGTCCGCAAGGATAGTGCCAAGCGGAACTCCGTAATAGTCAGCAATTTTTGTCATCAAATCATACTGCTTGATTTTGTATATTACAAACTTCTCGCTCTGTCGAGTTTGTCCTGTTATTCCTCCCTTTTGCGCGAAAGCGTTAAAGTGATAGAGATTATTGAAAACCGGGCTTGTAAACGGGAATGCAGACTGCCAGTTGCTGAGCTTGCTGCGATATTTCGTGGGATTCGGAAAACTGTTTTCAAAGTTTTTACTATTGGGATATATATACTGCGGTGAAGCGGCAGTAACGCCGCTATTGCTACCATTATTAAGCGAGTATGAAACAGCAGAGCCCGGAGTTGCAATTCCGTCAACAAATACTCCTTGAAAATGCACCCGACCATTAGTATTGCTGTCAATCATAGTTCGGATATTAAGGGTCGTGTTGTTTATGTCATAGTTCGGGTCAACAGGGTCAGGAAGCTCCCATATTATCTCGATATATGGTTTGTTTTCCTCTGTAAAAAACGTAGGATTCCCTTGCGTTGACGTGACAAAACAGCCCCCGTTACCCGGAAGTTCGTCTAGGGCTATCAAAGCCAAACCATAGTTAGGCTCTCCGTCAAGCCAAAGCTCAACAGAATTTGTGATATCAAAGCCATGCTTTACAGGTGCGATTGGTGACCCTGACGAAGGCTGAGTTGAGCCACCGCCGTTTGCGGCAGGTTCTCGAGGGATGTTGTCGTCAGTTTCCCATTTTGTTGTGGCAAGGTCGAAATCTCGCTTAAGACGATACATGGTAAAGTTGTTACTTCCGTATGACAGATACTGTGTGCCGTAATATGTCGCGCTTTGTATACTTGCAAGAGGGTTTATGCCGCTATATGCCGCGGGGTCGATTTTTATCATCTGACGTGTTTTGCCTAAATCGCCTTCGCCGGGAACGCCTGCCTCAACATCAGTAATATGTCCAACATAGCCATACCCAGTCGGGTTATACCTTCCGATGGTACGCAAACTTGCCAAGGTAGCATTGCTTATATACGAGTTGTCGGCGGTAGCAACAGTTGGGTCAATGACGATAGGATATACTCGTTTGGGGTCGGCAAGCCATTCTTTGTTGGCGTTTACTGTGAGGGTATTCCCGTTCAAAGTGAGTGAAACATCTGTGGAAAACTCGCCCGCAGAGTCTGTCATTATCGGTGCAGAAATAGTAAACTTCAGCTGTCCGTCTTTATATACGTTCAGCACGTTGTCTTCTGCACGAACCTCAGCGCCATGCGTGTTCAGCGTATATTCAAAGATATGCTTGTCGGTGGATTTGCGCAAAACTATGTCTTCTTTAACAGCGGTTTCTGTAACAGTATATTGACTATCAATTCCGTCGAAAATATCGTTATATAAAATGGCATTGTCAACAACAGCAGGACGTGAAAAGTCACCGCTAGCAGGCGCTATGCTGATTTTTGCTCCGTTCTTCTCAATTGTGATAGGGTTAGAGGTGGTTACCTCCTCTGGCAGACGAACGTTTAAGTCGCTTGTACAGGGAGTAAAATATGCCTTGCCGAAAAGAGGGCTTTTCCTGTCGAGATTTGTGTCATACTCGGTCAGCTTTCCGTTTTTATCAGAAAAAGAAAAAGGCACAGAAGAAACAACCGTTTTACGGGTTTTATCTCCTGTGCGAAATGTTTTAGTATATTCGTCCTCTGCTATAGCTTCGCCGAAATCCGCCGTATCTTGGTCGACATCGGTGATTGTGCTTGGAAGTCTTAGAAGCGGGTTTTTTCTATATTCATTCGGCGACCGCTTTGTAACATGCTGCGGCGATGATACCCATAGGTTGGTGGTTAGGTTTCCTGCTTCTGACACTGCTTCGACAACAAGAAAAGAGGGCTGAAACAAAAACGCAAGTACCAACACTACAGCGACGATATGTGCTAAGTGCTTTGAGATGAAAGAAAAAAGCGTGAGCTTTGATTCAACTTTTTCATTGCTCATGCTATCGATAATTTCCTGCATTTCGTTGAAATTGCGAGAGGCGGAGTCAGTCATTATTTTTGTCCTATATTTGGATAATTATTACAAATGATTTTATCACATTTCCACAAAATTGTCAATGATTTTTATTGACAAAGCTTCTCATATTCGCTAGTTTCATAGCGTACTAACTTGCATAAGAAAAAAGCAACTTCAACAAACTTCTGACCTCCCTATAAATATTAAATTCTCTCAAAATATCGAAAGTGTCACCATAACCTTAAAGCAAATGTAAACCGAATAGCAGGACATTAAAGCTATTCCATACAGCCTTGGAATGCGTTTCGCAAGCAGAGAAATTGCAAAAACTACAACAGTCAGCAAAACCATGAAGATTACATCAAACAACATATCTCCTTGGACGGCTATGGGATTAACAAAAGATGAAAGACCCAACACTAGGAGAATGTTAAATAAGTTACTGCCAACGCAATTTCCAAGAACTATATCCGGCTCTTTTTTCTTTACCGCCATCAAACTTGTAATAAGTTCCGGCAAAGTAGTAGCTATAGCAACTACTGTAAGTCCTATAAGCGTTTCGCTTAACCCGAGGCTTACCGCTATTTTCGTGCTGTTATCAACCGCGAGTTTACCGCCGATGAAAAGTCCGATAAGCGAAGCAGCACTTAATATCCACAGTTTTAACATGCTTCTTTCTTTGGCTTTTTCTTCAACCATATTCCTGTCACCGTCAGTGTCCAAGTCGCCCTCAGCATCAATGGAAATCTTGAGCGATTTCTTAGAATTCATGATTACATAGGCAATAAATCCTGCAAAACCAACTAGAAGTAAAATTCCCTCTAAGTGCGTTAGTTTGCCATCGCCCAAAATCATAAAGCCGAGAACGCATTGCACGAATATGAGCATAGGGATTTCGCGTTTCACTACGCTATCTTTTACTGCTAACGGAAACATTGTGGCCGCCATTCCCACGATTAACGCTGTATTTGAATAGGAACTTCCTATGATATTTCCCAAAGCTAATTGGTTTGTTTTGTTGACAGCGGACATTATTCCGACCACAAGTTCAGGTGCGCTTGTGCCGAAAGCAATTACGGTTATTCCTATTACAAAAGTGGACACGCCGTACTTGCGTGCGATTTTCGAGCTTGAATCAATTAAAACGTCAGCGCTTTTGACGATTATGACTAGTCCTATAATTAGCAATATGAAATCCATAGTAACTCCTTTTTATTGACAAATAAAAGGCGAGGAACTTCCATAAGAAGCTCCCCGCCCTAAAGCTTATAAACCTTGAAGCAATTTCTTGCCCAACCGGGATTGTTATATTTTATTACATGATAAAAGACCACTTTCGTGGTCTTTCTTTTTTGGCTCGGCTAGATAAAGAAAAGGCCTAATCCCGATAAATCCGTCTATCTTATTATTGTTTCATACTATACACTATGTCTAAAAATAAATCAAGTCCTAAATCCAAGTCACTGTATCACCTCGCTTTCAAAAATATTGCTTAGAAGGCTCTGCCTTGCAAAAAGCCTTTCATTTGCATAATTGCAACAAAACCTATAAAGACAATGCTATCAATGGGCACATTTATGTGTTCATCTCGACCCTTGATGGTATTGTCTTTATAGGTTATACTTTACGTGCAAATGGAATTATCTTTAACTACTTTCTTCTAATAAAAAAGTCCTCTGCATAATATGAAATTATAAACCTTTTTTGGAGACAAAATGAAACAATTTCTTAAATATGCAAAAAGACTTTTCCTGATAGTAAAAACTAATATATTCTACATAATTTGGTTTTTTATTTATTTTAATTATTCTTTAACTTTTTCATTTCCCTTTTTCAGAGAAAACACTTTGCTTTTTTGTGCTATAATTTATGCTATTTCTTTGACTGTAGCACTTGGGGCAGGGGATATTATTTTTCGTTTACTAGAAGGTGCAAGACCACTAGAAACCAAACGAGAAAAAGAATATCTAACTCCCATTTTTGAAGAAGTGTATCAAAACGCAAAGGAAATTTATTCCGATTTACCCAAAATCAAGCTATATATCGTTGACAGCTTAACAGTCAACGCTGTAGCTATTGGAAATCATACAATAGCTGTTACACAAGGAGCAATGGAAACATTGACCGCAGACGAATTATCAGGTGTTATTGCACATGAAATATCTCACGTTTATTATGGAGATACAAAAGCTGTTATAGTAAATACAATTGGAAATGGCATATTTACGATATTGTCTGTAATTGTAAAATTGATTGTGCGAGGTATGGAATTCATCGCAATGACATTAGAAAGCCATATTTTACAAGCGGTTTTCAATTTTATACGTCTTATACTTGAAATATGGCTTTTCTGTATGCTGTGGTTAGGAAGTTTTATTTTATCTTTTAATAGCCGTGGCAACGAATTTAAGGCTGACAAATTCGCTTATGAGGTAGGCTATGGCGAACAGTTGACACAGGCATTATATATTATACAAAAGATGAGCTTAGGACAGCAAATGAAGATAGTGGCAAAAATGCAGTCAAGTCACCCACGAACATCAAAGAGAATAGGAAGATTAGAAGATTTGACAGATAGGGATTTTGAATAGCTGATAAAAAGGCAAGCTAGTACAAAAATGTGCTAGCTTGTCTTTTTTTGTCTAAGTATTAATTGGGAAATCGCCTGTTTCATTAGTTTGAATTTTGTAGAGTTTCATGTCATCATGCCAATCTAGATAACAAATCCAATCACCTACTACATTTATGTAAGAGCTAGAAACATCATTCAGTTTTGTTTTTTGTACTCCATCTGTGCGGATTTTGTAAAGTGACCAGTTATCACTATCATTTTGATAATAAATCCAATCACCTACTACATTTATGTAATAGCTATTATCATCATTCAATTTTGTTCTCTGTGTTCCATCTATGCGAATTTTGTAGAGTTTCCATCCATCACTCCGATTTGAATAATAAACCCAGTCACCCACTACATTTATGTTACAACTAATATCATCGTTTAACTTTGTTTTTTGTGTACCATCTGTGCGAATTTTGTATAATCTGCTATCATCGCTATCATTTTGATAATAAATCCAATCATCAACAACATTTATATCATAACTGCCATCATCATTTAACTTTGTTCTTTGTGTACCGTCTGTTCGTACTTTGTAGAGTTCCCTATTATCGTTCCAGTTTGAATAATAAATCCAATCACCCACTACATTTATGTAAGAGCTGTAATCATCATTTAGCTTTGTTTTCTGTGTTCCATCTGTTCGTATTTTGTGGAGTATATAGCCATCAATATGATCTTGACAATAATAAATCCAATCACCTACTACATTTATGTAAGAACTCTTCTCATCGTTCAATTTTGTTTTCTGCGTTCCATCTGTACGGATTTTGTATAATCCACTCCAGTTTGAATAATAAATCCAGTCTCCCTGTTGTGCTACATGTCCAGCGTTTACAATGTTTCCGACGGTGTTCCCGCGGGTGTTTGTTTCTGTGTCTTTCGTCGACTGCGGTTCGCTTTGATTATCTGATAATTTCAAATAATCATTTGGGTTTGGATAAAAATTTCTCAATATAGAAAACAGTTCTCTATATGTATCTTCTGTATAGTGAAACCATCTTTCTAAGCTGTCATTTCCTGCAAACAAAGAACATGTATCTCTCAATATAGACAAAAACTCCATATCGTTTTTTGCAAGCTCATAAACAGCATAATCACCTCTATAATTAACATACACTCTGTATTTGAAATATTGGTAATAATTACTGACACCATCTAATCCGATAATATGATTTCCTTGCTCAAATCCTGTCTGTGACATAGCAGATGTTTGACTTTTTGATAGTAAGCGGTCAATTTCTAGCAAAGCTTTCATTTCATCAAGCCGATTGAACATATTGGAAGTACCTAAAAAGAAATCTCCAGCTAGCATTCCTATATTTGATCCAACTTGAAAAGCTTTAAATCCTTTATATCCATCAGCTAATTTTCCCAAAGCCCACTGGTCGGTAGCATTCAAATTAAGATTTTCAGGGTTTTCTATAATCTCCATAACAATAGTATCTAAAAAAACATCTTTCCCTAAAAATTCCGCTGTGTTTTCTGTTGCTTTGTTAAATGCATTCAATTTGTATTGTGTTGCTTTGCTAACACCATTTTGTAATATTTGTGCTGCCTCTTTTAACTCGCCATCTCCATGCTGAATAATAGACCCTAGAAACAAATGATATTGCTCATAATTTTGCAGAACTTTACTCAAATTTTTATACACCTCTGCATTCTCTATAGCTGTTTCTGTTGCAGAAAATGTTAAGCCCATTGCTGTAGCGAAATTTCTTAACTCAGTAGGAGCGAATATGTCTACCATATCAACAGCAATACCGCCTATATCCATAGCATAATCACCAAAAGTTTTTAATGTATCAATATCAGCCATACTGTTTTTCAAGTCATTATAGTCATATTCCATAACTATCATAAGATTGATTAAAATTTCAAGATACCGCTCTGTTGTTAGCTTTTCTCCAGATAATTTTCTGGGAAAATACTCAAGACCAAGAAAAAACACATCTGAAGACAACTTATTAACTACTGTTTTGTAATGATGATTGGTTGATGTCGATATATACCAGTTGGGTGTACCCAATAACTGTGAAAAATTTTTCCAAATGCATTCATAATAACTGTCCAAATCCATTTTTTCGGCGAGTATTTCATTAGGGGGTGTAAAATTAGCAGAACAAATTGATGAAAATGGCAATGCCATAATCAATGATAATAAAATTGCAACTAGCTTTTTCATTTATACTTTCTCCATAAATTAATTGTTGAAAAATTTCATATTAGCTCTAATATATTCAAACAAATCATTCATTTGGTCTCGAATAAAAAGGTCTATGTATGTTTGGCTTATAACCCAATCACCATTTTCGTTTTTTGTTACATCTCTTACTATTTCTTTAGATAAACTATACTTAGCCATATTTTCAATCAAGTATTGTTCTACAATAACATTAAACTCTTCAATATCCATATCTGAAAGTTTGTTCTTATATTCAGTAAATATCTCATCATATAGCTTTACAATATCGGGTACAGTTATGTATATTTTTGCAACTCCTGTATCTCCATTTTCTTTGGTGATTTTAGTAATATTTATAAATGTATGTTTTCTATACTCATATGCCAACTCTTTATCACTGCCTATATTATCACCGAAAAGTGTAAGGTAATTTTCTCCTTTTTCTGGTGTGTTTTGATTTTGCCAAACCAAAAGCCCAATAACTACAGCAAGCAAGACCACCAAAACAACAATTCCAACAACTTTTTTATTTTTCATTTTCAACACTCCTTTTAATTTTGTCAACATCTATCAAAATGTGTACTTTTTGATACTAGTGGTTTTGTGGTGTTTTGTCGGCAGAATTTTCAAAAAAGCTCATAAAAAAGCGAAATAGCACGAGAAAAGCGAGAATTCATTTGACTTTCGCTTGTTTTCGTGCTATAATTTTTACAATAAACGAGCTATCAAAAAGTACACATTTTGATAGCTCGTTATTTTTTTCTAGTTAATCGGTATTCCCTTAAACGCCTGTAAAAAGTGGCTTCTTTCAAGCTTGTCTGCGTTAATATTTGTTCAAAAGTTATCTCGCCACGTTCCCACATTTTAACAAGCAACCAAAAATTTTCAGGGGGCTTTTTGATAGGTCTGCCGAACTGTACCCCTCGTGTTCTGGCGGCAACAATGCCCTCTTTTTGACGTTGTTTAATGCCTTCACGCTCGTTTTGTGCCACAAACGACAGTACTTGCAACACAATGTCGGCAATGAATGTACCTAATAAATTCTTTTCTCTGCGTGTGTCTAAAAGTTCCATATCAAGTACAACAATATCAATTCCTTTTTCTTTTGTAAGTATTCGCCACTGATTTTGGATTTCGTCATAATTACGACCCAAACGGTCAATGCTTTTTATGTATAATAAATCACCCGTTTTCAAAAGTCCGACTAATTTTTGATAGCTCGGTCGTTCGAAATCCTTTCCGCTTTGCTTGTCTATATAAATATTGTTTTGCGGTATGCGAAGCTCGCTCATTGATATTAATTGTCTGTCTTCATACTGGTCTTTGCTTGAAACTCGAATATATCCGTATGTATTCATGTTCTCAACTCCTTTTTGTCATGATAGCTATAAATATAGATATATTATCAGAAAGCAAAGTAATATCCTAAAACGGCTTATTGACCCACACCTTGCTATGTACCCCGCTGTCCCTTGATAGCAGTATTGCATTGCCTGTCTTTAGTGTCTTGATGTCATCAGGGTGATACAAAAACTCTCTAACTCGCTTTGCACTCCCAAAGCCTGTTTCTGCTGTGTTTAAGCCCTTTTGCTGTAACTGATATGTAACTTCCATTGTTGACCTTGTACCTAGTATATTCGCCCAATGCTCGGCATTTACAGAGCTGTTCTGTCGCATGATGATGTAATTGTTGCAGTTCTCTATAACTTGCTCTTTAAAGGCTTCACCTTCGGCATAATCTAAGTCTGACAAGCTTTGTGTTGCAAGAACACATGTCACATTCGCACTTCTGGATTTGTTCACAAGGTCGATTAAAACAGGGGAAGCATAAGAATTTATTTCGTCCATGATGAAGAATATTCTGTCTTCATTGTTGCCGAATAGTCTGCTAATTGCTTTTTTGCTGTCAATCAATATCAACCTACCAATTAAGGGTGATGTTTCGGGGAAGATGAGAGGGTTTAGTATAAATAGTATGATTGCTTTTTCTTCTATTGCTCTGTGAATATCAATTCCATTTTCATTGAATATATATCCTAATTCACTCTCTGCAATGAGACTAAATCGAGCAAAAGCACTTTCGGCAATTTTACCGCTTGTTTTTGTCATTTCTATATTTGTCAAATGCTCGTCCTTGCTGATTAGCTCGCTTTTTAACAGTTCACCGCTTAGCTTTGAAAAGTTGTCAATGCTCATGCTTTGTATAATGCTCTTAAAAGACAGGGGAGTTTTATTCAGTGCAAGCAATTGCAATAGCCTTTGTAAGTATCTTTCTGTATTAAGCTTGTAATGCTCCTCGCTCCAGTCGGTAAGATTGATTAACATATCTTTTGCAATTGTCGGTGTTGCATTCTGAAATGGATTATAGAAATCAGATTTCAGCGGGTTTGTAAGGTTAACTACATACAGCCTTTTGTTTCCTTTCAATCTCTTTACAATGTCATAAACAGAGCCATCACCGGTATCGCCTTTGCCGTCAACGATTAACATAGGGTAATCTTTTTCAACTCCTGATTTTATATAGTTTGACAATGCCACAGTTTTACCACTGCCTGTAGTTCCGCATATGAAAATATGCTTTGCATTGTCGGGGGTATAGACAGGCTTTTTGCCTGTGTTTTTCCCGATAAGGGTTGATGGTATGCCTGTGTCGGCTTTATTTAATTTCTTGTTTTTCATGCGTTTAAGTTCTTTACGAAAGTTATATATTTTATTAATGCGATGTCTTTTTTTAAGTTCCAGTATTGTAATTATTGCAGGCATTACCAACAGGATAGCAATAAAAATTATTGGGTGTCTTAATGCACCGCTCTGAAAGTTTAAAAATCAAATTGAAATAGCTCATTTTTTACCTCCTCAATGTTTGTTATTTCAATGTTCGGATATTGTATTTTGAAGTCTTTCAAAGTACGGATCAACTTTACTGCGTTTTTATCTGTTACCCATATCTGAACATTGTATTTAAGAAAATTTGACTTGATGTTGTTTTCAAGTCTTGCCTTTGATTTTAGCGACAATTCTATCTCAACGCAGTATGTTGTATTGTCTTTAGTGAAAACAAAATCGGGGTGATGTGTACGTTGTCCAAAGCCGTCCTCTTGGTGTAACTGCTTGTCTGTTTTTATCTCGCTTGGACTTAATTCGAGTGTTTTCATAAAGCAGACAGCGACATCTAACACAGCTATGTCATGTATTATTTGGTCTAACCTTATTTGCTCTTTTCGCTGATTTGCTGAAATCAGCGTTTTTGCTTTGCTTGTTAAGAGGTACACATTTGGCACTCCATAGAGCACTATTTGACGATTTAGCAAGCCGTTGTCTATTAGCAAACGCAATCGCCTGTCACAAACACGCTGTGAT
>JGI994J12354_10005326_pt1 | contig 11118 bp, 10 predicted proteins | sample IntmicLarv3ML3BL_FD_12354 | JGI IMG/M metagenome (IMG submission 12354) | reverse complement strand
TCATACCTCCTTATTCAAACAAATATTGCAAAAATCAACGATTTTCGCGTTCCCCTTGCAAAATACACTATCGCGTGATTTGATATAAAGACATAGGGAAATTGATGAAAAAACGACAAAAATGACGCTTTTTTGAGCTCTCGAATAACCTGAAAAGCGCGAATCCGCCATTTTCCTTTCGTACACTATTATTTATAGATTACTTTTGGTAACAAGCCACTCATCTAACGTGCATACTTGTTATCACAATTTCATTTTCAAATAACACTTTAGGGTGTTTCAGTCTCGGCGGGCCTTCGTCATAACTCCCGTCTTATATTTTTCCAATCTTGACATGTAGCTAGGCATCAGAACGTAGGGAATACCGCATGCCACTTCGTCCTTGGACATGTCTGTTCTCTTCCTGCATCCGAAGCATCCCAATGATATGTTCGGGGATCCCGTAACGATCGGGATCGCAGTGATATCCTCGCATGCGCATTGGAACGGTGCGGTACTGAAGGTTGCGCGTCCACCCTTCTCGGCAGACATAAGCGCCACTATCCAATAGATTCTTTCCGGAAGATCCATTATTATCACCACATCGGGAACAAAGTCCGCATCTTTGAGAGGGCATACCACTTCTCCGATCGTCTCGTAAGGTACAACGGCACGCTGAGAGATCATTACTCCCGCTGCCTCTACAGAGTCGTGTATTCCGATACCTGCATGGAATTCGCCTGTTGCGACCTTGTCCGGAGTGCCTGTCATCCCCAGCACGGATGTTCCCACATGACAGTTCTCCATTTCCGTTGTCAAGCAGAATGATTCTCCCTTCACGGCCCTGAACACAGCCTGACAGTGACTCATATGTTCTGCCTCAGAGACCTGCATCTGCGGAAAATCCTCCCCTTCTTTTATCAGTTTGACGGCAACCGGTTCGTCTCTGAGTTCCAGGATCGTTATGAGCTTCTCAGCGTATTCGGAATTCATTCTCAATTGTTCGGACATAGATGTGAAACATTAAGCGAGGGGATAATACTTTGGAAATTACAATGTTTCTCAGTAATTCGCAAGCGTGGATTGGATCCGCTTTCGCGGAGTATCGATCTCGCGCTTGTAAGCTTCTATTATCTTATTCATCTCATATATTATACCGAACCGATTGCATTCTCTCATGAATGTTCTTTGAAGATCATTCCGATTCGGTGATGTACATACATAAGAATCATTGTACAGCATACTGTGTTTGTCCTTCAGACCGGGAACTATTTTTTCCGCTTCTTCGAAATACCATTCTCTTTGACCTGCACGCGTGGTCATGCCGAACGCGGGAAAAATGAATTTTGCACCGCGTTCGTGTGCCTCTTCGACTATACATCTTACATTATCCACAGTATCGTTCACAAACGGAAGTAAAGGCATCATCAGTATTCCGACGAATATGCCCGCATCGGAGAGTTTTTGGATCGCTTCGAAACGTTCCGATGTGACTGAAACGTTCGGTTCCACCCTTTTGCACAACTCGTCTTCGTATGTCGTTATTGTGATGTTGGCGATCATGGGCGAATGTTCTCTTATCTTTTGAAAAACATCGATGTCGCGTGTGATCAAAGCACTCTTCGTTGTCACCGATGCTCCGAATCGGTACTTGTCCACTATGAACAACGCATTACGGGTCAGCTGCAACTTCTCTTCAAAAGGATTGTACGGGTCAGACATTGCTCCTGTCCCCACAACCCCTTTTTTCCTCTTCTTCCGAAGATCGTTCTCAATGATACCCAGCGCATTCTCCTTTGCCCTGACGACATTAAAATCCTCGATCTGATAACAATCGCTTCTGCTGTCGCAGTAAATACACCCGTGGGAACACCCGCGGTAGATGTTCATGTTGTAATCGTGGCCGAACCAAGCACTTCCGTTCTTCACAGGTTGAATGATGGTCTTTGCAGGCACATACTGCATACACCGGATATCGCATACAGCAATATATCCTGATTGTCTACCTTAGAATCAAAAATGAAAAAAAATGTAAGATTTTTTAAGGGATGCACAGGGAACGCGAACGTTCCGTGTGCATGTTTCAACCCCTTTGAAAGATCTGTTTATGTTTATCTGGGTCTTATTCCAATTTCACGATCTTATCCTTCGGATACGTTACTTCGTATTTCACGTTCATGGATTTCGATGCGGCGGGTTCTAACTCCAAGATCCATTCCAGTTTTCCTGTTTCCTTGTCCATCGTTGCACCGGATATGTTCACTGCCTCGACAACGATGCTCTTGTTGACCGACACGGGGACCTGATCCTCCATGATGAGGGTCACACTCTGTTTCTTCAGATTCCTTGCGGTAAGGACCCATTCTCTGCTCGCTTTCGCATTGCTTCCGAAAGCGGATTTCGACACGAAGTCCTTTCCTCTCACGCGGGTAACGATAACGTTCTTGTCCCTTCCTAGGGATACCACCATCTCTTCACTTGCCTTCCTCGGATCTATGTATGCTTCTCCGACGTATTTACCCTCGAAGAACACATTCGCCTTTCCTTCCAGCAGGTTTATTCCTTCCCATTCGCTTATCTCCGCTACGAGGAACACGTCCTTCTCGAGCTTTCTTACACTCTTGTAGACGAATTTCGCGGGGAGTTCGTATGATCCTATCTCCACCGATCTGCCGTTGCCGGATGTTTCGATGGAATACGGGGTCTGGAGCGCGTACTCTATGCTTGTAAGATTCTCGTTCTGGAACACTGCTTCCGGCTCCGGCGCGGCATACTCGTTACACATCGCATCACAGCATACTTCCTCTTTCATATCCATCATACTCCTTTTGGCAGCGGGAGCATTGAATCCACTACTCTGGAAATTGCTCATCCTCATAGGAACATTGAAATCAAGATACCAAGGGCAGAGTTCCGGTATTGTTCCGGACAGAGAGGGGTTTCCTGTTGACAACGTTAACATTACATCGGTCCAGTCCTCGCCGGTGTGTTGATATACCATTGCCTTCGACTGTATCTTGACCGGATCCTTTGTACTGTCCGCACGCAGGTCGTAATATGGCGACCAGCTCGCGTTTTGTGTGAAATAAGCGAGTTTTATCTCGCATTCCTTATCCTTGTCTGAGAATACCTCCACAATAACCTCGGTCGTTTGACGGGAGGCGTAATCGGTTCCCAATTCGGATTGAATGTTGGAAACCTCCATATTCAATTTCTTGACCCTGCCCTCCGATGCCATTCTTTCTTCGAATATCATACGCATACGGTCGTGGAAGAACTCGATGGATTCCCTGACATCGGATGCTCTGAACTCCTTGCCTTGATTAACGGCAGTGTTGCTCATCAACAGCTGCCTCTCTGTATCCAGCATCTGAATTGTGATGCCCTCTTTTTGCTGTTCCTTTTGGAGATCTTCCAGTTTCTTCATGAGCTCGGATATTCTTTTTGCGTCTTTGGAACCGGCCTCGGCATAAGAAACACTGTGTGATACGGACAGGATCATCACTTCCTTTGCTTCGACCGTGATACTGTGTCCCTGTATCCCTACCGGAAGATTGACGAATTTCACGATGTTCTTCCCTTTTTTCAGATCGAAATCCTGCGATCTGGTTATCAACGCACCGTTCACATATACCGTAGCATCAGTTATTTTACTCAAAATTGCATTCATTCCCCTTAATCATGATTTCAATATAAAACTGTTATCCGATGTAATTAGAAACCGTTGCAAATACTGTCGGTCTACGTATAAATGACCCAGTATGGGTAAAAAGTTTGATGAAAAGGTTTCTTACTGAATTTAACGTTTGAAGGATTTTATTGCTTCGACCATTGCGATCATGTTCGCGTCGGGTGTCGCAGATGCGATACCGCAACCGGACGAGATAACGCTGAATCCGGCCTTTGCGCTGTTGATCGCTCCTGCCTTGACTTCCTCGGGGGTTCCCTGGAAGAGAGGTTTAACGGATCCGACGTTACCGATGAGTGCTGCCCTCTTGGCAACTTTGTCTGCGGCTTTGAAGGGATCGACCTTCTCTTCGACTGAAAGTCCGGTGACTCCGGTACCGACCATTCCGTCGAGTATGGGGTATGTGTCACCACAGATGTGGAGAACCGAGAATGCATCCTTGACGTTTGCGAGGCAGTTCACAATGTATTTACCTGATGCGTCCTGGAACATGTCGGGAGCAAGCATATCGGTGGATGCGGAAGGTTCGGACATCTGGATGATGTCTGCACCTGCATCGGAAAGTGCCTGGGTGTATTTTGCAACGATGGGGTTGACCGCGTCTACCCATTTGGCTACTTCTTCGGGGGCCATCATCATTCCGAAAACCATGTTCTCGGTGTTGATCATGTGACCTGCAAGGGTGAAGGGTCCGGTGTTACCTGCAACGATAGCGTAGTTGGCTCCGTGTGATTTCTTCAACAGTTCGCATGATTTTATGACCGCTGCGGGCCTTCCCTCTTTTATGAAATCTTCGGGGGACATGAGACCGTCCGTTCCGTCATACTCGCCCATCATGGGGTCGAAGTGGAAGGGGTGCTCCTTTATCATGGGTGCTGCATCCTTCTTCTCTACCTGAACTTTGCATCCGAGTCTCTCTGCTTCCGCTGTAAGACAGAATGATGTCCTGACACACTCGTATCCGAAGACATCTGCCTGTGCGGATGCGAGTTTTGCCATAAGTTCTGCGGATTTGTGGGCCTCGGGCCATGCGGACCCTACTTTGTCCATCTGTCCAATTGTTGCAGACTGGGTGAAAATTGCCACCGGAGGTCTGTCGAGCTCTTCCTTTTTCATTGCTGAGATTACTCTCTCTCTTGGAGTCATTGACATGTGATTATCTCCTGAAAAGCGGAATAGAATACACTTATTTAATTGGGTGGTATATTACTTTATATGCGATGAGAAAAATTCGTGCGGCTGCTCTTATCAGATGCTTATGTCCATGACCTCTCTCAGCTTTCCCAACCTCATTATACCGACTTCTGACACGCCGTATATGTCTGCCTCGGGATAATTGGAATTTTTGAGTGCGTCTGCCATGATACACTTTCCATCCAGCACCAGATCGTTGCCTGCCGAGAACGGACTGAATGGGGGCAGGACAATGACGCCTCCTTCCCTCTCATGAACGAAACAATGGATCTTCATTCCTCCGCTGACCGTTCCCGGGATCCTGACCGAAGGATGCTCATGCCCTATTATCACCGGCCTCTTTCCGGAATCGACGTGTCCGTGCTCCATCCTGAATCCTTCGATGTCGATGTAATCCATTGCCGTGATTCCGACTTCCGAAAGAATGTTCTGCAGAAAATTGTCATGGTTGCCTTTCACAACTATGACGTCCGAGGCCTCCTTCAGTAATTCTATTATCCTGAGGACCTCTATCCTCGCTTCCCTTTTCGATCTTTTGAAATCATGCTTTATGTCTCCGAGTAAAACGACCCTTTTCGGTTCGTATTTGAAAAGTATCTTGTTCAGGGCATCCCGTATCGAATCCGTGTTCATGCGGGGAATATACATTCCCTCTTCTTCCAACGCACTTTCATATCCCAGATGCAGATCTCCCAGGACCACCGTCGGCCCTTTGTCGAACACGAGACACCTGTCATTGGTGACCCTCACCCCGGGAAGGATCTCTAAGGATTGCATGGTCACCGCATCTTAACGTGAGTATTAATCCTCTGTCATGCAATAGTTTTTGTCTTGGTCGGTGTTATACAACGTAATGATAGAAACTTGCGATCTCTCTGTTCTGAACGGCCGTATGGCCGGCGACCTGGAGAGAGCCGCATCGGCGATCAAAGCTGCCGAGAAAGTGACCGTGGTAACACACATCGATGCCGACGGCATCACCTCCGGAGCTATTGCTTCTTTTACACTGAAACGGCTGGGTATCGATCATCGTATCGTGTTTGAAAAGAAAATAACCGAAGCGACCATAACGATGATCAACAACAGTACCGACGATATCGTCTGGATCTGTGATCTCGGGAGTGCGTATCTTTCGGAATTCAAAAGATCCGGTATTGTGGTCACGGACCACCATATGCCGGACATAAAATGGAGAAAGAAACAGACCTTCATTGATGATTTTCACGACATAGACCATCTGAATCCGCAGACATACGGAGCATCCGGATCGTATGAGATATGCGGTGCGGGAATGACCTATCTGCTTTCAAAGACCATTGATCCAGATAACAAAGATCTTGCGTTCCTTGCGGTCATAGGTGCGATAGGTGATCTCCAGGACCAAAGAGAATCGAAACTCATCAGCTACAACCGATGTATCCTGAAGGATGCAGAAGAGGCGGGAGATGTGGTGATCGAAACGGACCTCAGATTCTTCGGAAGAGAGAACCGGACCCTCGTTCAGTTCCTCCAATACAGCAACGAACCTCCTATACCGGGAATATCCGATAACAATGCCGGATGTCAGAAGCTCTATTCCGATCTCGGCATACCTCTGAAGAAAGGAGGAGAACCGAGAAAATGGAACGACCTCGATCCGAATGAGAAAAAAGCTGTTGCGGATCGTCTGCTTTCGATGGTCGCTGGCGACGGTAGTGCTGCTTCCAGGATCTACGGGGAGGTCTATTCCCTGCCAAGATTCGGATCGTACAACGGCCTGAAGGATTCGAAAGAATTCGCCACAATACTGAATTCGTGCGGCAGATACGACGACGCCGAGACCGGACTGAGACTTTGTATGGGGGACATGAGTGCACTGGGAGATGCCGACAAGAACCGTGCAGACCACAGAAAGAACATATCCAGTGCGTTGAGTTACATAAAAGAGAACCACCTTTTGAGAGAACGGAGATTCGTCCAATACTTTGATGCCGGTTCGGAGATCAGAGAGACCGTCGTGGGGATCGTGGCGGGAATGCTTCTGAATTCAGGAGAAGTAAGACCGGAACTGCCGATATTCGCGTTCGCAGAGGCAGATGACGGGATCAAAGTGTCCGCGAGAGCCACGAGGGCGCTTACCGACAGAGGATTGGATCTTTCACTGGTGATGAAAACAGCATCGGAAATGATCGGAGGGTACGGCGGCGGCCACAAGGTTGCGGCGGGTGCCACCATACCCAAGGGAAAGGAAGAGGATTTTCTGGATATTGTGGAAGACCTTGTATCCTCTCAGGTCATTTGAGCAGTGTATAAAGCACAGCTTTCTGAGCATGCAGGCGGTTTTCCGCCTGATCGAACACAACACTCTGCGTCCCATCCATGACCTCTGCGGTTATCTCTTCCCCTCTGTGAGCGGGGAGACAATGCATAACGATACAATCCTTCTTCGCTATCGCAAGCAGATCGGAATTTATCTGATAGGCCTTGAACAACTTGAGAGCTTTCTCTGCGGGAGTATCATCACCCATCGAGATCCATGTGTCCGTGTAGAGAATATCCGCGTCAACGCATGCTTCCATGGGATCATGCGACGCCATTATCTTGCTGCCGTTGGCATCCGCTATACGTGCCGCACCAAGCATTATCTCGGCGTTCGGCATTCTTGTTGCGGGGCAACATGCGACCATATCCAATCCCACTATGGCGCTTGCGTACAAGAGCGAATTACAGACGTTGTTCCCGTCGCCGAGATACACGAGTTTCTTTCCGCGGAACGAACCTTTCTTCTCCTTTATCGTGACCATATCCGCCAATGCCTGACATGGATGCTCGAGATTATCCAATCCGCTTATCACCGGGACCGTGGATTCTTCTCCGATCTTGTCCATCATCTTGTAGTCGAATGCGCGGTACATTATCCCGTGAACAAAACGGCTCATCACTTTTGCGGTATCCTCCACGGTCTCCCCGTGACCCATCTGCATCTTGGAAACATCGATGTATAATGCATGTCCGCCCAATTCGGTTATCGCAACATCGAAAGAGATCCTGGTTCTTGTGCTGGGTTTTTCGAACATCATGGCCAGCGTTTTACCTGCCAGTGGGGCGTTGTGATTGCCGCGTTCTTTCTTCAGCTTCAATGCCAAATCTACCAGATCCGGCCATTCATCCTTCATATCAAGTACCGAAATCAGATCTCTCTTTGCCATGGGCCTCCCATTGAATCCTTCGATTAATAATGTTTATGCTTTAAATCCGACACTAAACTGTTGAAATTGCAATACTTCGCATAATCAGACTGTTTTCGAACATATACATAGTTTCATGTAAAGGAAGAATTTCCGACAGATTTTTCTGTTTGATGATTGATTACATTTTAGAACAGACAACTATCAAAATGCGAAATCCTGGCGGCACTCACATTAAGGTTCATGATATCATTTGCAATTTTGCTTATTGATATGAAAAAACCATGACATTAACTTTACCAAAAGAAAGAGAGGTAGAAATTAGAATGAATGCAGTAGAATTCATATTAGAAGATGGTGAAGTATGGCTTCAATACGCCACGAAAGTAAATATTTTAAAAGAGAGTAAAGAGGATTTGACGGACTTACGGACGCGAGCGCTTTCCGACCCGAAAATTAGAACATATCTTAACGATATAATCAATTATCATGACACCCTTGTAAGCAATCATAAGAGTCCCGAATTACCAATACATAAGCTCTTATTCCTTTTGGAAATCGGATTTGATACCAATGTGCCAGAAATACAGATGGCCATCGATAAAATTATGGAGAAAAAAGATGATAATGGGATTTATCAGTCTTTAACCAATATTCCTGAACACTTCGGAGGGAGCGGAGAGAATATTTTCGGATGGTGTCTTTGTGATGCTCCGTTATTGTTACTTGCATTACTTAAAGCAGGAATTGATTATGAACGGCATATAAAACAAGGAGTGGATTATCTTTTAAGTTTCCACGGGAACATGGGTTTCCCATGTACTGTTTCAAAAGAGTTGGGAAAATTCCGGGGACCGGGACGAAAGGGTGACCCTTGCCCGTATGCATCTTTAATTATGTTGAAACTCACATCCGCTATCTCTGAATACCGCGAATCCGAAATTACAATAAATACCTCAGAAGTTTTACTTTCATTATGGGAAAACAGCTTGGAACGACACCCATATATGTTTTACATGGGAACAGATTTTAGAAAATTGAAAGCACCGGCAATGTGGTATGACATAGTGAGCATTGCTGATGTATTGAGCCGCTTTGAATTCGTTAAATATGATGCGCGTTTCATGGAAATGATTTCGATAATAAAAAGCAAAATGGACATCGATGGTTTGTTTACACCAGAAGCTGTATATCAGAAATTCAAAGATTGGGATTTTGGGCAAAAAAAAGAACCGTCGCCCTACCTGACCTATCTTTGTTATCAAATAATAAGTCGAATGGGGCCATAACTTCTAGCCAACTTGGCCCGAAGTTGAATAGTGCAGCAAGGGAGGCGACAAACATCATATTTGATTCTGTAACACAGAATCGTCCGATCCATGTTTTTAATTCAACCCCTTCGAAGGCAGTTAATCTCCCCTTTCATAAACACAGTATTTTACATATCCACTACTGTGAAGATGTAACACTTCGCATAATCAGACTGTTTTCGAACATATACATAGTTTCATGTAAAGGAAGAATTTCCGACAGATTTTTCCATTAGATGATTGATGATGCCTTGGAATGAACGACAATCTGAAATACGGAACCTTGGCGGCACTCGCTCTGATGTTCGCAATATCTTTTGCAATTACGATAGTCTATTGGGACAGAGCCGAAAAGATGATCTGGTACGTATTCCTCACACTGATACTCCTTGTGCCTCTGATACTCGCCGGCCTCTACATGATGTTCACAGGTAAAGGGGACTGGGCAGTGTCCGGATACAACACCGCCCCCAAGAAGATCCAAGATCTCTACAAAGCGGAAGAATTGAGCAAGATCACAGGAGTCATGTTAGCATTGTTCTGTGGTTTGATGCTCATTGCAATGATTGCCGTGATCATGCCCAACGGAGTTCTGATCTGTCTTTCTCTCCTCGTTGGCGGTACCGTTGTATTGGTGTATGCCACTGTTCGTATCAACAAAGATAAGAGTTATCTGAAGAATCCGAACGGACCCCTCCCACAAATGACGAAAGAAGAGAAAAAGAACATGAAGGTCATAATTGCGGTGTTGTTAGCAATATCCTTGACCATAACGGGAGTAACTGTGGGAGTTGTATTGTTCATGGGTGATGTTGATATTGATGTCAGAGAGGACAGTTTCAGAGTTGACGCTCCTTCGGCAAAGAAAACCGTGGAATATTCGGAGATAGACCTCGATCCTTTCGGCGAACCTTTGATAGAATTGAGATTTGAGTTCGACAGAGGTTCAAAGGAGTCGGGATTCAATTCACCTAAGATCAACAGCGGAAAATATCATAACGACGAATTCGGAGATTATATCTTGGCGACCTATGCTAAAGTGAATGCATACATCGTTGTGTCCTATAATGGGGGTCACTGCATCGTGTTCAATGGAAAAACCGTAGAGAACACAGAAGATCTGTATGATGAACTGATGAACATGTTGGAGTGTTACAGTGACGTATCCCTGTCATTCCCAGGTCAACCGATGCACGAATTCTCATCTCATCAAGTTGACACTAATTGTAGTGCCTGATTCTAATATAGAGAAAAGAAAGTAATGACGTTGCCGTTTGGCAGTGAGCCCCGACATGTCGGTTCACCAAACAACCGGCATGACGGGGACTGCCCTGGTAGGAGGTGAGAAAATCACTAACGGCCAACAAGCAAGCCTTGTTGTTCGTATTACGTTTTCAAACGTGATCATAGAGATCACAATTGAGATTCCGTAATATGAACGCGTTTGATTCACGTTACGGATCCGGTTCCCTTCGGGGACCGTTAATCTCTCCGCCTGTGAAAAACATGGTATTTTTCCTATTTAACATGTGTGTGCTACTTGCAACAGAACAAAAAGAACAGCCGTTGGATCGAAAAAAGCATCTGTGAATCAGTCTCCTTTTTGAGAATTATTTCATTAAACCAGCCGTAATCGGCATTCTTATTCGGCTTCGGTATGAAAAGTTTTATTACCAACGATATATTCAGCGGGTTATTGTATGGCCGGGGTAGGGTAGCTTGGTTATCCTAGGGGATTGTGGATCCCTTGACTCGTGTTCAAATCTCGGTCCCGGCCCCT
>JGI994J12354_10005325_pt1 | contig 11118 bp, 13 predicted proteins | sample IntmicLarv3ML3BL_FD_12354 | JGI IMG/M metagenome (IMG submission 12354) | reverse complement strand
GAGGATTTTCCGGCGGCGGCGGGGGAGGATTTTCCGGCGGCGGCGGGGGAGGATTTAACGGGGGTGGCTCTTCAAGCCGTTTCTGATTTTTGAATCTATTCTCAAGCGACTCAGAATGGTTCAGCCTAGCGATTTTTCACGCGATACGCTGATTTCCATTTACTGTAAAATATTTTATGATGCGTTCTTCTTGTACCAGGCTATTCCACTAGCTGATAATCCTGTCAAACACCTTGAGTCCTTGTGCCTAGCCAGCAGAATATCAACAACAATATTTTCTGGACGCGCCCGAACTCCGGCACTTTCTCGCACACAAGCGAACCTATTTATCCTGCGCCATTTGTACTCATTCTACTTCTTGCAATTTTGGACTCATAAACATATACTTATTGTTTTTCGCAAGTGCCAGCAATAAGGAGAATACTGTGATGAAAATTGATTTCACCAAAATGGGCGGGATGATCCCGGCGGTCATACAGGACTATCAGAACGGCGAGGTGTTAATGGTCGCCTATATGGACGAAAAAACCCTAGATCTAACCCTCAAAACCGGCAAGACCTGGTTTTACAGCAGAAGCCGTGACAAATACTGGATGAAAGGCGAAGAGTCTGGAAACACCCAGGACGTTGTGGAGGTACTAACCGATTGCGACGCCGACACGGTAGTCATAAAAGTCAGACAGAACGGCCCGGCAGCCTGTCATACCGGCAACAGAAGTTGTTTTTACGTAAAGTGGGAAGACGGTCAATGGATTGAACACTCAAACCCCCTGTTTGATCCCGCGCAAGTATACAAAAAATAGAACTAGGTTAACTGGAGAATATATGAATAACATATTGAATTTTGGCATCCCCAAAGGAAGTTTGGAAAACGCCACCGTCGAATTGTTTAAAAAATCCGGATGGAATGTGACCATTTCATCAAGAAACTATTTTCCCACAATTGACGACGGAGAAATGAATTGTAAGCTTATTCGTCCTCAGGAAATGGGGCGTTACGTGGAGCGAGCCACTATTGATGCCGGCATTGCCGGACGAGACTGGGTACGCGAAAACGAATCTGACGTAGTAGAAGTTTGCGAGATGGTCTATTCCAAGGTATCTCGCCGTCCGACGCGGTGGGTTCTGGTCGTTAATGGCAACTCAAAGATAAAATCGCCCGAAGATCTGGCGGGCGGAACCATCGCCACCGAATTGGTGGGATTCACTAAGCGTTATTTTGCCGAGCGGAATATCCCGGTGCATGTGGAATTTTCGTGGGGAGCTACGGAAGCCAAAGTTGTGGATGGGCTGTGCGACGCCATTGTCGAGGTCACCGAAACCGGATCAACTATCAAAGCTAACGGTCTGCGTATTGTCTCAGAACTTATGGAATCCGCGCCGGTATTGATAGCCAACAGGGCCTCCTGGACCGATCCGTGGAAACGCGAAAAGATTGAACAGATTGCAACGCTCATGAAAGCGTCGCTGGCGGCAGAAAATATGGTAGGCCTCAAGATGAACGTTCCCGGAGACAAAGTTGACGCTATCACAAGCGTACTGCCAAGCCTGAAAAACGCCACCGTTTCCCATCTCTATAACTCCGACTGGTTCTCCATAGAAAGCGTTTTGGCTCAGCAAGACGTGCGGCGGGTAATTCCAGAGCTGCTGAGACTGGGCGCGGAAGGCATTATAGAATATCCGCTTAACAAGATGATCTGACGTTGAGAAGAACTCCTAGGAAAACAGGAGTCGCCTCTCAAAACCCATCGCGCTAGCTAATGCGAACTTGCCCCATATATTCATCGCTTCCGTCTTAGAAACGGGTTTGAGTATCGTTCAATGGCGATCGTTGTTGATGATCCGTGTCCGGGGTAAACTTTGGTGTCTTCCGGTAAAACAGCCAATCGCTTGTTGATTGACTCTACGAGCATCTCCATGGAACCGCCGGGAAAGTCGATCCTGCCCACAGAGCCATTGAAAAGGGTATCTCCGCTGAACAGCACGTTGGAAGTCTCAGAATAAAAGCAACATCCACCCGGAGAATGACCCGGAGTATGAATAACGCGCAACTCCTGTTTTCCGAACGTTATTATCATGTTATCAACGAGAAAAGCGTTCGGCTCCGGGGAATTTTCCACTTGAACGCCAAAGCTTTTGCCTTCCTCCATCGCCATAGAAAGAAAAAACGCGTCTTTTTTGTGAATGAGAAACGTTGCGCCCGTTGTTTCAAGAAATGCCCGGTTTCCGCCAACATGATCAAAATGCCCATGAGTATTGACCAGGCGCGTAACACTCAAATTCAACTCCTCAATTTTGGAAAACAGTCGTTCCACGTTTCCGCCAGCGTCGATGACAATGCCTTCTCGACTCTCCTCGCACCACAAAATATAACAATTAACCTGAAGAGGCCCGACAGGAATAGTTTCGATAATCATGATTCAACCTCGCTGTTGAGCGCGACGGCTATCAACCGCCAAACTCTGGAACTATCCTAAATCATTACCGTTATTTTCCATCAGAATTAGTCCATCCCTTCCATATTCAAACCAGATCGGATCATAATTTGTTTTTCGGTCAAAACCTGTTATGCTAACCGCCGGATACACAAAGGGTATTTTGATAATCTGCCAGAGAGGACATGCGGATGAGCAAAAAGGGGACAGACCAGGCTATACCCACCGTCTTGGTTCCGCCGAACCCCCAAGCGTGGAATGGCATGAAAGGCCACATGTTCGCGCTGCTACGCTTTTGTTATATTTTAAAAGAAAATTTTACTGCGCATCAATGTTCGCTTCGTGCCAGTGCTCTCACCTATGTAACGCTTCTTTCCATGATCCCGGTACTTGCAATTGCTTTTTCCGTTCTCAAAGGTCTGGGAGCTCAAAACGCCCTTGAACCCATATTGCGAAACGTTGCTGGAAATTCGCAAGAGGCTGTTTCCCGTATCATAGATTACGTCAATAATACCAATTTCAAATCTCTTGGAGCGATAGGGGTTCTCGCTCTTGTCACAACAAGCATTTCGCTGTTTGGAAACATTGAGGTCGCATTTAACACCGCTTGGGATCTCAAGGAAACTCGGCCATTGCGGCAGCGTTTTAGCTATTTCCTCAGTGTAATAGTGGTAGCTCCCATTCTCATACTCGCGGGCGCCAGCCTCACTAGCGACCTTCAACGTCAATGGGTGGTCAAGTGGCTCATTGGGCAATCTTATGTCGGCGAAACCATACTGTTCGCATTCAGATTGATACCATACGTCAGCATCTGGGGCGTTTTGGTTTTTCTCTATATATCTATCCCAAACACCAAAGTACAACTTAGGTCGGCCATATTGGGGGGCGTTTTGGCTGGAACCGCATGGCAAATCGCCCAGTGGGGATACTATCACTTCCAGATTGGGGTTGCCAAATACAACGCCATCTACGGCACACTCGCCGCCTTGCCCGTTTTCCTGGTCTGGATATACACAAGCTGGTTGATTGTGCTTTGCGGAGTAGAAATCGTCAGGATCCATCAGAGCCGCGCATACTCGGTCTTAAATCTCCATCCGGAAGGCGAAAGTCAAGCTGCCGAGGAAGAACGAACGTTAGCGCTTCTGATTCATGTTTGCGAGTATTTCCAGAAGAAAAACGTCCACCCAACTGCCGCGAGCCTCGCTGAAGAGCTATCCCTGCATCAGAATCATGTTGAGGATATCCTCAAAACACTGCGTGATTTGGGATATGTCATCTCAACGTCAGATAACCCGCCAGTCTGGCTTCCGGCTTTTGATCCCTGCAGGATGGAAATCGGACGGCTGCTTTCGCGCTTGCGCGGGGTCAGCGTATCGGACGACACATTCCACCCTGCCATGATTCTCGCGGGGAACCTCATCAGACGAGACGCCGAGCGCAGCCTGGAGTCTTTTAGCGCCCTTACCATGTCCGATCTTCTAAACGAAACAACAGACGAAAAAGAAGAAACTTCCTGACCTCCCTTTCATCAACATGAAAGTTAATTTCCGGATGGCGAGGTATAATCGGTCAGAAGTTTTTTGATTTTCCAAACCGTTCCCGATGGAGACGTTGACTCCCCATAAAAAATATCATCAGCGAAGATATCTGGCTTTCCGTAGAATGTTTCATTAGCTTTATGGTCGATCTGCAGCGCGGCGCCCTCTAGGGAAAGCCCCGCAAAAACTCCTCTACTGCGAGAATACGATAGGATTTCCGCCTTGAGCGTCACATCTGTGGCAGCCGAAGCGCTCCTCCCTACAGGCCCGGCGGCCACAGAAGCGTCTGCTCCTATGGTGAATTTGCCATTTCTTATCCCATCGATGCCCCTCCGTGATTTGATAACTAAAATCAAGTCGGTTGCCTGAGCGCCTATCTGCCATCCAAAACTTCCTCCGTACAGACTTACGAAGGAGGGATTGCTCCAAGTTCCGTCTTCCTTATGCACCATCAGAATACCAGCGCCATATTTCCCGCCCACGATAAACCCCAGTTTGACAACATCAGGCACAATAACGATTCCATGCGCATCGCAGAGCAACGCCGGAGGAATCCCTGTTTCAGGAATATCGGTAATATCCCTGAGAACGTTCAGGCTAGATTCAATTTTGTCGTCTTCCGTACCCGCCGCGGCGAATGTCGCGGTCTGGCAGAGTAAGAATCCGACAGCCAATATAACCATCAAAAAGCGCTTCCAGTTCATCTATGATGGCTCCTTTCTTTTTGCTCAATATGCGCACGATGTACCGAGACAGTCTATCCGGAATTATCTCCATGATCAACTGATACCCGCGCATGAGATGACAGTATACATCGGTTTTAGACGCCGCCATTTCTGGGTTGGAGCGCTATAGTATTTCTTTTTGTAACCTTTTTTTATTGACCCTCGTCTATTGATTCACAAGCAACAACAAAAAACAGGGGGAACACAATGAAAAACATTGCAAAAAGTATTATACTTACCGCCGCCATAGCAACATTCGTAGGACTATCGCCCGCCCAGCAAGCTTTAGCTGGAGACTATGATCCGGGCGCGCCCAAACAATGCCAATACCAAGGCCACATGAAAAAAGGTCATCATCCTTTTGGGAAGATGAAGTCAAAGCTTGGATTATCAGCCAAACAGGATCAGGAAATCAAAGATATTTTTGAGAAATCCCGGGCGCAGACCAAACCGTTGATGGAGCAGTTGAAAAAAGAGCGGCATGCATTGTGGGCCCTAATGAACGCCGATACAATCGACGAAGCCGCCATACGCGCCCAGTCGGCCACAATGGCGTCAATCAAGGCTGATCTTGCCGTACAGCGCGCTCACACCATGAAACAATTCCGCGCTGTTCTAACTCCAGAACAGGCGGAAAAACTGAAAGAATTCCGAAAAAAACACGGCCATAAAGCTGAAAAACGCCAACATCAGCGTCACGGCCATGGTCACACCAAACAGATTAAACAGGATAAATAACAGATTCGATGAATCACGCCGTTGAACGCGACATATCCGACGAACAGCTCGTAACGACGGCTTGCGCCGGCGACGATTCCGCGTTCACTCAACTCGTAAGTAGACACAAACGGCGAGTCTTCGGACTCGCCGCGCGTTTTGCCCGCGACAATGACGAACTTGAAGACATCTGTCAGAATATATTTATAAAAATCTACGAGAACCTGTCATCCTTCCGGAATGACGCTCCGTTTAAATACTGGCTTACAAAAGTCGCCGTCAGGAGCTGTCACGATACCCTCAGATCCAGACAGCGCGAAAAAAACAATGTGCGTCTTGACGACGAGGGAATACCGGAAATCCGTGATATCAGAGAACAGGCGCACAGCAACGCCCGCGAGGCAAGAGACATTTTGAGATCTGCGCTTGCTCGCCTCTCCCCGGATGACCAACTTGTGATCACTCTGCTTGAGTTAGAAGAATTTTCAGTCCGGGAAATTGCGGCAACCACAAAATGGAGCGAGGCAAACGTCAAGGTTAAAGCGCACAGGGCGCGGCAAGCGTTGAAACGGATACTGGAGGAGCTCGATGAAAAATAATGTTGACGAAAGGTTGGATCGACTTTTCAGCTCCGCGCGGGAAGAAATTTTTGACACAGCGGCTTTGGAGGAACATTTCGAAACCCGCCTGATGGCAAGAATTCGAGAACGTCAGACTGCTCCCGCACCGTGGTATTTCTTCGCGTGGCGCGCAATACCCGCTTTCGCCGTAATAGCCGCGGCAATCACCATCAGTGTCTACGCGTTTTCTTCTCAGCCCTCAAACGACATGTTCGCGGCTCTTGCGAACGACACGGAAGAGATTCAAAATCTGGCCTACCTGATTGGAGAAGAAGAATGAAACCCGTGAAACCGATTGTTGGCGTCATATTGATCTTTCTGTTTGGAGCGCTGAGCGGTTCCATAACAACATATATGGTGTGCCAGCCGGATTTTAAGACCAGCCACCAGAGACCTAAGCGTCACTCCAAAGAGGAAAAGCTGCTCAGACAATTCACGGAACGCCTGCACCTGGATAATCACCAGGCGGAGCAAGTCAACGAAATCATCAAAGAGACGCGATCTGAAATACGCCTGATCCGATATAAATCACGTCCGGAGATTGAATCCGCCATCGCCAATAGTCAACAAAGGATAAACGCTCTTCTGCGAACTGACCAGCAAGAAACGTTTAAAAAAATCGTAGAGGAACACAAAACCCACAGGAATAAAAATCACCGTTGAAAACAAAAGCGCAAATACGCTTATGATGTAAACTTAATTATGGCGAAGCGGAATGTTTACTGATACATTCGCGTTGAAATTATACTACAGAGAAACAGGTTTTATGAAAAAGTCGTCAGACGCAAACGGATTGGCGCTGCAGAGAATAGCCCTATCCTTTATATTTGCATCCGGATTAGTCGTCGCATCCTGCTCCCAGAACCTGCAAGAAAACAAAATACCATCGCAGCCCTCGCCGTATGAACAACCTGAAAAAGAACGTAAAAATCCTCTGAAAAAAGAAAGATCCTCGCGGTTATATCCGGCTGCGCCGTATGAATATATTCTAAATGGGAAAAAATATTTTTTTCTGGCAGGAAAAACAACCTATCAGGACGTAATTACCCAGATAGGTACTCCCAATCAGGCATCTCTGATAACAATTCTGGGCAGAAACAAGGACGGAACAAAATTTATTACCTATAGAACCGTAAGCTCCATTCCCGCAAAACCAATTAGCGAATCAGATTCCCTCAAAACAGAAAAATCATCCTCCGCCACTCAAGGCAAGATACAAATCAAAGACGCAACATTTCGCTTTAACGAAAAAAATCTGCTGATTTCAGCCGGGCTGTCGGATATATCAGAAGACGAACGCGCACTTACTGACTGGGAACAACGCAGGCAGCCAATAACAACTACGGAGCAACCGCTTTCCAAGGCCAAACACTAAAAATCATTTATTTTAGAGTATTTCAAATTCATCACACAGGGAGCGGCTCGGAGGCAACGCCGCCGGCATAGCGAAATAATTCTGGCGTCAACAGTTTAAAATCCTCGGCAAGCTCGTCATAATTACGCATGAGTTCGGATTCTGCGCCGCACAGTGGGTTAGGACGGGAAATCCTACGCGAGAGTTGCGCAAAAGATCTGCCCATACCCTCTAGCGAGGCATACGACGGCAGAAGCTCGCTAAAGATAAAGGGAACTATGCGGCGCATCTCCAGCGGCAACGAATCATAATGTCGCTCTATTATAGCTCGCGTTTCAGTCAAATAATCCTCAAGCGTTTTTCCACACCAAGCGTCCCAGTGACTGCAGAGAAGATGGTCATAGAAAAGATCCAGCATAACACCTCTAAAGAGACCGTATTCTGGAGCCAGCCGGTATCTGCTCCTGCGATATAGCGGGTGACGATCCGCAAAGGAGTCTATCTTGCGGTGCAAATACACCCCGTGACGGATTCGGGGCGCAAAACGACCATTAAGAGGGCCTTTTACGAAATCGCCCATAAAATTACCGACCAAAAGCTGTTCGTCATCGCCTGACAGCATCATGTGAAATAGAAAATTCATGACAAGGTAAAAGAGAAGGTTTTCGGCAAGGCTCCGGGGGTGTCGCGGCTCCGTTCGCAAAACGTCACGGCCCCGCCGCGGGTCACAAGAATAGCCGTTGTGGAACGGGTGCCATAGGAATCTCCATTGATAAAAAGAGAGGAAAGAAAACGCTCCCATTCTAGGCCGATACCGGTTTCAGGGAGCGATTCATCCTCGAAAGGCGTTGCGTCATCAAGCAGGCGGGTCAGTTCATCAATCTCCGGTTTAGCTTGCCGAATGTACGCAGCCAGCTTCTTTTTTGCGACTATGACCTTTGGCCAATCCGTGTCCAGAAGGTGATTGGAAAGAGCGTGGACACCAGCTTTCACCGGCCCGCGGCTACCTCCGCGGTTACTAAAATAGTGAAGTTCGCGCGCATTACCATAGATTAAGTTGAAACCGTCGTATTTATCTCCAAAACTCTCAAGATGAGCGCGCAAGTCATCCGGAGTCATACGCTCGTCACGCAGATAATTGGCCGCAAGCATACCGCGCGAAGGCGGGTCTGAGATATGGCGGCGCATATCGCGATAATTGGTTACGGCCGCCACCTTACCTCTGGCGCTCACTCCGATCCAGGTTCCGCCTGCGCGCAGATCGCGGCCCGCCAGCACATGAGGCGCGTCGTCCCAGAATTTCGCCGATTCTGTCTCGCGGTTGCGGAATTCATCCCGATTCGCCGCCAATATGAGACTAAAATCCGGATGACAGTCTGTGGCAAAGGCGATCAGGCACATGGAACTGTTTTCGGCGGGCAATGATCGCCATATTTTATTTCGACTGATTTTCCGAGCGTACGCCGTCTCCTCATGTCAATTCTATTCAGGCGGAACGTCAGACGGAGTAGGAGCCACTTTCAGCCAGCCTTCCGGACATTTCTGCACATGCGGATAATATCCGTTGGCGCCCGGACAGAAATACCAATAACTATCCAACTCAGCCTGATCCGTGCGCTGGACGTACGTTTCCGGAACTGCTGTCACAACAGTTGGCGGCGGCGTATAATACGCTGAGGAATAGTATGGAGAATAATAATATGATGGCCACAGCCCCCAACTGGGGGCTATCCAAATACGAGTCGAGCTGCGATGTCCGCGATACCCGCCATGTCCCCGATATCCGTGACCGCCATGACCTTTTGAAACTCCATGACCATGACCGCCTCCTCCTGAGGGCCTTCCTCCACCTCCCCCGGGTCTCCCGCCGCCACCGCGGGCGGCATATGTTTCCTGTACACCCACCAGCAACATAACCACGGCAATACAGATAAATTTTTTCATACAGCCCCCCTTTGAAGCAAAAAACCGTTGCCCTATTATACACAGGGTTAAAGCGTCCAGGCATTAAAAGTGATATTTACCTGTCGGCGTATAATGTAAAAAAGGCCCCATATGCCGGAGGAGAAAACGCATACGAGGCAAAAAATTTAAACCGTTGTTGTGTAATAAGACGTTTCACTCTCTCAAATGATTACAGAAAAAATAACAAGCTGCGAAAAAAACCACGTAGAGGCTGTGCGCACCATATTGCCTAAAATTCTTTCGGCCTTGAAAAACGTATTCACAACCACCCAAGAAAACAAAAAACTAATCAAAATCCGCCAGATTTTGGATAAACAGAAACGACCGAAAAATCCTTTTAAACGAAGATATTCGTACGCAAAAAATCTATCTATATTTCATCTTTGGACGAAATGAGCACAACTGTTCGATTTTGTTTGTCCCATCCTCCAGAGTTGTGATCTTATCCAACCGATCCGGTCCTTCGGTAGTCAATGTCAGTAAATACTGAACGCCCTCAATTGTAATCAAAGATTGAGCGCCGTCTAGACAGGACATCCGATAATCACCCGCCCCGCCATGGAAATAAACATCATCTATCTCTCCCGTTGTTACCAATCGTGTATTCTCAATCACAGGATCATATACCCTGAAGTGTTCAAGACTGCATCCCCGACCAGCGCTAGAAGAATATTGTGAAGAAATCAGATATTCCTTATTCCCATCATTATTATAATCGATAAAGATTGCTCCAAACCCATTATGCGCTTCACGAGCAAGATAATAACCATATCCCTCTACACCCTCGCTATTCATGCAATCCTTTAATTGTTTCGCATCAGACCGCCAAGCTCCCGGGCGAAACGACACCTGGCACATCTGTTCGTGATAAGTCTTATATTCGTCCGCCGACATCAGGTCCGTAATGGGTCTCTTTTCATGGGTCTGATATTCCTTCTGGGCGACCGCTTGGCAAACAGTATTATCCTCACCCGTCACAACTTCCGCTCCCAAAATATCCGCGCGGATATCGCAAACGCCCTTAAAATAAAGCTCTTCTGGAACATATTCAAACACATAAAAACGCGTTGCCTCTTGGTCACTGTCCGTATGATAGAGCTTTCCGTCAAGCTCGAAATAGCCAACAACCCCTGTCCAGCGAAAATCTATAGGGTAAAGAGCTGTCGCATTACCTTCGATCTCTTGATAAATTTCATAATCTTTCTTTAAATTCTCATCCCCGACTGCTCCGATATACAAGTTATGATGCGGGTAATGCCCCGTACCTTGATAATTCGTCAAAAAACGATGAACCTTTCCGTCTTTCGTTTCAAATAAAACGTTATCCACTGGATTAAGAAATTTCTTTGATTCCAAAATTTTCTTGCAAATCTGAGAGTTAGCGGACGTAATTCCAGTTCCGGAAAATTTTTCCCAATAATTCCGGACAATACAGTCCGGGCAAAAATTTTTCCGCTCAGTCCGATAAGCTTCAAAAGCAAGGTTCGGACTAATACCATTTTTAATGCTCAGGCGATACCTCGCCAACGCCGCATTCAGTTTTCTAATCGTATTAATATTAGAATTACGATTCGCTGTTTCAGATTTAAGAATGTCGTTCCACATAAGGTCTTCTGTACGAATCAAACGTTTTTCCTCGTACAAAGGATCGTCTTCCGAAGGCTTATCAAAAACATCCACCAATATTTTATCGGCCAAACAGGGACTATGAAATAAAAATAAACCAACTAAGCAGAGCAAAAAAGTCTTTTTCATTTCTTCGTC
>JGI994J12354_10005324_pt1 | contig 11119 bp, 14 predicted proteins | sample IntmicLarv3ML3BL_FD_12354 | JGI IMG/M metagenome (IMG submission 12354) | reverse complement strand
GTACTTTAAGAATATGGATGCTATGCTGCTGCCAAACGCACTGTCGGAGGTGTTCCGGCTGATTGCACGAGCCAATAAGTATATTGACGAAACAGCACCCTGGATTCTCGCCAAAAGCGAGGAGTCGCAGCCGCGGCTTGCTGCGGTGCTTTACAACCTCTTGGAAGTGCTGCGGCAGGCGGCGATTCTGCTGTTGCCTGCAATGCCGGATACGGCGGCGGAGATTTTTCTCCAGCTGGGGGTTGCCGCATCCGCACAGGGATTTGACAGCATTGAGGGATTTGGGGTATTTGATACGTTTACAACAACAAAGGGCAAGGTGCTGTTTCCCCGAATTGACACCCAGGCGGAGCTTGCGGCCCTTGAGGCACTGACGGCACCCGTGAAAGAAGAGGCTGCGAAGGAAGAGGCGTCAAAGCTGCCGGAAATCACCTTTGACGATTTTTCGAAGGTGGCACTGCGCTGCGCCAAGATTCTCTCCTGCGAGCCGGTGGAAAAAAGCGACAAGCTGCTTCGGATGCAAGCGGATTTCGGCGGGATGACAAAGCAGATTGTTTCGGGCATTGCCAAGTGGTACTCCCCTGCTGACCTGATTGGAAAAAAGGTTGCTGTTGTGGCAAACCTAAAGCCTGCAAAGCTCTTTGGGCAGCTTTCGGAGGCCATGATTCTGGCGGCTGACGGTAAGGATGGCGTTGTTTCGGTACTCTTCCTTGACGACAGCATTCCGGAGGGTGCGGAAATTCGGTAATTTTACTTTATAAATGGAGATTTTTATGCAGAAAAAACGGCGGATTAAGAAAATAGTATTTTGGACGGGTGCTTTGATTCTTCTTGGGATTTTGGGAACGCTGCTCGTGTCTTTCTATGTATCGCATGTGGGAACGAATTACCTGCGCACCCCGGACAATGTGGAAAGGGCCGATGCCATTTTGGTGCTTGGGGCTTTTGTGCGGGGCGGAACTGTGTCGCCGATGCTTGCTGACCGCTTAGATGTGGCTTTCCTTCTTTATAATAGAGGGGCAGCTAGAAAAATCATTGTCAGCGGCGACCACGGGCGGGATGATTACGACGAAGTGAACGCCATGCGGAGCTACTTGCTTGCAAGAGGTGTGCCGTCCGAGGATATTTTCATGGACCACGCCGGGTTTAATACCTATAATTCGCTGTATCGGGCGCGGGATGTTTTTTTGGTAGAGAAGGTTATCATTGTTTCCCAGAAGTCTCATGTAATCCGTGCCAATTATATCGGACGGGCGTTAGGACTGCAGGTTGCGGGGGTGTATGCTGACAAAACCTACCCGTACGCTACCCTGTCCTACGAGCTGCGGGAGATTCCGGCGCGGTGCAAGGCCTTTCTTGACGGACTGTTTCAGCCGAAGCCTACCTATTTGGGCGAGGTAATTCCCATCAGCGGCAGCGGTGAGGCAACGCTGGATTAATTTTTCTAGAACAAATGTTTGCTTTTTTTGTTTTGTTGTGATATAATAACCTCGGGCACAAAACAGCAAAGCTGTTTTTACCGCATTTTATGCGGTTTCGGCTTCGCCGATGCCCGAGAACATTGAATCATCTTGTGCGCCTTTTAGGCGCAGGATGCGTTTGCGCACCCTTTACAAACCTTCGGTTTGACAAATGCATGGTATACTTACTGTAAAAGATGATTTTTGCGGTTTTTTAGCACACGGCCGCTGCTTCAAAGCACCAAGTTTTCTGTGTGCAGGAAAGGCTTGTGATTTTATGGCAAAGCTTACGGGTAAACAGCAGGAAGTTTATACCTTTATTCTCGATTACATGAACGAGAACGGCTGCGCGCCGTCTGTGCGGGAAATCTGCGCCGGGGTGGGGCTTAGTTCGCCGTCCTCTGTTCATGCGCACTTGAAATCCCTTGAAACCAAAGGCTATTTAAACAAACCGCCCAACAAATCCCGCTCTCTCACCTTGGGGGAAGCCCACTTTGTGATGGTGCCGGTTTTGGGTACGGTTACGGCGGGCGAGCCTATCTTGGCGGTGGAAAATGTGGAGTGTTATATCCCCTTTGACAACGGCAATAAGGAAGGGGATTTCTTCGCGTTGAAGGTGCGGGGCGACTCGATGATCGGTGCGGGCATTATGGAGGACGATATTGTTATTGTGCAAAACCGCCAGACGGCTGACAACGGTGCCATTGTTGTTGCGCTGGTTGATGATTCGGCGACAGTTAAGCGGCTGCAACGGGAGAACGGCCGGGTTATTTTCATGCCGGAAAATCCCCTTTATGAGCCGATTATCCCGGAGAATCCGCAAATTTTGGGCGTTGTTATTTCGCTGATTCGGAATTTGTAGGGCGATGCTTTACTTGAGTACTTGTTTTCTATAAATTAGTCATTGACAAATTATGCGAATCGTATTAAACTTAGGGTGTTATTTATTAAGGTAGGTTTTAGTTTGAAAAAACGCACCGTTTTCTCAAACTAAAACCCTCTGACAGGTTGTCCCCATGTCCTCGCCACGCCTTCGGCGCGGCAACCGGCCAGGGATGACAGCGAACCACTTAACCGCCCTTTTCCGGCTCACGATGGGTGCGGTGCTGCTTTTTTCTTGTTTTGTGAGCCGGAAAGGCTCATGGTTCTTCTTATGAAAAAATTATTTGCGGTTTTTCTCGCGGTTTTATTGGCCGCGTCTTGTTTTCCGACGGCCTTTGCGGCGTTTGAGCCGGCCACAGTGGAGTGGCAGGTTTCCGAGCCGGATGCGCAAGGGGTTGTTACGGCGACGTTGGTTATTAAAAATGCGAATTTTATGGTTGTGAACGGCATGGTTTCTTATAATCCGGCGGTGCTGCAGCCAATACAGGCAGATGGAACTGCGGCGACAAGCTTTGCGGAGTTTCGAACCTTCCCTACCGCGGGGTATTCAAGGTGTTTTACTGAATTCGGATGTTCTTTGGATACAACCGCGGGTATTATCAGCTTTACCAATTTTATGATGCCGGGGACGCCGTCCTATGACGGTTTGCCTGTTGGAAACGACCTGTTGCAGGCCGATGCAAACGGTATTGCGGTTTATCGATTTTCATTTAAAGTGCTGGGCACCGGGCTTTACGGCTTCGGACTTGCGTATGATGAAGACGGAAAGGGTGGATTTATCCTTTCTGATGGTGATCCTGAATATCTTTCTCTTGTTTTCAAGGTAATAGAGCCCAATATGCATCCGGTGATTGAAGAGCCTGTAGATGTTTTGCCCGGCGATGAAATCCCTGAGAATGATGCACAAAACCTTGCGCTGCGCGCAAATAATACGGTTATTCTACTGATTGGTTATGCCAATGCGGCAGCAAACGGTGTGATTCTGCCTGTTGACCCGGCTGACGCAAGCATTGCGCCTTACATTAAGGCAGGTGCCGACCGCACCATGGTGCCGGTACGATTTATCGCCGAAAGCCTTGGGGCGGACGTCGATTTTGTGAAGGTAGAGGGCAAGGTTATTATTATTCAGGGCGGCAAGACCATTCACATGTTCCTTGGCAGAAAGGACTGGACGGTGAACGGTACGCAGCAAGAGCCTCTTGAGGCACCTGCCGAGTTGTTAAACGACGCACGTACATTTGTCCCCCTTCGTGCCATCGGCGAAGCACTTGATATGCATGTAGACTGGGCAGGCGGGGATTATGCCGTCTTAATATCGCCTAAAGATAACCCTATTGACCTATCAAGGACAATTGATAACCGCTTTTATATTGCAATGATTAGCATGATTTCCACGTGGTAACTGCACAATCTTGATTTTATTCAACAACTGGGAGGAATTTTCATGAAAAAGACGATGTATCTTCTTTGCGCTGTTACTTTGGTGCTTGCGGTGCTGTCCATTTCGGCGTTTGCGGATGTTTTCACACCGGACGCTTCAGGTGTTTACACGGTTACCAAGACGGTTGCTGCCTATGCAAATAAGCAGGTTACAATTGTCGTATATAGCGGCAGCTCGGCAACAGTCAGCACCATCCAGTATATTGACCAGCAAACGGCCAACGCCTCCGGAAAATATGAGTTTAAATTCAAGCTGAAGGACGCGCCCACTGCGACGCTTCAGGTGAAGGTTGGTGCAGAAACAAGAACGGCTGCGCAATCACTGGGAACCATTGAGCCGCCTGCACCGCCTGCAAGTGTTACCTTGACGGGGAAGATTTCCTTCTATGGCCCGAAATCTACATTGACTTTTAAGGCTAAGAACCTCTCAACAAATAAAGAGACCACAATTTCGGCGGTTACAAAGAGCGAAGACTCCGCCGCTTTTGGAACCTACAGCGTAACGCTGCCAAGCGGCAACTATTTAATTACCGCGGCGCAACCGTTTCACGCGTCTTATACAAAAAATTCGCTGGCGGTTATAACAGCGGGGCAAACATTTGACGTTGCGCTATTAGGCGGATGGATTTTCCCGGACAGTCCTTCTATTGATATTGATTGCCTTATCAGACTGCTGGGCAGCTACAAGAAAAAGGGTGCACCCGGATTTACTTCGGCAGACATTAATTGGAGCGGACAGGTTGATATTGACGATTTGATTATCCTGCTTGGCAACTATAAGAAAAAGAATATTGTTGTTCTGTAATACGATAAAGTGATGCGAAATACCCTGCGATTTTTGACAAATCGCAGGGTATTTTTTTGGCCTTTTACGCATAGGCTTAAGTGTATGTAAAAGACTTATATTGAGGTGATTGTTTGAAAAAGAAACTGCTTGAACGGGTGCTTTTTGCCGCCCTGATTGCTTGCAGCGCGTATCTTTTGGTGAGTGCTGTGGGGCTTACCCGCTTACACGCAAGCGGCAGCAGAACATTCCATTCTTGGGGGCTGGGCTTCGGGGCGCCGGGCAGTGTACCGACCGGACCGATGGATTCCGGCACACTTGAAAAGGTGCAGGCAAAGTATCTGGTTTGCGGCTCTGATGAAAAAAAGCTTGCACTGACCTTCGACGTAGGCTATGAAAACGGGCATACGGCAAAAATTCTGGACACGCTGCAAAAGACGGATGTGAAGGCACTGTTTTTTGTTACGGGGCACTTTGTTTCGGAGAATGCCGCACTTTTGAACCGAATGAAGGACGAAGGGCATCTTGTGGGCAACCATACGTCAAAGCATCCCGATATGAAAAAGAAAGCGGATTCCGAAAGCTTCTCTTTGGAGCTTACAACCCTAAACGACGACTTTCGCGCTGCAACCGGCAAGGAGATTGACAAGTATTACCGGCCGCCGGGCGGTGTTTTCAATCTGGAACAGCTGGAATATGCAAAGGAGATGGGATATACGACGCTGTTTTGGAGCCTTGCTTATGTGGACTGGGAGGTAGATAAGCAGCCCAGCCGCGAAACGGCTTTTAACAAGCTGCTGCCCCGCACGCATCCGGGGGCCATTGTGCTATTGCACACCACGTCGGCAACAAACGCGGATATTTTAGAAGAGCTTATTGCCAAGTGGAAGGACGCGGGCTATGAATTTGTGTTGCCGTAGAAAGTGCGGTATGCGTCAATCATGGCAAGGTAGCCCTTAGCGGGGACATATAGAGGGATGGAGTTGCCGGTTCCAAAGGCGACACCGCCCTCTTTTTTTGCGGAATAGTCCAGCACGCGCAGGCAGTATTCCTTGATTTCGGCAGGTGATTTTGAGCAAAGCACATCCGTGTCTACGCCGCCGAAATTGCCGATGCGGCTGCCATACTTTTCAATCCAATCGGAGAAGGGCGCGATGACGTCTTCATTTGAGTGCTTGGCGTCAATGCCCGCTGCAAGGAGGTCTTCCATAACGTCAAAAATCTTGCCGCAGGAGTGAAGCAGAAAGGGCGTGTCTGCGCTGTGTACGGCGTTTATGATGCCTTTATATTGGGGAACAATGTGGTCGATTACGTCCGAAGGGCCAAGCAATGTCCCCATTTTGTACCCCAGGTCGTCGCCCATGCGGCCCACGGCCAATATATCCGAAAAGTCACGAAGGAAGTCCTGCCATATGCCTTGCAGCAGGCCGCCGACAGCTTGAAAGAGCGACGCAAACAGTGCCGTGTCGTCAGCTTTTATATAGCAAAGCTCCGGGAAACTTACAAGGTCCTGGACAATTTCGAAGACGCCGTTGCCGACGCCGCCGATTACCTTCATATCGGACGGAAGAACCTTTCGAAGGGCGGTAAAATCTGCGGTGTTTGCCTGCCAATACTGTTCTTTTACCGCGGCGAAATCGTATGCGTTAAAGGCCTCAATGCTGTGGATGCTGCCAGATGTTTTGTTGTCAAGTGCGCCGCCGCCTTGCAGGTTTTTTGTTACGCAGCACTCAAAGGAAACGGTATCATAGCCCATTTGACGGAAAAACGCACAGTAGGTTTTGAAGTAGGCTTCCTTGTTTGTTTCATACAGGCTTATGAAGGGTGTACCCATAATCTCTTCCATGATTTCGGGACAGATGATATGCTCGTATAAGGGAATCCTGTCGGTTTTTTCATTTTTTGCCGCGGAAAGCAGGCGTTTATAATCGGTTTTCATGTGGATTTCTCCCTGTTTTTTAAACTTTTGCAAGGATAAAGCGTGCCAATATCGACACGCTTTCATTGTACCATATTCTGCCTTTTGTGTCAAAGGGTTTTGACACCCGTCCGCATTCTCGTCCTTCGTCTCCTTCCCCTGCGAGGGGGGAACGAGGGCGGCCTCCCCGGCCGGGGGTTCCTTTTTCTCTTGCCAAAAAGGAACCGAAAAGGGCGCTTAGCGGAGGCGTAATGCTTGGTGCTATGGCTATTGGTATAACAGGTGACCTGTTGGTGCCAATTCGAAGGCCTGTGTACTTCGACTACCGCGCTCAGCCGCGCTGTGCGGGGGCGGTAGAGATGTTTTGTTGCGTTGTGTTTGCTTTTGTGCCGGAACGGGCGGTACCTTGTAGGACGCGGCATCCTTGACGCGCCGCTCTTTCGTCTCTCGTCATTGCGGGTTTTGACAGAGGCTTCTTTTAGAAAGCGGGGGTTGCCGCGCCGCCCGCAAGCATTTGCAGGTCAGTGCCAATTTGTTTGGGCAAATCTGATTGCTTGAGAGAACCGATGATGGCGGTAATGCATGGAATCCAACACATAAACCAGCCGATGATGAAGCCGACAATTTTTCCGGTCCATTCAGCGTCGGAATAATTTACGATAAGCGTTTCACCCTGAATCATCATATTTGCTTTTACGCCAAGAGCCAGGCCAACATACTTTTTGATACCGCCGTCATCCTTGCGAAAGTCAATCGATGCACCGCTTCCCATAGGCATTGCCATTACCGTGAATCCTTTTGCCTGATACATTTGTGTGATTTTCGTAATCAGCTCCTGCATATTGAAATTAGGGGAAATGGGGAACATTGTTGTAGCTGCCATCTTGAAAAACCTCCGTGTTTAATTTATTTATTATACAACAGACATTTTGAGTAGCCTGACTATATAAACAACAAAAAATGAAGCCAGTATCGTGAAAAAAATTACGCATTCCGTTTTGTTGCTGAGGCGCCTGCGAAGAACATTCCGATGGGCCATATACAGCAGCGTCGGCAATACCGTGAAAAATAAGGGATGATAGTGAAACGCGGCGGTTATATCAAGGGACAAGGCCGCCAAATGCGCACGCATAATCCCGCAGCCCGGGCAGGAAATGCCAAGGAAATATTGCGCCGGGCACTTGTAAAAAACCAGCAAAAACAGCAGGACGGCAACGGCTGTGCCATGCACGGCAAGCACTTTTTTTACGTTTATACGGAATTTACTGTTGATTGCGTCACCCGCCCCCGCTCTTGCTGCTATCGAAAGGTATACCTTTTCATACTGTGAAAAATTTGCAAGAAGTGCAGATTTTTCCAGGAAAGCTGTTGACTTTTGTTGAAAATCCTGCTATAATGGCATTGAAAAAGCAACTACAAAAAGGTATACCTTTTCATAGTTGCTTTTTTGCTGTTTGCCTTGCATTATTCCGTTATTTCAACAGATAGCAGCTTGTGTAGGTCAGGGTTTTCGGGCCGTAATAATAGGGAATGTCTGAGAGCTCGCAGACCTTGCTTACCCACAGGCCGTAAGCTTCCATGGAGGGCATGGCTTTTTCCGGGAAGCGGCAGGGTGCGTCCGGGTAGGTACAGTTCTCACAAACCTGGCAGGTTCCGGCACCCATCGGAAGCATGTCGGGATAGGTTTTTCGCAGGTTTTCTATGAGGATTTCAAAGTTTTCTTTGTGTTTTTTTGCGGTGGACTCAATGGTTTCGTAGTCAAAATCGTCTTCCATTTGCCCGGTTGTTTGGACGATAAGCCCATAGGAATATTCGGCGGTGCGCCGGGCTGCTTCCTCAATACTGCCGCAGCCGGGCGGGCAGCACCAATTTGTACCGTACTGACGGCAGGCATTTGCGTTGCACATGTCACGCACCTCCGGCATGAATACAAGTGCTTTCACATTTAAACTTCCCGCATGGGAAAAGCCTTTTTCCAGGGCGTCCTGTGTCAAGGCGTCTGTATCATATTTCATAAAAATGTCCTCCATTTGGCTTTTTCTTTAGTATACAGGGAAGATGCGGATTTTGCAAGGGGAAGAAAGAATTTACTTGAAAAATACCGAGGCCTATAGTATACTTTACATATGCTTTGAACGATGTGCAAAAGGAGGGGTTTTCATGAGAGCGCGGCGGTTATTCTGCGAAATCAGCCCCCTGACCTATAAAATATCGCTGGAAAAAGAAGTTTTTAAGCGGCATATGCAAAATCTCTTTTCAGGGGTGAAATTTGCCGCGGACAAAAGTGCTGAGCTGCTGCCCGTTGTGCTCAAAAAGCATCAGTCTTTGATACGCAGAAAGCTAAATAACATTGACACCCATTTGCAGGAAAACAAGGCAAAAAGCCTTGCTATAACGGCACCTAAGGTGTCACATGTGCTGATAAAACCCGGGGAAACATTTTCCTTTTGGGCACTTACAGGAAGGGCTACTAAGCGCAAGGGTTATTTAGAGGGTGTCATTATTTCTAAGGGGCAGGCAGCCTCCGGCATTGGCGGCGGCATGTGCCAATTTACGAATTTGCTGCACTGGATGATGCTGCACACTGATTTGGATATTGTTGAGCATCACCATCACAACGGTTTGGATTTGTTCCCCGACTTCAAGCGGCAAATTCCCTTTGGAACCGGCACCAGTGTTGTTTATAACGCGCTGGATTACCGGGTAAAAAATAACACGGACAAGACCTATCAGATTGTTGTTTACACCACCGGCGAGTATCTCTGCGGTGCGGTTTTATGCAGCGCGCCCCTTGATATAAAGGTGCATATCCGGGAAGAAGATGCCTATTTTTACGAGAAGGACGGCGAACTGATTCGTCACAACAAGATTTTCAGACGGATTGTTGACAAGGTCACCGGCAATACGCTTTCGGATGAACTGCTGCTGGAAAATCATGCAACGGTCATGTATGAGCGGAAATTTATTGACAAGGCGCTTATCAAAACAGTTGACGAATCGGCTTTTTTGTGATATACTGCTCTTACTTCGTGAGGGAGTAGTTTGCACGATTTGTGTGGCAAGTCAACATGCTGGCCGTTTGGGTCTGGCTTGTCTTAATGAACAAGACTCATGTATAGTCATATACTATACATGGGCTTTTTTATTGCAAAAATAAGAGAAAGAGAGTTTGTATCATGGGATTTTTAGAGCTGTTTTTGATTGCGGCGGGATTGTCAATGGACGCATTTGCGGTGGCGGTTTGCACCGGGCTTTCAAGCCGGGAGAGGCTTTTTAAAAAAGCGGTGATTGTGGGGCTGTATTTTGGGTTCTTCCAGGCAGCTATGCCGCTTATCGGATATCTGATTGGCGCACAATTTGCTGATGCTATCAGTGCGTTTGACCATTGGATTGCCTTTGTGCTGCTGCTTTTCATTGGCGGCAAGATGATTTTTGAAAGCTTCAAAAAAGAGGACGGGAAGGTTGCAGATGCATCCTTGAAGCCGTCAAAAATGCTGCCCTTGGCGCTTGCGACCAGCATTGACGCGCTGGCGGTTGGGGTATCTTTTGCGTTTCTTTCGGTAGATATTGTGCCTGCGATTTCTTTTATCGGGGCCGTCACCTTCCTGCTGTCTATGGCAGGGGTCAAAATCGGCAGTTTGTTTGGCACAAAGTTCAAATCAAAGGCCGAGCTTGCAGGCGGGGTGATCCTTGTTCTTATGGGTGCAAAAATACTGATGGAGCATATGGGGATATTTGGATTTTAGGTGAAAAAACAAGGCTCCGCCATCATGCTTAGCGATGTGCCGCAAAAAGGCGTGACAACGCTGTACGGACTGCCCGGTGAAGTTTTTTTGCGGGCGGCAATCGGTTTTCTGTTTGTGATGTTTGTTATTCAGTTTCTCTTACGCACGAACTGAATATTGTATTGCCGCCCAAATAGCAAGCCTCCTTAAAAAATTCTTTCAAGAATTTTTTAAGGAGGCTTTACCTTTTGCGTCAAATCATGCCAACGTGTTTGACGGCTACGAATTCAAATGCTTCTTCATCGTCTACGGGAAGCTATAACCCAATGACTATTAGTGATAATCTTGTTTCATTTGTCACAAATTACGTAATTAAAAGTGCTGATGGTACCACATATGACAATGGGAGATCAAAAGACAGTGCGTGGACTTTATTGAAAAACGACCTTGCCCCATGTGTAACAACAGTCAACAATCACCTTTCTGGAAAAATTTACAGCTTAATCAACATCAATTTGATGCACTAGTCAGTTTTACCTTTGATAAGTATATTGGCATCATGGGGGATGATTTTGACTCAACACAATAAATCATGCTATCATTGCATTTCAATTTAAAAATGGCAATAAAGAAGAATCAATTTATAATCCCCAAAGTCATGAAGGTTGGTTCAACAGTACCCTCCCGGCCAAAGGCCGGGAGGGTTAGGGCGAGGGCGATGAGGGCTATGGCGGCAAGCATCTGCTTTTTCCTTGATTTCAACATAGTAAAATAGATTCTTTCGTTTACCGATTCGGCCTTTTCAACGGCTCCCAGGGATGATTTACCGATTCGTCCGGGGTGTTGGTGATAACCACGCGGTCGAGGTTTCCGACCCAAGTGACTTTCGCGCCGAGGGCTTCGGAAATGG
>JGI994J12354_10005323_pt1 | contig 11119 bp, 8 predicted proteins | sample IntmicLarv3ML3BL_FD_12354 | JGI IMG/M metagenome (IMG submission 12354) | reverse complement strand
CGGGGATGGTGGTGTCGCCGCCATCCAGCACATCATGTCCGTAGATGCCGAAGGCAGGCAGGCCCTTTTGATTGTGCGCCGCCAACACAGCGGCCAGGTATACGGCGCCCGGACGCTCTGTGCCGTTAAAGCCGTAGATGGCCTTGGGCGTGAGCGGATCCATATCCATGGTTTCCGAGCCGTAGCACCAGCAGGGCGTAACGGAAATGGTCAGCCCCACATTCTCCAGACGGAATTTATCTGCGCAAGCAGCGGCCTCCGCAATGCCGCCGATGCATGTATCGGCGATAACGCACTCCACAGGCAGTCCGCAGGCATGCTTTATATTTCCTTCCAGGAAATCCTTGATGGCATTGGCCAGACCCATGGTCGGCTCCTCCAGGGATTCCCGCACGCCACGGCGGCGGCCATCAATGCATGGGCGAATGCCAATCTTGGGCAAGCTGCCAAGCAGCCGGTTTTGCGGCTTCGTCATGGGAAAGGCACTGGGATTTGCTTTCATTGTCTGTTTTCCTCCATTTTTCATGTAAATTTCTATATTCTATCTTTGAAACGATTATCAGTATTATACAAGTATGTGCGCGGGGAATCAAGCAGCCGCGCGACAAGATAAAAAACTTTTCATTTGACATAAATTTCATGGAAACGCGCCTTTTCTAAGTGGGCGAAGTGGTGTATAATGTTGCTTGGAAAAAAATTCGCAAATATGCCGCAAAGCCGAAAGAGAGGACCGACATGCAGCAGCTATGGCAAAACACGTCCAGCCTGCTATGGAGTGTTATCAGCAGTCCGACGATCGTGGATATTATCGATATTATTATCGTTGCGTTTCTGCTGTATAAGCTGCTAACCATCACGCGGTACACCCGTGCGTCCCAGGTGCTTAAGGGCCTGGCGGTACTGTTTGTTATCTACTGGCTCAGCGATTGGCTCGGCTTTAAGGCGCTGAACTGGATCCTGCAAATGGTGGTCAACAACGGATTTGTGGTGATTGTGGTATTGTTCCAGGGGGAGCTCCGGCGTGCGCTGGAGCAGATTGGCCGCGCGGGCACCTCGCAAATTGACCGCATCCGCACCGGAGAGGGCAGACAATCCCCAAGCAACACTGTCAGCGAAATGACCACCGCGCTGATCAACCTGTCCCGCCGCCGCGTGGGCGCGCTGGTGGTAATTGAGCAGCGCACTACCCTCAACGATGTAATCGGCAGCGGAACGCGCATGGACGCGGAAATATCCGCGCCCCTCATCGAAAATGTTTTTGAACCCAATACGCCCCTTCATGACGGCGCCATGATCGTTCGTGGCAACCGCATTGAGGCTGCGGCGTGTTTTCTTACACTGAGCGAGGACGCGGGCATCAGCCGGGAGCTGGGCACCCGTCACCGCGCGGCATTGGGCATTTCCGAGACGACGGACAGCATTACCCTCATCGTTTCCGAGGAGACAGGCATCATCTCCATGGCCCGGGGCGGGCGGCTGACACGCCACCTGGACGTGCGCTCCCTTACTCAGGTGCTGGAGGAGGTTTACGAGGGAGAGGCCGGAGGGACCAACCTTCTCTCCTTGCTGCTGACAAAGAGAAAACCCAAAGAAAAGTAGAAATACGGAGGAAGTATGCAGTCGCAAACACCTCAAACGCCACAAACGACCTTTCGTGCCCAGCTTGCACGCGCGTGGAATACCGTCTGGCGCCGCCCGCTGCCCAAGCTGTCCGCGCTGCTGCTTGCCTTTCTTTTCTGGGCGGTGATCATCGCCTCGGACCCCTCCCTTCTTCGCGAAAGGACGTTTTCCAGCGCCGTTGTGTCCGTACAGGGCATTGAACTGCTGCGCAACCGGGGCTATATCGTGATGGAGGATCTCACCAGCGAGCCCATTGTGGTAAGGATGCGTGTGGAGGTCAAGCAGGCGGATTATGACCGCGTTACGGCTGCCAGCTTCGCTCCTCAGCTGAATCTGGCGCAGCAAATTACGGGCGCAGGGACACAGCAGGTTCGGTTCACGCCCACCTACGAAAACATCGGCACCGTAGTGTCCTTTGAGCCGGAATTTATCGAAGTGACCGTGGAACCGTACGCCACAAGGCGCGTGCCTGTTGTCATTGAAAAGGCGGGCGAAAACGCGGAGCTTATCTGGACGAGCCAGCCCGTTTCCGATCCCTCCACCCTGACGGTGACAGGCCCCAAATCCTTGGTGGACCAGGTTCGCCGCGTTGTGGCGACACTGCCAATGAACAGCCTGACCGTTGACCGGCCGGAGGATTCCCTCACCGCCACCATTGAATTGCAGGATGCCGCCGGCCTCCCCGTCACCTCGCCGCTGCTGCGGGTAACGAACGAATCCATTGACACGGATTCTGTCCGGATCGATGTCTTGGTGTATCCCATGAAGGAAATCCCCGTCAGCGTGGACAGCGCGGTGACAGGCATCCCGGCCCACGGCTACAGGCTGGGCGAGGTGCGTATCATGCCGGACACTGTGTTCGTTGCCGGAGCGCCGGAGGCGCTAAGCACTATGGACGCCCTATATGTAAACGCGCCCGTGGACGTAAATGGGCAGGACCGCAGCCAGGCCGTTATCTTGACGCTGGGGAATACCCCGGGCCTTACGTATAATTCCGTGGACACGGTACTGGTGGAGGTGGACATAGTGCCTGCCATCCATGTGCACACCTATAACGGGCTCTCCGTTACAGTCATGGGGGTGGAACCAGACCTGGTAGCAAAACTCAGCCGGCCCTCCATGAGCGCCGTCATTTCCGGAGAATACCAGCAGGTGGAGTCCCTCACTTGGGAGAGCGTTCACCTATATGTGGATGCGGCGGGGCTGTCTGCGGGCACCCATACATTGGAGGTGCTATGCCGGGTGGACGGCACCGAGGAATACGTGTTTGAACCGGAGCTGCCGCGTGTGACGCTGACGCTTTCTCAGGCGCCTTGAAGTGTTTTGAGCGCGACATTCGTTGTTATGGTATAATCCTGTAAAAAAGGAGGCGCTCATGTCAGGCATTGGAGAGGTTGCCTATACGATTCTTCTGGGCTGGATGCGCGGCGTTGTCGACTGGATTTGGTCGATCGTAGCGGGTGGTGGCCCAGGTTCTGTTATGCAATGGTTTATGTCCGGCTGGCGGGTGTGGTTGGTCGTTTTAATTGTGGGCGGCCTAGTGGTAGACTGGCTGATGTGGGTTGTCCGCTGGCGTCCATACCGTGTGATCTTTGGCAAGCGCATGGAGCAGATGACGCCCGGCGGTATGGTTGCTACCAGCGAGGAGTGGGATCATGGCGAGGGTTTTTATGCACATGAAACGGCAATGGACACCGACCCTGCCGACTGGACGGAACTGACACTGAGCACCCTTTCGGAAATCGACCCGGACTGGGCCGGCAGCGTGGTGATGGAAAGCGATCCCTACTATGCCCCGGCGAAGGACGACTACTACAATGAAGCCTATGAGGAGCCGCTGGAAACAGAGCCGGATGCAGGCGTAGGATATTGGGACGAGCTGTCGGACGAACAGGACGCAGGCGGATATGAGGCGGCGGAAGAATCACCTTATTACGATGATTCCGACATGGACGTGGAAGATGCCTCCGCCTACGAAGCGGCATACATCCCCGAGCCTGCAGTGGAAGAAGAATTGTACGATGAGGACGCGCAAGCCTCCTATGAAGCGCCATATGAAGCCCCCCATGAACCGGAGGAAGAACCTGTCTCCGAAGAAACCGTGCCGGATATGTATATGCGTCCAGGATATTGGCCCGGATCCCTCCCCTATGCGGGAAAGGCCGGAAGAGCACGAGTCAGAGAAAAAACCACGAAAGAAACGCAACTCGATCCCTCGCAGCCCAGGCGGCGGCGTGGCCTTCGCAGGAGTGAGCAGGACGAGCGGCCGCTCTTTCAGCCACCAACCCCACCACAGGTTCCCCAAGAGATGGAACGGCTGCTGGAGGACACGCGCCCTCATCGCTTGGTACAGCCCCCGGCTGAGAGGAAGCCTACGGTCATGCGCAAGCATGGCCTGCATACCGTGACGGGAAAACCCGTAACCCGGCGTGGGTTTTTGCGGTTGACCAGCCTGGAAGAGGAGCCCATTTCCGGCCTTCCGCCCTTGGAGGTAACGGATCCGTTCCTGCCGGCGGCCAGGCCTGTGAATCCGGACTTTGAGGCGGATGAGGGCGAGGAATTTTTCACAAAAGGAGATTGATGCCCATGCGCTATATCATCATCATTGGGGACGGCATTGCAGATCGTCCCCTTTCCATATTGCAGGACAGGACACCGCTGGAATATGTAGAGTTGCCCGGCATGGCACGCCTGGGGGGACAGCGTGTAGGACGGGCACGTACTGTGCCGGAGGGATGCCCAGCAGGCAGCGACACAGCCATCCTTTCGATCTTCGGCTTCGATCCGCGCGTGTGTTATACGGGCCGTGCCGCCCTGGAAGCGGCGGGCGCAGGCGTAACGCTCAGGCCAGGAGAAACGGCCTGGCGCACAAATCTTGTCACGGTAGAGGGCGAGGACTTTGAAACCGCCGTGATGCGCTCCCACAACGGCACGGGCATTGGCGGGGATGAGGCCCTCCAGATTGTCCGCACACTGCAAAAGGATACGGCCTACGCGGAACTCGCCGCAGCCCTTGGCTTTGTCCTCCACGAAAGCCCTACCTTCCGCCAGATGGGAGTAGCCCAAACACAAGGAAGCTGGGGAAAGGCCCTGCCCGGCCCCCACGATCACCTGGGCAAGCCCATTGGCCCCCTTATGCCGGAAGGCGATATCCGACGCCTGATGGCGGCATCCTTTCGCGCCCTGCGCGGACAGCAGGCCAATTGCATCTGGCCCTGGGCGCCAGGCAGCGCTATGGAGCTGTCAAACTTTACGGCGCGATATGGACACAGAGGCCCTGTTGTCAGCGCCGTGCCCCTGGTCAAGGGTATTGCGGCGCTGTGCGGCCTGCCCGCACCGGAAGTTGTGGGTGCCACCGGGGAGCTGGACACAAATTATCAAGGCAAGGTGGATGCCGCGCTGGAAGGGCTTCGAGCGGGTGCGGATTTCGCGGTCATTCATGTAGAGGCTCCGGATGAGATGTCCCATGCCAAGGATGTGGAGAAGAAGCTGGAAGCCCTCCGCCGGTTGGATTGCTGCGTAATTGCGCCGCTTCTGGATGCGCTGGATGCCATGAAGGAGGATTACCGGATCCTGTTTCTATCCGATCATCCGACGCTGGTGGAAACCGGTGCCCATAACAGCGAGCCCGTCCCCTATTGCATTTATGATAGCCGGAAAATCGGCACGCCCCGCGTGTTTTGCGAGGCGAACGCTGCCACGGGAGACTTCTTTGAAGAGGGAACGGAGCTGATTGCGGCGCTGTTTTCCGAATAAAAATAGGGGGACTGAAACATTCAGTCCCCCTATTCTCCCCCATCTTTCCCTATTACGCCTTTTTAATCATGAAGGAATTGATTGCCGCGCCGAAAACCGCAATGCCCAGCAGCAGTGCATAGGTGCTTGTCAGGCTCATGGAGCCGGCAATGGTCGCCGCAAAGGATGCGGGGATCAGCGTTAGCGTGAGCACCGGAAAATTCGTGGCGAAATTCTTTTTCCCATAGTACGCCAATGCGAAGGTGGCGGTCACCGTCGGCGCGAAGCTAAAGGCAAATCCGCACAGGCACAGGCCGATAAATCCCAACAATGTGGATTTGAGCAGCAGGGCGACCAACATCACGAGAGGGGCAAGCACCAGCACGCCGCTGTTGACATGCTGGGTTTTGCGCATGCCCAACTTGTCAAACATGGTGCCTACAATCAGCCGCCCCGCGCCATTCATAATGGAAATCATGCTTGCGCCCAGGGTTGCCAGGGCAACGGCATCCGCGTCGATGAAGGTTATGTAATCACGGGACTGGGAAATGGCGGTAGATCCAACCGCGCCCATGATGGTGCAGAGGGCAAACAGCATCCAGAAGGAAGGCCGCTTGAGCATGGATTTCGTATCATACTCCACGCCATCATTCGTTGCGGCAGCCGCGCTGGCAGGGATCTCTCCCGGCTTGGGCGGGCGAATGACAAGGCCGATCAGGGCCAGGCAGATGCCGATGCCCAGGCCGTATGCCAGGAAGGTTCCGCGCCAGCCGATGGAGGTTTCATAGAGCTTTATCGCAAGATTGCCCAGTACCATGGCGGAAAAGCCGAAGCCAAGCATCATGCTTCCCGATGCGATGCCCTTCTTGTCCGGAAACCAGGCATTCGTGGAGGAGATGACGACATTGTACACAATCCCAATGCCAAGGCCCGCCAGACAGCCATAGCCCAGGTACAGCGCCAGCGCGCTGCTGCCATCCAGAGTCGAAACGATGCCAAAGCCCAGCGCCACACACACCGCGCCAGCAAACATGCGCACCATGGGCGAGAACTTTTTAGCGCAATAGCCGGAGACCAGCCCGCCAACGCAGAAAAAGCAAAGCGTGAGGGTGTAGTTCAGCTGGAGCTGAGCGCCTCTGGGATCCCAGCCATACAGCTCCGCGAAGGGCGCTTTCAGAAACGACCATGCGTAGATAATGCCCGCCAGGAGCAGCGCAAGTACCGAAATGGCAAGCCGTGTCCATCTGGAAATTTGCTTCATAAAAATCATCCTCCTATTTTCTCGTGTATTAGCCCCTGTTTTGTTGCGCCACAAGCTGGTCGCCGCCGTACATTTTCCGCAGCTTGGGCTTTTCAATCTTGCCGGTGGGGTTGCGCGGAACATCCGCAAAAATAATCGTATGGGGGCGCTTGTAACGCGGCAGCTCGTGACAAAACTCCTGCACGCCCTCCTCTGATAGAGAACGCCCCGCCTCCGTCTGGATGATGGCGCACGTAACTTCCCCAAGCCGCGTATCCGGCAGGCCAATGACGGCAACGTCCTTGATGGAGGGGTGGGCGCTTAAGAAGTTCTCAATTTGAACGGGATAGATGTTCTCGCCGCCCATGATGATAACGTCCTTTTTCCGGTCCACCAGGAAGATAAAGCCATCCTCATCCTCCATGGCCATGTCTCCGGTCAGGAGCCAGCCATCTTTCAGGATACGGTCGGTTTCCTCCGGGTTTTTGTAGTAGCAGATCATTACGCCATCACCCTTGACGCACAGCTCGCCAACGCTGCCCCGCCCTACAATATTTCCGTCCTCGCCGATGATCTTGGTTTCCCAGCCGTAGCCCGCAATGCCAATGGCACCCACCTTGTGAACGTTTTCCACACCCAGATGCACGCAGCCAGGGCCAATGGACTCGCTCAGCCCGTAGTTGGTATCGTATTGGTGGTGTGGGAAGTATTGCAGCCAGCGCTTGACCAGGCTCTGGGGCACGGGCTGCGCCCCAATGTGCATCAGCCGCCAATGGCTCAGATCGTAGTCCTCCACCTTCAGCGCCCCACTGTCCAGCGCAGACAGGACGTCCTGTGCCCACGGCACCAGCAGCCATACGATGGAGCACTTTTCTTCGGAAACAGCGCTGAGCACGTACTCGGGCTTTGTGCCCTTGAGCAACACGGACCTGCCGCCCACAAGGAAGCTGCCAAACCAATGCATTTTCGCGCCGGTATGATACAGGGGGGGAATGCACAGGAACACATCCTCCTTTGTCTGTCCATGGTGGCTTTGCTCCGTGTACACAGCGTGCATCAGGCTGGCGTGATTATGCAAAATGGCCTTCGGGAAGCCCGTGGTTCCAGAGGAGAAGTAGATGGCCGCATTGTCCTCCAGGGTGAGGGGAATCTCCGGCGATACGCTGGAGCAGTTCGCAGTCAGCTCTGTATAATTATGCGCGAAGGAAGGCGTCATCCCCGTTCCGCAGTACAGCAGGCGGCAGCGTAGGTCATCCGCAATTTTCTCAATGCGCCCGATAAACTCCGGCCCAAACACAAGGATGTCTACATCCGCCAAGTCCGCGCAGTACTTGATTTCATCCGCCGCGTAGCGGAAGTTCATCGGCACGGCAAGGGCACCCGTTTTCAAGATTCCGAAGTAAATCGGCAACCACTCCAGGCAGTTCATCATCAGAATGCCAATTTTACTCCCCTTCTTCATGCCACTTTCCAGCAAAAGGTTGGCAAAGCGGTTGGCCTTCTCATTGAAAACATGCCATGTGATTTCACTGCGGTAGGGACGGCCGCTATGAGGGTCGCTCAGCCCATACTCCTTCCACGTGTGCCGCGCCTCCGTATGCTCCGGATTGATTTCTACCAGAGCCACCTCACTCCCGTACAGCTGATCGTTCCTCTCCAATACTTCCGTAATTACCAAGTCGATCCCCTCCATCACATAATTATTATGAGAACAAAAAAACGTCCCCTATGATCATCATAGAGGACGGAAAACGCTTCCGTGGTACCACCTCAATTCGGCTCCCTCTCACGAGAAAACCCTCTCAGGTACAAGCTAACGCGTATACCCTGCCGCTATAACGGGCGATCCCGGCGCAGCTTACTTGCGGATAGCGTTCAGCCTGCGGCTCTCGGAATGTACTCATTCGTGCTTCAATACCGCCTTACACCATCCGACGGCTCTCTGCGAAATCCCCACGAACTACCTGTTTCCGGTCAAAGCCTTTAATTGTTGTGGAGTATAGCACGGTTTTCCCTGGGTGTCAAGAATAAATTTTTCCAAGAAAATCATTGTTTACAGCGCCATCTTCCGCAGCGTTAGAGCCACAATGCCACAGGCGGGGAGCGTAACGGAGAGCCCTCTTTCTGTCCATGCAAACCCGTCAAAGGGCTTGATTTCCACGGGTGCGGACTCAAAGGTATTGTGGGCAGCCTTATCGCCATGCAAGACGCAGCCCGTCACCTCCATACCGGCAATGTCCCCAACCACCAGCGCCTTGGCCTCCTGATCCATGGCCGTATTGGCCAGCGTAATCGTCAGCGCGCCATCCTTCTCAGACGCGGACGCGCTGATGCGGGGCACGCCCGGATATGTCTCGTCGGTCTGGGTGAAGCAATCCACCTCCCGTGCATCCTGGTGCGCCTTGTACAGGTCAAAGACATGGTACGTGGGCGTCAGGATCATTTTCTCGCCTTCGGTGAGGATAATAGCCTGCAGCACGTTTACAATCTGGGCGATGTTCGCCATGGACACGCGGTCGCAATGGCGGTTGAAAATATTAAGGGTCAGCGCTGCAACCATGGCATCGCGCATGGTATTTTGCTGATAGAGGAAGCCGGGATTTGTGCCAGGCTCCACATCGTGCCATGTACCCCATTCATCCACGATCAGATCTACCCGGTGATCCGGATCATACCGGTTCATGATCTGCAAATGATTCTCCACCAGGGTATCCATGTACAGGGCCTTTTGCAGCGTCGTGTAGTATTCCGCCTCCGCAAAGCGGGTAGCGCTGCCCTTGTCCTGCCATGTGCCAGTTACGGTATAATGGTGCAGCGTCAGGGCATGCATATGCTGCCCGGCGATCTTCATCAATGTTTCCGTCCATTCGTAATCGCCACCATTGGGGCCGCAGGCAATCTTGTAGGGCACGTGTTCCCCATAAGCACGGCAGTACGTCTGGTAGCGGCGGTATTCATCCGCATAATAGGAGGGCCGCATATGGCCGCCGCAGCCCCAGTTTTCATTTCCAACACCCCAGAACTTCACGCCAAAGGGATCCTTGCGGCCGTTCGCCCAGCGCTCCTTGACAACGGATGAATCGCTGGGGCTGTTTACGTACTCTACCCACTCCGACATCTCCTGCACGGTGCCAGAGCCGAGATTTGCATTGACATAGGGCGCACACCCCACCTGCTCGCACAAATCCAGGAATTCGTGGGTTCCAAAGGAATTGTCCTCTACCACGCCGCCCCAGTGCGTGTTTACCATGCGTTTGCGCGCTTCCCTCGGGCCAATGCCGTCGCGCCAATGGTACTCGTCGGCAAAGCACCCGCCGGGCCACCGAAGTACCGGCACGCAGATGCGTTTCATGGCCTCCACAACATCCACACGCATGCCGCGCACGTTGGGGATGGCGCTATCCTGCCCTACAAAAATCCCCTGGTAAATGCAGCGACCCAAATGCTCGGAAAAGTGTCCATAGATGTTTTTGTTGATGATGCCTTTGCTCCGCCCTGTATGAATGGTGATGGTTTGCATATCATTTCCCCTGCCATGCTATCTATATTCTTTATTCCATATTTCGCATTTCCAGGAGAAAACTCCTTCTTTTGGGGATTGTTTCCATGGCACGTCATACTATAGCCAATCAACCTCAAAGCAGGCTTACCTGAGCGAAAGATTTTTTCCCGCACAAGGAGTCGGAAGGAAGCGTAGCCGGCCGCTACGCTGACTGGAGAGCGACGCAGCGCAGCGGGAAAAGATTCGCTCAGACGGGCCTGGTTTGGGGTTGTTTGGCTATAAATGGAAGGCATAAATGCCATGGAAGCGCAAGTGGGCTTTTCGTGCTCGCAAAGCCGAAAAACGCAGTCGTAGCAGCGCTACGGCGAGGCTTTCGGGGTACAGCGAGTGCAGAAAAGATGCCGCTATTGCACGACATTTATGTTTGAAATTAGTATCAGGGTTCTTTTTTTACCTCAAACCAGGGCGAGCTTGACGGCGGCCTGGTTGGCGCGATGGTTGGCAGGGGGCTTGATGTGGGCGCAGGCGTAGATAGCACATGCTCATACAGCTTCGTCTGGGTCTGCCTTCCAGCCTTGCCGTCTACGGCGAGGCCATTGTCCCGCTGAAACTGTTTAACCGCCTCCACTGTGCCCCCATAATACCCACCGGTGATGGTGCCGTGATAATAGCCCAGTTCCTTGAGCCTGCATTGCAGCCAGTAGACCGCTTCCCCCGCTATCCCTCTTTCCAAGGTGCCAAAGGGCTGGGGCGGCTGTGCCTCCGTGCTATACTGGGGTGGCTGGGTCGGCGCCGGGGTGGGCACAGGCAGCATTACATTATAATCCAGCTTAGGCACAGCAAGGGACCGTGTCAGCTCCTCATCCGCTGGCCCTTCATATACCAGCACCTCCGTACCCTTTCCACAGTTCTGGTAAATCCACTTGGCGTCCTCCACCATGAGGCGGATGCATCCATGGGAAGCCGGCTTGCCCAGCCCCGTATAGCTGCCCGTTCGAAGCGCCATAGGATCCGCCTCCCCG
>JGI994J12354_10005322_pt1 | contig 11121 bp, 14 predicted proteins | sample IntmicLarv3ML3BL_FD_12354 | JGI IMG/M metagenome (IMG submission 12354) | reverse complement strand
CACCGAGATCTACACTCTTTCCCTACACGACGCTCTTCCGATCTATAGTAAGTTTATTGAAAAACATAAATATTCTTCTTATGATTTTATACGTAAAACTAATGAAGAAATTTATAAAGAGAATGAAAGAGATGCTAAATTTGCAGTAATTGATTTGTATTATAGGGTTAATGAAATTACAGGAACAATTATTGATTGGTCTAATATTCGATGTTCAGGTGGAGCATTAAATGGAACAGTAACTGGAAAAGAAGGTAAAGCAAAAATTGAAACAATTGTTGCAGGTGGTTATAACATTCAAAGATTGCATAATCGAGTTCTTGTTCATAGTATTTAAAAGAAAATGGAGAAGTAAATTATGTTTGTAAAATTTCAACCAAATGAAAAAGTAAAAAATGGGAATGATTATGTAGTACGAGCTTTATGTAAAGCCTTGAATTTATCTTGGCTTGACGTTTATTCTGAATTAAATGAAGTTGCTATGAAAAAACAAATTATGCCAAGTGACAATAAATGTTTTAAAGAAGTATTAACAAATTATGGATTTGAATATGTTGGAATTAGAAATGTTAAAGATGTAAAGCGAGATACAGTTCAAACATTTGCTAAAAAGAATAATAAAGGTACATATATATTGAGTATTGCTAATCATTTGACAACTATTGTTGATGGTGATTGGTTTGATATTTGGGATTGTGGACATAAATGTGTAAGTTCATATTATGTGCTTAAAACAATTAAGGAGATACATAAATGAATAAATCATTTTACATTACGTTTGGATTTGGTTCGCCTCTTAAAAATTATTATATTAAAGTAATTGATAAAACAGAAGATGAAGCAAGAATATTAATTTCTAGTATTTTTAAGGATTGGGCTGGAATTTACAACGATGAAGAAGGTAAAAGGATAGTAGAAAAACATGAATTGAATAAATTATGCATTCTTTAGATAAATGAAAGGAAATTATAAAAATGATTATTGGGAAAGTAAAATCTAATAATATGATATTTATTCCTAAACATAGTAATGATATTTTTGAATATGATGATGATTTAGATTCTAAGTTAGTTACAATTTCAAAAATATTAAAACCAAATAAAAGCATTTCTGTTCGATTTGGAAAATTGTATAAAGCAAAACATATTAGATGTAGTACCATGAGAGATTTATATACTATTGATGCGTTAGAATGGTTATATATAAATATGAATAACGAATATGATACATATAATGCCATTCACAATAATTATATATTTAATCATTTAATTCAAATGGCAAATATGAATTTAGAGTTATTGGAATTTGTTGAAAATAAAACTACAGGATTAGACGATATTAACTTGTGGTTAAGATTATCTAGAAATGTAGCAGGTATTCAATGGTGTTTGAATCATGGAATAAAAATGACTGATGATATGATTAACTGGTTAAGATTTTGTAATAAAGAAAATGATAACGTTTTGAATTTTTTGGAGACTTTAAATGAAAGCAATTGATTTTGTAGATTATTTGAAAGAAAAACAAAATATATATCAATCTGAATTTAAAGAGACTATTGAATATTTTCCTGATTACATCATTAAAACATATAATTTAAAAGATAGATTATTTATTGAAGAAGTAACTTCGAGTGTAATTTCATATGGTTATCAAGATGAGACAATCTATAGAACTTATATTGATTTTTCTATTCAACTTGATACTAATCTAATACCTATTTTAAATTTATTGAAAAATGATGTTGTCAATTTATCGTTAGTACAAAAAATTAGAAGTTTTTAACATTTTTATATTTATATTTATAAGCAAATATGTTATAATGATAACACAATCAAATATAAATCTCAAAACATATGAGATAACAATGGAGAAATGAATTATGAAAACTGTTGGTGAATTTATACAAACACTAAATAATGAGTTACAAATGTTAGAAGGAACCTCAGTAAAAAATTTGCATAGAAGAATTAAAGAAGTTATAAGTAAATATGTAGTAAAACCATTAAAATTTAATGAAAATATTGACAATTGCACAATATATGTTAATGGAAGAAATATGGATTGTGATATAAGAGTTTTTAGTTTTAATACAAATGCAAATATAAATACTTACATTGTTAAGGCAATTAAAATGAATAATATTTATAACTTAGATGATTCGCTTTATATAAATGATATTGATAGTTATGTTAATAAAATTGAAGCAACAAATAAACTTAATGATGCAAATATGCATATTGACGATTTAAATGAACAATTAGATTTTTACATTAGTCTTAGATATGAAGCCAATAAAACGTTAAATGAATTAAAATAAAATTACAATAATTTATTTACATTTAAAGGAATTTATGTTATAATGATAAAGTAAATTGATTTTAAAGGTAAGTGATAAAAAATGATTCAAGTTTATAAAAATTATATTGAAGAAGATTATCCTGATATGTTTTTTGAAATGGCAAACATTGGAAAGAAACATGTTGGTTTACCTGCAAATTTGTGGTTAGACCCATGGGCAGTAGATAGGCATCCTAAACATAACATTCCAAGATTAAAAGTTCAAGGTGATAAAAGCGATAAAATTCATTCTGATAATCTTATTCCTGTTTCAATTTCTAAAAATCCCGAAATTTTAATAAAGAATTATAAGTCAGAATTATCATCTAAAGAATGGAATCAAATTTTTGAATTTATTAAAAATGAATATGATATGTTAATGAAACATGCAACTCATGTAATATTTGATAGCGATATTTTATTATATTTTGTAAATAAGTATAAGAAAAAATAAATTTTATAAAATTTAAGAAAAAGCTATTTACATTCAAAGTGATTTGTGTTATAATGATAACATAATCAAAATTAAACAAAGACTTACACCCTGAATCAAACAATAATATTTGAATGTATATAATTTAATAGCAATGTCAATCGATATTGAAAGTTAATTATATAATTCAAATAACAGTAAGTTTGTTTGGCTGTAAGGGAAAAGCAATATATGCTGGTATGTTGGAATTGGCAGACAAGTGGGACTTTAAGAAATGCATTATCTAACATTTTTAATCAGGTTAGATTATCAAGTATAAACTATTGATGTAATGTTGTAAAAAACATTAAATGTGAATTGAGCAACTAAATAGGAATGTTTAGATTGAATTTCCTCAAATTCGGTGAATCCTTTGATTAATGGTAACGCCGAGCCAAGTCATTACAAATTAAGTAATGAAAGGTGTAGAGACTAGACGGGGAACAACCAGAACGGTTGAAGGCATAGTCCAGACTACAAACAATCATTTATTGTGATTGGTAATGAAAATTATAGTAGTAAGAAAATCCCATGGTGGAAACATCGTACCGGTTCAAGTCCGGTTACCAGTACCAATCATTTAAATATGATGATAAAGAAATAAATAAGTGTACATTGAAAATTGAATAAGTTAAGTACTAAAATTATGATTGTATTAACCTTGTGTATAATATGAAGACCATCATACAAGGATGTATTGAATATGGTGAATGTGGAAATTGAGATATTGGTTTCTGCAAGTCATTAGATATATAGTAATATGTATTTAAAAGATACTAAATAGTATCAATCATAATATGCAGTATAAAAGTTTAATGCTATATAAAACACATAACTCATAGGCATTGAAATAAGTCGGTAATGAAAAGTTACTTGGCATCCAGATATTAGCATTTGGGAGAATGTAAACAATATTGGGAAATTCCAAAATAAGATGTTTTGTTGTGAATTTGTAGAAATACAAGATATAATATGAGTAGATGGTAAAAGTAGCCATATTCAACAGTTTATTATAATTAAATTTAATATTTGAAATTAAATAAACTATATTCTGAATGGTTGGTGAAATTTGGAAGGTAATCATTCCTTTTATATTCTTTGATAACTCTTTTAATAAAAGGGAGTTATACTTTGAAATGTTAGTGGTCGCTCCACAAAGCACAGATTCAAGGTGATATTGGTTGAATAATATAGAAATTAAATTTGAGTAGATTGAAGAATCAATACAATCATAATTTTAGTACTTAATAAAATTTATTTATTTAATGAATTAATTTGGAAAGATGGCAGAGTTGGTTGAATGCGCTGGTCTTGAAAACCAGTAAACTTATTTAGTTTCATGAGTTCGAATCTCATTCTTTCCGCCAATTATAATCTCCTGTAGCTCAGTTGGTTTAGTAGCATACGCCTGTTAAGCGTAGGGTCGTTGGTTCAAGTCCAACCAGGAGAGCCAAAGAGGGAGGAATATGATTTTTTATTTTTTACGTTACTCTCCATTTCGTTTTTATTTTTTATCATATTCCTCCCTTTATTTTTAAATATACGGCACTATAGGCAAGTGGTTTAAGCCATCACCCTTTCACGGTGGGAATCCTGGGTTCAAATCCCAGTAGTGTCACCATCTCTTTCTCAAGTATTATTTATAATTGAAATTTGTATAATTTTTTTCATTAAGTATGGTCCATTAATTCAGTCTGGTTAGAATAACCGGCTCATAACCGGTAAGTCCTAGGTTCGAATCCTAGATGGACCACCAAATGTTGTTCAATATACCTTTTATGATAAATAGGGGGGGTAATACTAAATGTTGATATCAAGGTATATGAGAATTATTTGAATATTTGTAGAAGAGACATATTACCTGATTCAATATATGCAAAATGTATTTATAAAGATTTAAGATAATACTTAGATAAATAATATAATGCGGGGTTAAGAAGTCTGGTTTCTTACAGGTCTCATACGCCTGGCTACATGGGTTCAAATCCCATCTCCGCAACCAACGAGTTGCAAAGTAAATATTATTTGATAAATAAAAACTATTATATGCTATATCATATTTAAAATCTTTGCTGGATTAAATGTGTGAGATATAATAGGTTATTTATTGTATATGATATGAAGATTATTTAATCTTAACTTGTGTCAAAAGTTTTATTAGAACAAATGATGATAGTTTCTTATTTCAAAAAAAACAATCAGATGTGTGCTTGTTGTGATGCTGAAGAAATTCTAAACAATATAATTATAGAGGTGTGGCCTAATGGTAAGGCACTACTTTTGGGAAGTAGGGATTGGGTGTTCAAGTCACCTCACTTCTACCATATACAAGATTTATTGTTAATTATGTTTTCCTCCGATTTCTAAATTAACAATAAAACATTTGAATTTTTTGATTATTGGGAGAGGCGATATTTATAAAAATAATAATAACAAAATCATATAAATATCGTCTTTATCCCAATCAAATTCAAAAAGAATTAATTGAAAAATCATAAAACCTAATATTTCTTATTCTCAAAAGGAATTGAGGTATAAATCTATGAAGTAGGAAGAGAACTTAATTGTTTTTATAACATAGGACAGACTAATTTTAAATATTGGGATGTCGGCAAGTGGTTTAAGCCAACGGACTTTGACTCCGTGATTTTTCGTATGTTCGAATCATACCATCCCAGCCAAGTACACCAACTTATTTTATTTGAGATTCCTCTATAGATTTAATTAAGATTTATTTTAATTGATTTATGGAGGAATTTCTATTTACATTTAAAGTGATTTGTGTTATAATGATAAATGTAAAGGAGAATTTAAATATGATTAAAATTCTTGAATATTTGTTTCCTATTTTTGAAATGTCAAATATGCGTGGAAAAACTATTAAAGTAGAAAATATAAATTTTTCATTTTTCTTTTCAAGTAAAGATAAAATGCAGCATTCAATGAGAACAAAAATACAATTTAACCCAAATGTTCTTAAACGTGATTTAACTAGTAACTTAAAATTATGTGGTGATTGGAAATTCACAAAAAATAGGAAAGTCAAAAATATAAAGCAATCACAAATAACTGAAGCTATTCAATTTTTTAAAAAATACACATCAATTTTTACAGCCGCATGGCTTGAAATAATTCCTATGGATATATTAGAAGATTATTTAAAGAGATTAATTACACTAGAAGATGTTGTAAATGAAATGGAAATAGATGATGAATTAAAAAAGAAATTCATTTTCAAAAATAATGACATTGAAACATTTGAAGAATTTGTAATTGACAATGATATTTTTAAAATTATAAGATAAATTAGAAATTGGTGAAAAGAATGCAAACACTATTTATACCAAAAATAATTAAAGTAGGTTATCAAAATAGAGAAGGAACTTATACAGGAAAACTTGCTTATATTATCTATTATGATGAAAAACAAAAAGTAAGAAAAGAAGGTTCATGGGAATCATGGAGACATAAAACAATTGAACCTGATGATTTTGAAAATATTCCAACACAAGGATTTGTTTTAAATAAAAAAGCAGGTGGATATATTAGTCATTGGAATATGAGACAAACATATTGTAGAGTATATGACCCACGTGGTTTTGAATTTGAAATTACAATTCAAAATTTATTATTTATTTTAGAAAATACAAATTCAATTAAAGGAAAAGGTTTAGAAGGTGAGTTTGTATATTCCTGGAGTGGACCTGATATTGTTTTACTTCCGGTTAATTCAATTGATTATAAACATAGCAATGAATATTCAACATTACGATTTAATAATACATTTATTAAAGCAAAAGATTTACAAGTACAATATGTATATCAAGACAAACATTTAAATGAATATATTTATCTTGGAAAACATGATTATTATAATATTCAAAAACAAATAGATATAAACATATATCATCTTAAGAAAAGAGCTATGATAGAAGCTCCTGAAGAATGGTTTGATGTTGGCAGCTGGGAAAGTTTAAAAGGTTATCATAATTATCAATCAAAGAAAGAATCCAAAAAACGTTTTGTATTTTATTCTATTAGTGAAAATAAATATTTATATTATAAAGCAATTACAAAAATGTTTATTAAAGAATTATATGAATATCAACAAAATGAATATAATAAATTTTATTTAAATTTATTTAATCAAATTGAAATTACACCAATTAAAGAATGTAAAATTATACCTTTAACAATTAATGAATTTATAAATGATATTGATAACAAGAGTAAATTATGGTATTATAATATTTCATATTGTGATATAAATAATAAAAAAATTATATTTAATACGAGAACTAATACAAATAATAAACTTGTTATAAGTGTAAAATTACATCAATATTCTGGAACAATTAGAACAGATAATATGATTTTAGTTGATACAAACAATGATGAATTTATTAGTTTGTTTAATAAATATCAACCATGTAAAAAAGAAATATGGTTGATTAATGATTATTTATATGAAACATTAAAAGGAGATTAATGAAAATGACTAAACAAAATGATGAACGTGTTTTAGACTTAAAAGAAATATTAGAAAAAAAGAAAAAAGAAATTAAACAAATAAAACCATTTAATCCAAAAACAAAATGTATATTAAATTGGCATAATGTTTCATATAATTTAAATGTATTATCTATAGAAGATTTGCAAATTTTGTTATGTGAATTATCTTCTTTACAAATGGTAGCAACTAATACATATAACAACACTATGGATTATTGTACGTGTATTTTAATTGAACAATTAACATTAGATGGTGAATTGGTTGTTGATTGGATAGATGATATTAGTAATAAATTAAAAGTACATGATATAAATAAACGAAAGAAACAAATAATTGAACTTGAAAAACAATTAAATAGATTGTTATCAACAGATAAACAAACTGAATTACAGTTAGATGCAATTACAAAACTTTTGAAATAATTATAATTTACTTGAAAATGATGTTAAGGGGTGTAATAATAAAAATGAATAATATTACTAAAGAAAGATTAGAAAGTGAATTAACAATGTATGGAAACATATGTAATAAGATTCTAAATGATATGAATACTACACAAAAAAATACAACAGACTTAAAATTAAAAGGTAAACTTGAAAGTCGAATTATAGGATTTGAAAAATTAGTAAATTTTGTTTTTGATGAAACACAATTTATAAAAGCACCTGCATCAACAAAATATCATTTAGCAATTAAGCATGGTTTATTGCTGCATTCAATATCTGTTGCTAAATTGGCAATGAAAATGAATAACACACTTAAAGCAGAAATTCCAATCTATAAATTACTTACAGTTGCATTATTTCATGATTTAGGAAAAGAAAATCAATATGTAGTAAATCAACCAACAAATAAACAAAAACAATATGGATATTCTGCTAATCCACCATTTTTGTGGAATCCTAATCAAGAATATAATGAACATGAATCTCGTTCTCTTTATTATCTTTCACAGTATATACAATTAGATGAAGATGAATGGGTAGCTATTCAATATCATAATTCTCCATGGGATGGTACAACTAAATGTGCATTTAAACAAAATAAATTATTAACTATTTTGCAGATGTGTGATTATTATTCAACTGTATATTTGGAAGAAAGAGAATGATTAAACATGAGAAAAATTAGAATAGGTACATTTGAAACTAATTCAAGTTCAACACATTCATTAGTAATGTTTAGTGATGAAGAAATGAACAAATGGATGAATGGTTCTATTTTGTATAATGTAAGTAAACAACAATTTATAAATACTTCTAATATTGAGATTAGTGAAGTAAGCATTAAAAAATTAATGTCATCATATATAACTAAAGTAAGTAATGGTTATATATGTAATAATACTTTTTATGAAACAATTGATTTAATATTGCAAAATGAACAAACATATTTGAAAAGTTTAGTTTCTAAAATGTCAGATGATTGTTTATATAATTTTAATGATTTTTGTAATAACTGTTATGATAATGGAGAAATAGTTCAAAAAGAGTATATTACCGGTAGTGGCGAAATGGTTCATGCTATTAGTATTTATACATATGAATAATTAAGGATGTAAAAATAAAATGTTGCAAATAACAAATAAGTTAAGACAAAGATTTATAAAAGATACAAGCTTACCAATTCCTACTTGTGATGAATTTTATTTTAATTATTTTTTAGAGTTATATAATGATTTACTTAATTCTAAAACCAAATATAAACAATTTATAAATGATATTTCTGAATTTAATAATGATGAGGATGTTTTGCATTATTACAATAGCTTAAAAGATAAAGCAATATTAACACTTAGAGAATCAAAAGAATTTGAATTGTTAAATGAATTAAATTTTTCAGAAATTAATAGACAATATACTTATTCACAAAAAGACATTTTTAAAGAATCAAATATTGGTAAGATATTTATGTCAATTGATTTAGTAAAAGCTAACTATCAAGTGTTATATAAATTGGGTATAGACGTTTGTAACGATAATGATATACTTCCTGAAAAATATGATATGTTTATTTCTCAATTTACAGATAAAAAACATTTCATTGATTCAAAGTATATTAGACAAGTTATATTGGGTAACTTAAATCCAAAAAGACAAGTAAATTTACAAAAGTATATGCTTAACGATGTTGTAAAAAGTTTAGAAATAAATAAACAATATCAAAATATCATTTCATTTACCAATGATGAAATTGTTATACAACTTAATATTATTGATAACAACATATTTAATAATTGTGCAGAATTAGTTAAAGAAATAAAACATACATTTGGATTAACTGTTAGCATTAATGTATTTGAATTATTTAAATCAAAATATGGATATGTGAAAAAATATATGGATGATTCAATTGAATTTAAAAGTGTATCAAAAATTTATTTTGCACAAAACTATAAAGATTGGTTTCAATTACCTATTGAAGAAAATGATAAGGTATTTGAATATGAAAAACAATTAGTAAAATTTATTTAAAAGGAGATTTAATAAATGAATGGATTTTTGATTTTTATTGCTCTTGTGGTATTTGTAGGAAGTATTGCATTCTTAGTTATTTCAGATTTTAAGAAAGACAAAACCATTATAGACATTAAAAGAAATACATATAGAGCTAGTGAAGAAGAAATGGAAATTATAACTACAAAAATAAAACAATATGAACAAGAATATAAACTTATGAAAAATAAAGTAATTCTATTACCATTTATTAGTATTGTTTTAATAGTGTTTGCATCTTCATTTAAAATAATTTCAACCAATTATACAGGTATAAAAGTTACTTTTGGTCAAGTAAGTGAAAATGTATTGCCTGCTGGATTTAATTGGAAAATTCCATTTATACAAAAAATAGTAGATGTAAATAATAAAAGACAAGACATTACCGTGGCAAAAGAAAAAGATAAAATTGAAGCAGAGAGTAGTGAACGTGTAAAACTATATATTGAAAATGTAACAATCACATACAGAATTTCAGAAGATAAGTCTGTATATATTTATAAAAATGTAGCTAATTATTCTGATGGAAATTCATTATTTGATTCAATTCTAATTTCATCGGCAATTAAAGCAGGCGCAATTACGTTTAATGTTACTGATGTTACAAATCGTATGAAACTTGAACCTAAATTAAAAGAAACAATTCAAAAAGCAGTAAATGATAAATATGGTGAAAATTCAATTATTATTGAAAATATAGCAGTAGGTAATATAGATTATGATGCAGTGTATTCTCAAATGATTCAAGATAGAAATAATGCTGAAGAGATTCAAAAGAAACAATCAATAGAAAATAAAACAGCTGCAGAAAAAGCAGAGAATGATAATAAGATTGCAAAAGAAAAACAAGAAACAGAAAATCAAATTAAAATTGATAGAGCAACCGCAGATGCAGAAGCATTAAAGATTAAAGCTGAAGCAGAAAAATTAGCAAATGAAATGAAGACTAAATCATTAACTCCTGAAGTATTAATGAATTATTGGTTAGATAAATGGGATGGTAAGTTACCAACAGTTATGTCAGATGATGGTAGTTTAATGTTAGATATGAGTAAGTTGATGGAAACTACGCCGGCAGAATAAATTGATTTTAATTTAAATTAACTATTTACATTTATAAGTATTTGTGTTATAATGATAACATAATCAAAAATTAATAAATGAAATGGAGATTACATTTATGGGTATTGAAAAAAGAGAAAAACTATTAACTAAGATTGCAAATCTTATGGCAAAAACTGAAGAAAATGGTTGCACCATTGAAGAATCAATGGAAGCAATGAAAATGGCACGTACATTGA
>JGI994J12354_10005321_pt1 | contig 11123 bp, 11 predicted proteins | sample IntmicLarv3ML3BL_FD_12354 | JGI IMG/M metagenome (IMG submission 12354) | reverse complement strand
GTCCGTTAAACTTGCCCGAAGGGTACGACTTTATGCACGACGGGCTTGGCGGTTGCCTCTTTATCGGAAGCAAAGACACCTTGTTATGCGATTGTGGAGGCTATAACCCCCGCTTGCTTTCGGGGCGTGTGCCCAATGTGGCGCAAACCTTACGGCGCATACCCGGCGCTACGGGCTATCACGACGGTTACCACGAGCAAGACTGGATTCGCGCTTGTAAAGAGCCAGTGTCATCGCGTGTGGAGGGAACATCTAACTTTGCCTATTCCGGACCGTTCAACGAGATGGTGCTGCTAGGGGTATTGGCGGTTCGTCTGCAGAGTCTCAACAAGATTTTGAACTGGGATGGCGACAATATGCGTTTCACTAATATCTCGACCTCGGAAGAGCTGAGAGTGGTTTCGAGCGACGTGTTTAACGTCATTGACGGCCACCCGACTTTCGACCGTCGTTTCACAACTTTTAATGCCCTCGAAGCGGCAACCGAATACATTAAACACACCTACCGCGACGGTTGGAACCTTCCGGCAATGCCGTAACTATCTGGTGATAAACTATAAATCCCTCTGCATTTTGCGCAGGGGGATTTTTTTAATCAAAAAAAGGTTACTAAAATTTGGTGCATCTGTAAATGGTCTTTTGACGGAAAGAAACTGACAAAATAGAAAAGAGATTTTACACCAATCCCTCCAACTCTTTCAACCATGCTTCGGGAGATGCATCGCTGGGCATGCGCCAGTCGCCGCGAGGGGAGAGGGATACAGAGCCTACTTTGGGTCCGTCGGGCAGGCACGACCGCTTAAACTGCTGCGAGAAGAAGCGCGAAACAAAGGTTCTCAACCATTTTAATATGGTATTGGCGGGGTAAGCCTCCTTAAAGGTGCTGCGCGCCAAGAAGAATATTTTTGCCGGAGAGAACCCGAAGCGAACCATATAATAAAGGAAAAAATCGTGTAGCTCGTATGGTCCCACAATGTCCTCGGTTTTTTGCGCTATCTGTCCGTCGCCTGTGGCCGGAAGGAGTTCTGGGCTTACGGGAGTGTCTAAAATGTCGACTAATGTGCGTTGCGAATCGCCGTTGTCCAAACTGCCGGCTGCCCATTTAACCAAATAGCGCACCAGCGTTTTGGGTACGCCCGCGTTTACACCGTACATCGACATGTGGTCGCCGTTGTAGGTAGCCCACCCCAACGCCAACTCTGAGAGGTCGCCTGTACCTATTACCAAGCCGTTTATTTGGTTGGCAATGTCCATTAATATCTGTGTACGTTCGCGCGCCTGGCTGTTTTCGTAAGTGGTGTCGGTTTGTTCAGGATCGTGCAAAATGTCTTTGAAGTGCTGGTTTACAGCATCGGTAATGTTTATTTCACGAATGGTCACCCCCAACGATCGCATCAGCGCGAGGGCGTTGTTGTAGGTTCTGCCCGTAGTGCCGAAGCCGGGCATGGTAACGCCGACAATATTTCGGCGCGGAAAGCCGAGCTTGTTGAACGCTTTTACCCCCACCAGTAGGGCAAGCGTAGAGTCCAATCCGCCCGATATACCGACAACGATCTGCTTTGAACCTGTGTGTAGAACGCGCTTGGCCAATCCCGATGTTTGGATGGCAAAAATCTCTTCGCATCGCTCGGTCATATCACTCTCTTCCGGAACAAACGGAAGGGGTGAATAGGTGCGCAGTAGCTCGGGGTATGGTTGGGTTGTGCGGCTGAATTTTACCGTTTGGTAATTGGTGAAAGTAGCGGGATAGTCTGCTTTGCCCGAAAAAGCCGAGTTGTTTTGCCGTTCGTGTGTCAGCAGTTCAGTGTCAACGTCCGAAACAATGCAGTCCGGGTTGAGAGCGAAACGTTCGCCTTCGGCTAACAGTTGTCCGTTTTCGACAATGAAAGAGCCACCGCCATAAACGGTGTCGGTAGTTGATTCGCCAACTCCTGCCGAGACATAAATATAGGCACAATTGGCACGTGCCGATTGTTGTGTGATGAGTTGTTTCCGGTAGGCCTGTTTCCCGATAAGCTCGTTGCTGGCCGAGGGGTTAAAAATAAGCTGCGCCCCTTTTTGGCAATGGTACGAGCTTGGCGGAACGGGAGCCCAAAGGTCTTCGCAAATCTCGATTCCAAAGGTTGCCCCTGTTTCGGCATTCACGAAAAGCAGGTTGCCGAACGGTACTGCTTCATTGTTCAGCAGCACCTCGGTTACCCCGGCATCGAAGCCTGATGAGAACCAGCGCTGCTCGTAAAATTCGTTATGGTTGGGCAAATACGATTTGGGTACTACTCCCAATATTCGCCCCTGTTGAATAACTACAGCCGCGTTAAACAGGCGGTTGCCCGAGCGTACGGGTGTGCCGACAATAACGGCTAACGGCAGTTTCTGTGAATATTCGGTAACAGCGGCTAAGCCTCGCTCAGCTTCGTTTAGCAGAGCTGTCTGGCGAAACAGGTCGCCACAACTGTAAGCGGTAAGGCACAGCTCGGGAAAGACAACGATTTCGGCCTGTCGGCTTTGTGCCAGGTTCATCAACGATGTGATGGCCTTAACATTGAAGTCCACATTGCCCACTTTTGTTTCGGGCACAGCGGCAGCAACTCGTATCATTCCGAAATTTGACATGACCGGTTATTTATTCTTTTTTGCTTCCAGATGATTTATCAGTGGGTAAGCATACATTTCGTACAGTTTAGAGCGCAAAAACGCCTCGTCTTTGTTTTCTATCTCAATTTTGTCGATTTGCTTTTGCATATACGCCTCAATTTGAGCCTTTTCTTTCTCTGTGTAGTGGGCAGCGAAGCGGTTTTCGCCCGAGCACGCATCGTAAGCGATGTAGTTTACGGGATAGAAATGGTAGTTCAAATGAATCTCCTTGTCTATTAGCTCAGAGATGGCAGTAACCTGATCGGCTTTTTCAGAAAGCTCTTCACGTATTTCGGGCAGTGCCTTGTTTATGGGGCCGCCAATTTTGAAAATGATATTTCCTTTATAGCCCAATATGCCTATCTCCATGCTTCGCAGATCGTCTAAGGGGCTCTTTTTGAACTCCGGGTCATCGCGGCGAAGTTGAAACTCTTGCGCTTTCAGGTAGTCGCACGGATCGAATTCGTAAGAGAGCGTAACAGGGATAATGTTCAGCTCTTCGAGCGTTTCGATCAACTCTTTGTCTGACGACAAAGCCAACATTTTAAGGATGCTCTCTTGTGTGCGGTCGTTCGAGTCTTTTGCTCTTCCTTCGCGTTGGGCAATCCATACCGAGCGGTCGCGTTGGGTCAGGTTGTTGTAAATATATGCCGACAACTGCTTTGAGCTTGCCAGCTGCTCTTTAACCGATACCCCCCGTTTTACGATGAAACAGCCGTTGAGGCGCACTAATTTCTCAATCCATGGATGGATGAGCAGATTATCGCCTATGGCAATCTCGACCCACCCGAGCCCGGCTTCGAAAAAGAGCATGTTCAGCAGCGCGGCGTCCAGTACAATGTCGCGGTGGTTCGATATTACCGTGAATGCCTTCAAACCCTTTGCTTTTTCCGCCTCGGCCAAAGCAACTGATGTTGCGGTTTTTCGCAGCAACGATTTCAGGAATGGATAGGCTAAATTTTGCTGAAAATCGCCCCATTCATGACAGGCCAAAAGCCTTGATTTCAGCTCTTCCTGAGACATTTCGGGCAGCACGGAAAGCGCTACCCGTATAAACTCAGGGTCTTGCGCCAGAAATGCAATGCCGTTGTCAATCTCGTTGTCGTTTAACGGGCGGATGTCTTCAAAATCATATATCTCTTCCATAGCACTTATCCGATTGATTGCAACTCGTTTTCTATAATGTCTGTCATTATCTCTTTTATGTACAGCCCCGCGGCCACTACTTGCTGAGGAATAAAGCTTGTGGTGGTCATGCCCGGAGTGGTGTTAATTTCAAGCAAATTTATAACATCTTTTCCAGTTATAATGTAATCGATGCGAATAATTCCCTTCGCTCCGATAATATCGTATATTTCTGAGGTCAATTTTTGCACCTTTTCCGTCAGTTCAGACGAGATTCGCGCTGGGGTAATTTCTTTCGACTGGTGGTTGTATTTCGCATCGAAATCGAAAAAATCGTTGTCGCTCACAACCTCCGTAATGGGCAAAACGGTTGCCCCTTTCTTGGTTTTGTAGCAACCGCAGGTAATTTCGGTGCCCTGCATAAATTTTTCGACCATTACCTCATCGCTCTCTTCAAAGGCTTTTTCTATTGATGGCAGCAACTCGTTTTCACTCTTCACTTTCGTAACGCCGAAGCTGGAGCCGCCCAGTATGGGCTTTACAAAAAGTGGGAAGCCGAACTCACCGGCAATTTTTTTTGTGTCGGCTTGTTGACCCTTCAATATGCGGTACGAGGGCGATACGTTTATGCCGAAGCTCTTTAAAAAGTGGTTGCATACATATTTGTTGAATGTAAGCGCCGACGTTAATGTTCCGCAACTTGAGTAGGGTATGCCTACCAAATCGAAGTAGCCTTGCAGCCTCCCGTCTTCGCCAGGAGTGCCGTGAATGGTGATGTAGGCAAAGTCGAAATACTTTACGCTGAACTCTTCTACAAAGCTAAAATCGTTTTTGTCTATTTCCGATTCGTCGCCACCGGGTAGTTGTACCAACCACTCTTTCCCTTTCATAATCACGATGTAAACATTGTACCTCTCTTTGTCTATAAAAGAGTAGATGCCCTCCGCGCTTTTCAGCGAAACGACTATTTCGGATGAGTCGCCACCGGCGATAATAGCAATATTTTTTTTCATATCAGTCAGAACTTTCGTTGTCTTTGTTTTCAACGTACTTTTTCCATTTGTCGGCCAGCAGATTCATATCTTCCGGCAGCGGTGAGTCAAAAAACAGCTCCTCTTTGGTTCTGGGATGGACAAAGCCCAACGTTTGGGCATGTAGTGCCTGCCGGGGGCATAGGTTGAAACAGTTGTTGATAAATTGCTTGTATTTTGTGAAATGGTTTCCTTTCAGAATAATGTTGCCGCCATAGCGTTCGTCGTTAAAAATGGTATGGCCTATGTGTTTCATATGTGCCCTTATCTGGTGTGTGCGTCCTGTTTCGAGGCGGCATTCAACCAACGTGGTATATCCTAACCGCTCTATTACGCGGTAATGGGTGACGGCTGTTTTTCCGTGGTCGCCATCTGGGAAGACGGTCATCTGCTGGCGGTCTCTCAAATCGCGCCCGATGTTGCCCTCTATGCGCCCCTCGTTGTCTTTTATAACGCCCCAAACCAACGCGGTATATTTGCGGTGGCTGGTTTTATTAAAAAATTGTAGCCCCAAGTGTGTCTTGGCTTCCGGGTTTTTGGCAATCACCAACAGGCCGGAGGTGTCTTTGTCAATGCGGTGTACCAGCCCTAATCGCGGGTCGTTGCAGTTGAACGCCGGGTCGTCTCTTAAATACCATGCTATGGCGTTGATAAGGGTGCCGGTATAGTTGCCGTGTCCGGGGTGTACAACCAGTCCGGCGGGTTTGTTGACAACCATCAGATCTTCGTCCTCGTAAACAATGTTTAACGGAATGTCTTCGGGTATAATTTCGATTTCGCGACGGGGATAGCTCATCATAACCGTGACTACGTCAAGGGGCTTTATCTTGTAGCTTGATTTTACGGCTGTTCCGTTGGCGCGGATGTTTCCTGTTTCGGCAGCTTGTTGAATGCGGTTACGCGAAATGTTTTCGATGCGGTCGGTCAAAAATTTGTCGACTCGTATCATTGTTTGCCCCTTGTCGGCTACAAAACGGTAATGCTCGTATTCACCCTGCTGACTACCCTCGTCGTTGCTCAGCAAATCGGGGTCATCGTTTAAATCGTCTTCCGGCAAACCGAAATTGTCAAAACCAACTTTCATTCTCGCTCAATTCAAATGTGCCTTCTTCTGTTGCCGAACTGCGGCCACTTCCGTTGCTTACCATAATGCGTAGGGGGGCAGAGAGCGGTACTCTTTCGCCGGGGGTAAGTATTTTCCCGTTTGCTCTTAGTTCAACCACAAGGTCTTTATATGCCCCCGAAACGTATTCGTGCTTAACCGACTCAAAGCCTAACCCTTCTAACATGGCGGTTACCTGCCGCAACGAAATGTCGGTGACAGAGGGTATAATCCCTGTTTCGGCATTGTATGCATAGATGGTTAAATACATCTTGCGGCCTTGTTTTACTTTGGTGCCTGCCGCCGGAACCGACTCTTTTATGGTGCCGGGTTTGCCCCTTTTGTCGAATATGGAGTCGATAATATCGTATGTCAGTTGCGATGATTCAATGAGCGGCATGGCGTTATTTATGGTAAGTCCTTTTACGTTGGGAACCTCAATGGATTGATTTTGCCGGGTATAAGAGCGAAGGGCAAGCATAACAGCCGTTATCAGCACAGCCAAAATGACTATTGAGGCGATGAGATTCAGTAGAATTTTTTTCATTTGTCGTTTTTGCGAAACAATTTTAAAGCGTAAAGGTATGAAAAAAAGCGCAATTCGGGTGCTGAAAGAATGGTAAATGGTGTGAAAATAGGGTGATATTTTTTTGCCACCCCGGGTTTTAGGTAGATTTTTAGAAAGAGCCAAAGGGGCTGCCTCAAATAAGACAGCCCCTTCGCACTTTTACAACTTAATTTCTATAATTGATTTTTGACAATTATGCTTTAGGATATTCGTCCGACACGGTTAATTTTTTCCGGCCTTTGGCGCGGCGCGCGGCTAATACTCTACGTCCGTTGGCTGTTGCCATTCTTGTGCGGAAACCATGTTTGTTTTTCCGTTTTCTGTTCGATGGTTGAAATGTTCTTTTCATTGTATATTCTATTTTATTATTTCGTTCACACGCATTATACGAGGCTGCAAATTTAAGCACTTTTTTTGTAACGGCAAAAAGTTAAGGTGGTTATTTTTTTATTTGTGGTTATTCGTTGGGAAAAGATAAAGGGTTTTGTATGCATCCAGCTATAGGGGGGAGTTTTCTAACTTCCCCCTAAATTTGGGTGGAATATAAGTGTTGGGTACAATACGCAGTTAACACAGATCCGGTATATAAACGGGTCTATTTTTAATATTTCGTCATACGAAGGAAAGAAAGTAATAGGCGGAATTACAATAAAAGCAGGGGTTGAATTTTGAATCGTAAAAAATGAACCACTTCTTTTTGTATTGCCCTCAACTTGCATTATCTTTGCGCAAGCGCGAAGATTAGGCTGCGCCTCGGGCGAAAAAAAGAGCTTACTCTTTTTGTTCTCCTCTCGGCTTGCATTATCTTTGCTCTCTCTAACCGAATATTTATAAATTTTTAAGAATACAATCTTTTATGGCTAGTACAGCAGATTTTAGAAATGGTATGTGTCTTGATATAGACGGATCATATTTTTTTATTGTGGAATTTCTTCACGTAAAACCCGGAAAAGGCCCCGCTTTTGTTCGCACGAAACTGCGGAACGTGTCTACCGGTCGCATTTTGGACAGAACGTTCAACGCCGGCATTAAGGTAGAAGAGGTGCGTATTGAAAGACGCCCTTACCAGTTTCTTTACAAAGATGATATGGGTTATAACTTTATGCACTCCGAAACATTCGAGCAAATCTCGTTGCCGGGTGAAGGCATCGCGGGCGTTCAGTTTCTTAAAGAGGGTGATGTGGTCGAAGCTATGGTGCATGCAGCCAGCGATACGGTGCTTACAACCGAAATGCCTACTCATGTAACTTTGGAAGTTACTTATACCGAGCCAGGTATAAAAGGCGATACGGCAACCAACACTCTGAAAGCCGCAACGGTCGAAACCGGAGCCGAAGTGCGTGTGCCGTTGTTTATCAATATCGGCGAAAAAGTGAAAATTGACACTCGCGATGGCTCGTATGTTGAGCGTGTTCGTGACTAAAATTTAGACAATTTCTAACAGAGCGGCTACAACACGTGGTAAAAAACGGTTATAGCCGCTTTTATGTTTAGCACTATGGAAGATCGGAATCGCGTACCTATCTCGGAATGGGCAAAGGAAGACCGTCCGCGCGAGAAGTTGCTACTCAAAGGCATTTCTGCGCTGTCAGATGCCGAGCTGTTGGCAATTCTCATAGGTAGCGGCAACAGCTCTGAGAGTGCTGTTGAGTTGGCACAGCGAATATTGCGCGATTCGGAGAACAACATCAATCAACTCGGTAAGCTTTCGATTAAAGAGCTGATAAAAACCTACAAGGGCATTGGCGAGGCAAAAGCCATTACCATTGCAGCAGCGTTAGAGCTTGGCAAGCGGCGCAAATACGAGGGGGCGCGCGACAAGAAGGTTATCGGCAGTCAGGATGTGTTCGAGTATTTTCATCCGCTGTTGTCCGACTTGCCAGCGGAGGAGCTTTGGGTGCTGCTGCTTAATAGGAGTGGTCGTGTTATTGAACAATTTCGGGCAGCGCAGGGCGGTGTGGGTACAGTGACAGCCGATGTGAAGCTGATTATTAAGCGCGCCGTGTTGCAGTTGGCGTCGGGCATTATTCTTTGCCATAACCACCCTTCGGGTAGTTGCGCGCCAAGCGAGGAAGACCGCGTCTTGACCCGTAAAGTTAAAGCTGCCGCCTCGTATATGGATATAATGCTGTTAGATCATGTTATTATCAGCGACAACTCTTTATACAGTTTTTGCGATGAGGAGCGGCTTTGAGGTTGCGTTTTGTTATGCAATGTTCTTATACTATCTTTACACTCTAAAATTTACCCGATGCAAAACGAGTTGCTTTCAATAGAAGAAAAAATTGTGCGGATGCTCCGCACGGTTTACGACCCTGAGATACCTGTTAATGTGTACGACCTTGGACTTATCTATAAAGTGGAGGTTGACGACGACAAAACGGTGCACATTGACATGACACTTACTGCTCCCAATTGTCCAGCTGCCGATTTTATTATGGAGGATGTGCAGATGAAGGTTGAAACCGTTGACGAGGTTAAAAGCGTAGACTTACGCCTTGTTTTTGAACCCGAGTGGGATCGGGAGATGATGAGCGAAGAGGCAAAGCTGGAATTGGGCTTTTTATAAACAGCATTTCACAGGAATGAATACCCGTAATAAGATATATTTTGCGTCCGACTTCCATTTAGGGGCAGTATCGCACAGCGATCCGATAGGGGTTGAGCGGAAGCTGGTACGCTGGCTCAATTCGATTGCCGATGATGCCAAAGCGGTGTATCTGTTGGGCGATATCTTCGACTTTTGGTACGAGTTGCGTTACGCGGCTCCGAAAGGTTTTACGCGGGTGCTTGGCAAACTGGCCGAGTTGAACGATATGGGGGTCGAGATTCACCTCTTTGTCGGTAATCACGATGTTTGGATGTTCGATTATCTTCCCCGTGAAATTGGCGCGAAAATACACACAAAGCCTTTGGTTGCCGAAATAGAGGGCAAGCGGTTCTTTCTTGCTCATGGCGACGGGTTGGGCGAGTGTTCGGCAGGGTTTCGTTTTATCCGTTGGATATTTCGCAACAAAGTGTGCCAGGTGCTCTACTCCTCCTTGCATCCCCGGTGGAGCTTTTCGTTGGCAGGGTGGCTTTCGCGCAAAAGCCGTGAAAACGGGGAGATGAAAGAGTATCGGGGCGAGCAAAACGAGCATTTGGTTTCGTTTGCCAAAAACTACGCGACCGGACACCCCAGAATCGATTATTTTGTGTTCGGACACCGGCACATTATGCTCGATATGCAACTACCGGACAACAGCCGCCTATTTATTATAGGCGACTGGCTCTCGTACTTTTCTTACCTTGTTTTCGATGGTTCAACTATCTCGCTCGAGCAGTTTGAGGGGTAAGGATTATTTCTTAATAATATAATCCGTTATCCATTTCCCTACTTCCGAGGTTTTGTAGGCTTTTCCCTCCCCGGCAATATCTTCGGTAACAAAGCCTTCGGCCATTGAGGCGTTTACCGCTTCACGAATCAACGCACCTTCTTCTTTCAGGTCGAAAGCCAATTCGAACATAAGCGCGGCCGACAGGATGGTTGCCAGCGGGTTGGCAATATTCTTGCCAGCGGCTTGGGGATATGACCCGTGTATGGGCTCGAATACCGATGTGTGAATGCCGATTGAGGCTGAAGGAAGCATGCCCAACGATCCGGTAATAACCGATGCCTCGTCAGTCAGGATGTCGCCGAACATATTTTCCGTCACCAATACGTCGAATTGCTTCGGGGCTTGTATCAGCTTCATGGCAGCATTGTCAACAAACATATATTCAGTCTCTACCTCGGGGTGTTCTTTTTCAATTTCTTGTGTTATTTGACGCCACAGGCGCGAGGTACACAGTACGTTGGCCTTGTCTACTACCGTCAGTTTTTTGCGGCGTTGCTCGGCATATTTGTAGCCCAGGCGTACAATGCGCTCAATCTCTTCGCGAGTATATACGCAGGTGTCGTATGCCGTGTCGCCATCTTCGCTACGGCCTTGCGGACGTCCGAAATAGATGCCTCCCGTAAGCTCGCGGATACAGATAAAGTCGGCACCTTGTATTAAATCGGCACGAAGCGGCGATTTATGCAGCAGCGAAGGGAAAGTGGTTACAGGGCGGATATTGGCAAACAACCCCAGCTTTTTACGCATGGCTAAAAGTCCTTGCTCGGGGCGCACTTTGGCCGAAGGGTTGTTGTCGTATTTGGGCGATCCGATGGCTCCGAACAGCACAGCGTCGGAGTTCATACAAAGTTCGTGGGTTGAGTCGGGGTACGGGTTGCTTACCGTGTCGATGGCTATTGCCCCAACTAACGCGTGTTCGTAGGCCAAGTCGTGCCCCATCTTCGCGCAAATGGCTTCTGTTACTCTCAGCGCTTCTTCTACAATTTCGGGTCCGATGCCGTCGCCGGGTAGTACTGCAATGTTTAATTTCATATCTGATCTTTTTTTGTATGGCTACTTGTAGCCGTAAAGTTACTCTTATTCTGCGAAACAGCCGCTAAGCCTGGGAGGTTAATACATTACATCTCCTCAATTTTGTTCAACATTTTAAGCGTGGCTACAATAGCGGCCTCTGTTTGGTCGGCTTCAAGGCCGCGTGTTTTAAAATTGATGTCCATATAGCGCCACGATATAATGGTTTGCACAAACGCATCGGTTCGTCCACCGGGGGGGATGCTCACCGAATA
>JGI994J12354_10005320_pt1 | contig 11124 bp, 6 predicted proteins | sample IntmicLarv3ML3BL_FD_12354 | JGI IMG/M metagenome (IMG submission 12354) | reverse complement strand
ATAATAATAAAAGTAGTGATCGGTGATATAGGAGAAGCTGATCTCCAAAAACTCGGGTTCGCCGCCGGAAACGATATCAAGGCGACAGAGTTTGTCGTAGAAGGTTCCATCATCATCTTCATAATAATAGTAAAAATATAACATGTCCCCCACCAAGAACAGGGGGCCGCCCCACGCGGAAAGATGGCTGGTCAGGAGCGTACGGTTCGTGCCATCCGAATTGATCAAATAAAGGTTGATCTGGGTGTCACCCGTTCCTGGCAATTCGTCCGATTGGATTTTTCTGCCGTTGTCAGGGTCTTCAATCGTGTACCCGGTCATCGAGCTATAGCCGGTTTGAACGACGTGCAAGATTTTGGGTTTGACGGGCGCAGACGTAGGCGTGCTTCCCGGGGTGGGCGTTGGGCTAGACGATACGGGTGTTTTTTCAGCAGCGGGCGGCTGGGTTGTGGGCGTAGGTGTCGCCTTGCAAGCCGTGGCCCCGATGGCGAGGGTGAGGATGAGCAGGATGGTGAGGATGCGTGGGATGGATTTCATGGTGGTTTCTCCTGAGTGGTGCTGAGTTGAGGGACTGGATGAAGAAATCCCCTACGACCACGAGGCGACGAATTCGGGATTGCCGCCTGTGATGGGGAGTTTATAGAGGAAGATATTATCGTCGCTTTCGACGCGCGATCCGACGTATATGCTGATGTAAATCATGCCATCTTCGATTTTAAAGATGCTGCCATGCGAACTTTCGTATTCCAAGTTTACGGTCAGGTCGGGCAGGTGGGTGTCGGTGGTCATGTCATAGCGGCGGATAAGGCCCACAGTCAAATCGTCGGAAGGGCCCATGCCAAAATGGTACCAATAATAGATATTGTCATGGGCCACCCCATTCGGCAGATAGGCGAGACCCGCAGTGAAAGTGTGCAAGCGGGTACCGTCTTTGTCCAAGACCCAAAGCTCTTTTTCGTAGTCGGTGCACGAGCCTTGATCCACAAAGAGTTTGCCGTCACTGACCCANATGACCGCTAAGATAAGATCGACACCCGGAAATACGATTTCGTTTGTCAAGTCCGCATCACACCGATAGAGNACCGCTCCGTATTCTTCCTTTGCGTAGTAAAAATAGTCTTCCATGNTGCAAATGATGAACATATCCACCGCCTCGGGTTCGCCNCCCNAGGCGANGTTNACNCGGTAGGGTNTGCNGTCTTTGAGCNCCTTATCAGCTTTGTCGAAGCCGTGAAAATACAGCATATCGCCCACCAGATACAGGCNGCTCCATTGCACACAGCGNTCCGTCACAATCCTTGGATCAGTGCCATCCGGGTTGCTGATATAGATATTGGTAACCGAATGCGCCGTCCCTGTGTACCCGTCCATATAGAGTTTTCGATTATTGGCCGGATCCTCGAGCGTCTTGCCGCTTTGCACACTGTATTCGTCATAAACCGAGGTCAGGATTTTGGGTTTTGGCGACGTTGGCGTGGGTTCCTGTGTGGGAATGGCGGTGCGCTCCGCGGCGAGTTGCGGCGTTGCGGGCGTTGCCTCGCAGGCCGTCGCCCCGGCGAGGGCGGCGATCAGCAAGAGAGTGGCCAGGGCACGGCATGTGCGAGATTTCATGCTTGTTCTCCTCATGGTATTGCCGCATTGCCGGGCGCGGTGCGCCGAGGGCGTTAGTCAACAACGTACAACCTCTGACGACCGCGGANTCCGGGAGGGGCGCAAGCCCTGGAGCGGTGGCTGTGATAACAGCTNCCGCGGAACCCTCCGCCCGGCAGGGTGGAGGGCGCACGAGGACGATCGCACCCTACAGGATTGGGGATTACAGGCGCTATGCTATTGGGGCGATTGACTAAGCATTGCGCTTGAAAACATCAGCTCTCGAACCACGTCTGCACCAGTTGTACGATGCCGCCGGCCAGGGGCATGGTGTACAGGGCGGTATTGTGATGGGTAGTGGGGGTGTCTTCGATGGCGGTGACCAAATAGATCAGATTACCCTCGATCTTGGCGATGCCGCCGTGCATGCCGGGGTTGGGCAGTTGCAGGGGGATGTCGGCCAGGCGCACACCGCTTGACAGGTCGTAGGCGTGGATGGTGCCCTTGGGCGATGGCGTTTCGTAGTCGCCTTCGGCTTGGTACCAATAGTAGACGTTGTTCAGCTCGATGCCCCGCGAGAAGCCGGAGGTTTCGCCCCGCATGTCGATGGTGCGCAGGCGGGTGCCATCTTCGTTATAAACCACCAGGGCATCGGGGGTGTCGCTTGTGCCCTCGAAAAGGTAGATCTTATGGGCAGTTGCCCAAGGATAAAAAATCTCGGAGGGCAAGTTGATGAAGACCCGTTCGTTAGTCAAATCGGCGTTGGCGCGGTAGAGCGTGCTGTAGCTGCCGGGCTTGAAATAGAAGAAATAGTCGTCGGTAGCGCAATGGAGTTCGAACCCCAGCAGGTTGGGCGCACCGCCGGTGCGCACGTCAATCCAGCAGCTACCTCCGGCCATATCCTCGGCCGCGTCATAATAGGTGAAATACAACTTGTCGCCCGCCAGGAACACACTGCCCCACGCCGAGGCACTGTCGGTCAGCCGCTTGCGGTTGCTGCCGTCGAGGTTGCTGACATAGATCGAGATGGCGTGGTCTCCCGTGCCGCCGGGGGCGTCGATAGAGATTTTCAGGTCAGCGGTAGTAACGGTGCGCCCGGCCATATAATAGCCGTCAGCGACGGGTCGACGAATGCTGGGGCCCGTGGCGACGGGGGGCGTGGGGGTGGGTGTTGGGGCAGGCGTCGGCGTGACAGGGGCCTGGGTCGGGGCGGTTTGCAAGGGGGCATCCTGGAACTGCTCGGTGGCGTTGACGGCGTTGGCAAAGGCCGTCGCCTTGGCGGCGTCTTGCGTCAGCAGGTCGTCATAGATGCTCTGGGCCGTCTGCCGCAGGCTGTCGTCGCCGGTCTTTTCCAGTCCCGTGTTCAGGGCCTCGGCGGCGGCCTGCATGTCGCCCAGCTGGCTGTGCGCCTGAGCCAGGCCGATGTAGGCCGCAACGCGCTTGGAGGATTTCTCCAGGGTTTTGTTAAAGTAGAAGATCGCCTCGGTGTAGTTGCCCCGGCTCAGATAATTCTCGCCCCGAGCGAGCAGGTCGGCGGCGGACTGCGAGTCCGAGCCGGCCGTCGCCTCGTCGTCTGGGGTGTCAGTTGATGTGCCCTTGGCGCACGCCGTGATGGCGGCCAGGGTGGTGATCAGCAAGATGGCGATGACCAGGCGGGCGAGGTGCTTTTTCATGAGTGGGGGTCCTTTCTGGGGTGTGGGAGTATTGTTTTTGGGAAACAGACAAAAAACTTAGCCGTCAAAATCCACAGGAACAAGGATTGCCGGGCCGCCGTGAATGGAAATTTTGTAGATGGGTGGGTATTCCCACCGCGTAGTATAGGAAAACACCGGACTAACGTAAATCATATCATCTTCGATTTTGATAACGTTTCCCATGAGCCACTCCACCGGGAGGGTGATTTCGAGATCCGGCAGATAGATGCCTTTTTCCAAATCATAGCGGCGAATATAACCATCCCCAGAACGGCCATCGTCGGTTCCCAGATCCTGGAACCAATAGAGGCCTTGGTATTCAATCCCCTCGGCCTGTTTGGTGTGGTCGGGGTCAAGGCGGTGCAACAAGTCGCCGTTTTCGTCGTAGATCAGGACGGAGCATTCCTCGATGTAGGCCTTGCCGTCGACGACAAACAGCTTGTCGGCACTCGCCCAGGGGCGACGGGCATTGATTGATGGGATCTTTGTCTTATTCTCAAAATTCGCATCGGCGCGATAGAGGGGAACGTATTGCCCGTTGTCCTTCGTGTGGTCGTAATCCTCGCCTTCGTAAAAATAAAAGTAATTTTCCGTCGCGCAGATGATGGTGGCATCGAGCCGTTCGGGGGAACCGCCGAAGCGAATGTTGATGCGGCAAGTCTTGATGTTGTGGGTCGTTGCATCGCCAGGCCTGTAGTTGAAATACAACATATCGCCCACCAAGTACATTATGCTGTCCAAATTAATGTAGCATTGGTCCGAGAGCAGGGTGGCGTTGCCGCCATCCGCGTCGCACACATATACCGAGGTCAAGCCATCGGAATTTGGCATTTCGAAACAAATCCGCAAATCGTCGGTTTGGATGGTGTGGCTCGTCCAATAAAAGCCATCCGCACGCGAGCGCAGAATTTTGGGCATGGGGGATGCGGTCGGCATGGTGATGGGCACAGGCGTCGCAGCGGTTGCCGGGGGATCGGTCACGACCTCCCGTTGGCAAGCCGTAGTGAAGAGGACTGCCAGCAGCAGTACCGCGACGGCCAGACGGGCGAGGTGGCGTTTCATGATGGGATCCCCCTTGGATTGATGGCGATATTTAATTATAGCACGCTCTTGCGCGGGGGGCTAGCCTTTTAGGAGAGCATTGGGGCCAAAAAGCGCCCCGTGTCGCTGGATTTGTTGGCGGCGACTTGTTCGGGCGTGCCTTGGGCGACGATGGTGCCGCCGGCGTCGCCGCCCTCGGGGCCCAGGTCGATGAGGTGATCGGCGATTTTGATGACATCGAGGTTGTGCTCAATGACCACGACGCTGTTGCCGCCGCGGCACAACTGTTGCAGAATGTCGACCAACCGGGAGACGTCATGGATGTGCAGGCCCGTGGTGGGCTCGTCCAAAATGTACATGGTGCGGCCCGTGGCGCGGCGGGCAAGCTCGCAGGAGAGTTTGACCCGTTGGGCCTCGCCGCCCGACAGCGTCGTCGACGACTGGCCCAGGCGCATATACCCTAAGCCAACGTCGCACAGCGTCTGCATGATACGGGCGATGCGGGGGACATCCTTAAAGAATTCGTTGGCTTCCTCGATGCGCATATCCAGCACTTCGGCGATGTTTTTGCCCTTGTAGCGCACGGCCAGGGTCTCGGAGTTATAGCGCTTACCGCCGCAGACCTCGCAGGGGACAAAGACGTCGGGCAAAAAGTGCATCTCGATGCGCAGCAGGCCGTCGCCGCGGCAGGATTCGCAACGCCCGCCCTTGATATTAAAGGAAAACCGCCCGGCGTTATAACCGCGGATCTTGGAATCGGGCGTGGCGGCAAAGAGCTCGCGGATGAGGTTGAAGACGCCCGTGTAGGTCGCGGGATTGGAGCGGGGCGTGCGGCCGATGGGCGATTGGTCGATGGAGATGACCTTGTCCAGCTGATCGATACCCTCGATGGTGTCGTGCTCACCCACGGCCACCCGGGCGCGGTTGAGTTGGCGTTCCAGCGCGCGCAACAGCACGTGGTTGATCAGCGACGACTTGCCCGAGCCCGAGACGCCCGTGACGGCGGTGATGACGCCAAGCGGCACCGAGACGGTGAGATTTTTCAAGTTATTTTGCCGCGCCCCGCGGATGGTCAGCATTCGGGCGGGATCGATGGGGCGACGGGTTTCGGGCACTTGGATGCCCTTGGCGCCCGACAGGTATTGCCCGGTGATGGAATCGGCGCATTTCATGACCTGCTTGGGCGTGCCCTGGGCGATGACCCGCCCGCCGTGCACGCCCGCGCCGGGGCCGATATCGACCAATTCGTCGGCGGCGAGCATGGTGTCGTGATCGTGCTCGACAACGATCACCGTGTTGCCGACATCGCGCAGGCGTTGCAGGGTGCGCAGCAGGCGGTGATTGTCGCGCTGGTGCAGGCCGATGGAGGGTTCGTCCAGGATATACAGCACGCCAACCAGGGCCGAGCCGATTTGGGTAGCCAAGCGGATGCGCTGGGCTTCGCCGCCCGACAGCGTGCCCGCCGCGCGCGATAGGGTCAGGTAACCCAGTCCGACATCAATCAGGAAAGTCAGACGGGTGTTGATCTCGCGGCAGATGGGATCGGCGATGGCCGACTCGCGCTCGGGCAGGGTGAGGTTGGCAAAAAATTCGTGGCAGGCCGTCACAGGCCAGCCCGAGACGGCAGCGATGTTCTGCCCGCCCACGGTCACGGCCAGGGCCTCGGGCTTGAGTCGTTGGCCGTGACAGACGGGGCAAGGGATGGTCTTCATCAGGCCCTCGATTTCTTCCTTGACCATGTCCGAAGTGGTGTCTTTGTACCGCCGCTCGAGGTTGGGGATAACGCCCTCGAAGGGCTGGGTAAAGGAGCCCGAGCCGAACTCGCGCTCGTAGACGACCTCCAACCGTTCCTTGCCCGTGCCCCACAGCACCTTATCAATGACGCCCTTCGGCAGCTTTTCGACGGGCAGTTTGGGATCGAAGTTGTAGTGTTTGCCCAGAGCCTTGTAATACATCTCGGCAATGCCGCCGTTCCAGCCGCTGGCGACAATGGCCCCCTCCATCAGCGACAACGAGTGGTTGGGCAGCACGGCGTCGGGGTCGATGGTTTGCAGCGCGCCCAAACCCGTGCAGTGGGGACAGGCGCCAAAAGGCGAGTTGAAGGAAAACAGCCTGGGCTCGGGCGTCGCCATCGAGGTGCCGCACTTGGGGCAGGTGTAGTTGGCGTTGAGCAGGGTGTCTCCCTCGGGGCCGTCGATGATGGCGATGCCCTGCCCCAGCTTGAGCGCCGTTTCCAGCGCGCCAATCAGCCGCCCCCGCACGCCGTCGCGCAGGATAAGGCGATCGACGATGACTTCGATGGAGTGCTTTTTGTTTTTCTCGAGGGGAATTTCCTCGCCCAGATCGTGCATTTGGCCGTCGACCCGCACCCGCACATAGCCATCGCGTTGGAGCTGGGTAAAGACCTTGACATACTCGCCCTTGCGCCCGCTGGCCATGGGGGCCATAACCATGATGCGCGACTCGGCGGGCCAGGTCAGGATGCGGTCGGCCATCTGATCGACGCTCTGGGGGGCGATGATGTCGCCGCAGTCGGGGCAGTGGGGCGTGCCCGCGCGGGCGAAGAGCAGGCGCAGGTAGTCGTGGATCTCGGTGACCGTACCCACCGTCGAGCGAGGGTTGCGCGAGGTGGTTTTTTGGTCGATGGAGATCGCCGGCGACAGGCCTTCGATGGCGTCGACATCGGGCTTTTGCATTTGACCCAGGAACTGCCTGGCGTAGGACGACAGGCTCTCGACATATCGGCGTTGGCCCTCGGCATACAGTGTGTCAAAGGCCAGCGAGGTCTTGCCCGAGCCCGAGACACCCGTCAGCACCACCAGCTTGTTGCGGGGCAGGGTGATGTCGACGTTTTGCAGGTTATTTTCCCGCGCGCCGCGGATGATGATCTGATCGTACATAGCTTTCTTAATCCTCGTGAAAAATCTCAGCGGCGGCGTTTGCGTCCGCGGTTGGTCAGGCGGGCGGTGCCGGGTTTGGGTGCCTCCTGCCCGGCGCGCAGGGCCAACAGTGTGTCGCGCAGTTTGGCGGCACGCTCGAAGTCCAACTCGGCGGCGGCCTGGCGCATTTGGCTTTCCAATGCCTGGGCGTCCTGGGCGATGGCCTCGGCGCGTGCCTCCTGGGCCTCGGAGATGGTCAACAGCTCGCGCACCTGCTTTTTGACGCTCTGGGGCGTGATGCCGTGTTCCTCATTATAAGCCATCTGGATGGCGCGGCGGCGATCGGTCTCGGCGATGGCGGCCTGCATAGAGCCCGTGACGCTGTCGGCATACAAAATCACCTGGCCCTGCACGTTGCGGGCGGCGCGGCCGATGGTCTGGATGAGCGAGGTGGTCGAGCGCAGGAATCCCTCCTTGTCGGCATCGAGGATGGCGACCAAACTGACCTCGGGTAGGTCCAGCCCCTCGCGCAGCAGGTTAATACCCACCAGCACATCGAACTCGCCCAGCCGCAGGTCGCGCAGGATCTCCATGCGCTCAAGGGTGTCGATGTCGGAGTGCAGATAGCGCACCCGCACGTCCTGCTGGACAAAAAACTCCGTCAGGGCTTCGGCCATGCGTTTGGTCAGGGTCGTCACCAGCACGCGCTCGCCGCGGGCGGCGACGGTGCGGATCTCACCCAGTAAATCCTCGACCTGGCCGGCAACGGGTCGGATGACGATGGTGGGGTCAATCAGGCCCGTGGGGCGGATGATCTGCTCGACCACCTGCCCCGCGCCGTCGAGCTCCTCCTTGGCGGGCGTGGCCGAGATGTGGATAACCTGGCCGCGGCGGGGCAAAAATTCCTCATACTGCAAAGGGCGGTTGTCGTAGGCTGAGGGCAGGCGGAATCCGTATTCCACCAACATATCCTTGCGGGCACGGTCGCCGCGGTACATGCTGCGGATCTGGGGCAGGGTGGCGTGGCTCTCGTCGACGAACATCAGGTAGTCACGTGGGAGATAGTCCAACAGGGTAAAGGGCGCTTGCCCTGCCGAACGGCCATCGAAATAACGCGAGTAGTTTTCCACGCCCGAGCAATAGCCGATCTCGCGCATCATTTCCATATCATAGCGGGTTCGCTCGAGGATGCGCTGCTCTTCGATGAGCTTGTTGCGGGCGCGGAAATCAGCGGCAGACTGCTCCATGTCGGCCTCGATCTGCCCCAGAGCCAACTTCATGCGATCCTGCGAGGTGGCGTAGTGGGTGGCAGGGAAAATGACAGCGTGTTGCAAGCGGGTCAGCACTTGGCCTGTCGTGATGTTGATCTGGGACAGCCGCTCGATGGTGTCGTCAAAAAACTCAATGCGAATGGCGGTATCGTCGCGGCTGGCGGGGATGACCTCCAGCACGTCGCCCCGCNCGCGGAAGGTGCCGCGGGANAAGTCGANGTCGTTGCGCTGGAANTGNATNTCGACNAGCTTGAGCATAACGTCTTGGGGGCTGGCAGCCTGACCGGGGCGCAGGGACAGTGACAGATCGTAATACTCCTGGGGCTCGCCCAGGGCATAGATGCAGGAGACCGATGCCACGACAATCGTGTCCCGCCGCTCACGCAGCGACTGGGTCGCCGAGTGACGCAGTCGGTCGATTTCTTCATTAATGGAGCTGTCTTTTTCGATATAAGTACCCGTGGAGGGGATGTAGGCCTCGGGCTGATAATAGTCGTAATAACTGACAAAATACTCGACGGCGGAATCGGGAAAAAAGGAGCGAAACTCGCCGCACAACTGGGCCGCCAGCGTCTTGTTGTGGGCGATAACTAGGGCCGGGCGCTGAAGTTTTTCGATGACGCAAGCCATAGTATAGGTCTTGCCCGAGCCCGTGACGCCCAACAGCACCTGCTCGGCCAATCCGTCGGTCACCCCCTGGCACAACTGCTCAATGGCACGGGGCTGATCGCCGGTGGGCGCAAAGGGTGCTTGCAAAACAAAACGGCTCATGTCAGCTTCCTTTCGCGGATATTATACCACGAAAAGTCACACTGCAACCGCCGGAGTAGAACATTTATTCACGCTTTATTCGTGCCCCTCGAAGGCGATAAACCGCGTGTCACTGCCGTGCTCTTGATAGCGCAGAATCCCCGTGTCACCGACGACAGGCAGGGGGATGTCTCCCCAGGGAATGACCAGGCATTTGCGCGATCCGTCGGAAAATTCGAAAACGGAGACCTCCTGCGAAAACGTCCCCGTGGACTTAATAACCTTGTCTTCTCGACTCTCCAGCACCTTGACGCGCGCCTTTTGCTCGGGGCTGTGGCGGAGCCGAAAAGCCTTGATCCAGTGGGGCAAACCAAAGCCAGCGACCACGGCGGCAAAGGATCCAAAAAGCGACAACCACGCCACGATCTTGGATGCAAAGTGGTCGACGAACAGGCCCCACAGGATAAAAATCCCAAATCCAAGCAAAATCGCCATCGCCAACAAATATCCTTTGCCGTTGTTGGTTTTATATAGTTTGTCATAGAGACTCAGCGGCTTGTCCTCGATAATCTCACCATCTCGCTGAAAGTCGAGAAAAACGTTGGGCTCCTGATAAAAGAGGAATCCCTCGTCGTTTTTGACGGCGAGCGCAAAAACCTCGGCGGCATCCTCTACATGCCACACCACCATCGGTTGGGGATGGTTTGGCTCGTCGGGGAGCTCAAAGATGAAAATCCGTTTGAACACACCGGGTATGTTGCGATGCGTCCCCGGCTTGATTTCGATGCGCTTGCCCACGAGCTTGGCACGAATAATCTTTTCCTCGAGGTCGACAACCACCGGCACCTCTGTATCCCATGCAATGCCATCCTCCACCGCCGCGCCGGCACCCTCGTATCTCCGAAAAAACAAGTCTGTCCAACGGCTTATTTCACCGCCCTTCTCTTGCGGCGTTTCCTTCCGAGCGTTCATTACTTCTCCCTTGGGTTGGTTGGGGGGGGTGTTCTACAATGTACAACAGTCTGTCTACCGCAGTATCCGGGAGGCGGCAAGCCGCTGGAGCGCGGACTCGCAAAAGTCTGCGCGGAACCCTGCCCTTTATGGGCAGGGCGCACGAGGTCAACTGCTCAGCCCAGCGGCCCCGGTATCAGCAGGCTGCCGGGGGTTTGGGCGGCTTTTAGGGCTTGGTCGGCGATGTAGCGGTTGAGGCCGAGGAGTGAAAAGTCGACATGGCGGCTTTCGCGCAGGGAAAGTTGCTGGGTGGGGCTGACGATGACGTGATCGATCATNGAGGTCTCGACGGTGTCCAGCGTGTGCATCAGCAGATATGAAATCTCCACATCCTCGCGCGAGGGCGCGGTGCTNTCNGCGGTGTGNGTGTGGACAAAGATAAACATTTCAGCGGCGTATTTGGCGGCTTGCTCGACGATTTGGCGGCGGTAAACCGGCACCGNCGAGGGCGTACCGCGTTGCAGCAGAACCATCTTGCGGAGCTTATAGTCGCCGGCAAGATAAAGGGCGAAACTTTCTTCCTCCTGAAAGGTGGCGTGTGAGCGCACCCAGGTGGCGACGGCTTCGGTGGTGTTCATTTTGGGGCGTTCGCCCATCTTGCGGCGGGTATAATGGTTGACGACGTGGCTGTGAAATTTAATAGAAAAGGCGGCAGCTTCTTTGATACCGCTGACCGACATTAGGGCCTCGGGAGCGGCGTCGAGGATGCCCTCGAAGGAGCCAAACGCGCGCAGCAACTGCTCGGCGCGCTCGCGAATGTCGCCCTGCGGAATGGCTTGAGCAACGAGCAGCTCGACAGCCTCGACCTCGGTCAGGGCCTCGAACCCGCCGTGGGCAAAGCGGTTACGCAGGCGCTCGCGGTGGCCGTGCGGGTATGTCGCCATTTCG
>JGI994J12354_10005319_pt1 | contig 11126 bp, 11 predicted proteins | sample IntmicLarv3ML3BL_FD_12354 | JGI IMG/M metagenome (IMG submission 12354) | reverse complement strand
TCCGATCTATTTAATGAGCGTTGCCAGCTGCCCCGACCAGGCATCCGCAAAAACGGCGGGGGCGCTGCTGTCATAGAGATTCTGTGCAAACAGCCGCGCCTTCCCGCAGACGGCATCGGCGTTTGCCATGAGAAAACGCGACACCTCCATGGCACTTTCAAATTTATTTTCGTACCAATGCCCCAGCAGCGCGCCGTTTTCGCTGTAGTGGTTCGGGAAGAACCAGGCGAGGGTGAAGCGGATTTCGCGGCTCTCCCCCGGCGCGAGCGTGACGGAAGCGCAGAGCGCGCCGTCGCCCCAGGGGCGGCGGGTTTCGTCTATATTTCGATTCAACTGGGCGCGGACTGCCCGAAACGCCTCCAGCAGCTCGATTTTGCCTTCGCGCGTTTCCGTCAACTCCGGCTTGACGCTGAGGATTCGATCCTGTATGGCCAAGGCGTAGGCGTTTTGGCGGAAGAGCGCCAGCAGCGCGTCCAGCTGCGTGTCGCTCAAATCCTCAAAATCCTCGTCGTATTCCGCATTCAGCGGCTCGCAAGCGGGCACGGTATTCGGTAGCTTGCCCGAACGGCGCAGGTCAAAGAGGAAGGACTCCTCCGAAACGCCGAATTCGCTGTACGCCACATATTCGCTCATATAGGCGGCATAATCCCCGCCAATCCAGCTCGCTTCACCGCCGCACACGCTCAAGGCTATGCCGCCCGCATCGGCAGTCGGCTCGGCATCCTCGGATGCGCGGATATGCAGCGCGGTGACATCGCCGTTTTGGATGATTTCGTTGATGGTTTTGCCCGCCTGGCCGCGGCAGACGATGTTTTTCAGCTTGCCCGCGAGCGCCGCCGTCACGGGTTTTGCGCTCGTGTTCGTCAGGCGGAAGGTCAGGTAGAAGCCGGGCGTGCCCGCCGTTTCGTGGTCGTGCGCGGTGAATGGCGAAAGCGCCTCCAGCGCAGCCTTCACCGGCAAATCGTCATCTATATATGTCAGCTTCGCGGCAGGGAACTGCCCGGAAAATTCCACCTCCCGCACCGGCTTTGTGCGGGAATACATGCGGTAGTTGTATTCCTCCCGCCCGTCCTGCACGCCGACACCCAGCCCCAGCCTACGCAGGCGCACCGGCTCCGCCGCGCCCTCTTCTTCGGTTCTGATATAGAAGGACAGCGCACCGGTGAGGTCTCTGCCATTGTCCGCATCCCCGCCGCCACAGGGTCTTGCCCAGCGCTCCTGATTGCTGATTTGCCACTCGTGGAATTCGCCGTCGGGGCGCAATTCAACCGTGCCCGCGCCGATGCCGCCGAGCGGAATGCCGCTGTTTTGTTGGGGTCTGCCTGTCATGTTTGCCATGGTTATGACCGTCCTTTCATAGCGCTGCCGCGTCGTATCCCGCAACCTCTTCATTATATTCCGCCACCGTCAGCGTCAGGCGCAGCTTGTGAAATTGATACACCCAGTAAAAGTGGTAGAAAATACTCCCTGCGGACAGCGCAAGCAACGCCAGCGAGAAGCCGCCTATCAATGCGACACCCGCAGTACCTCCATAGATATCCGCATTTCGGATTCTGTCGAGCATGTCATTCGACTGCAGCAGATTGAAAATCTGCATAATAAAGGTCAGTGCAATGCCGATGAGCGTAACGCGATGTATCTGCGCAGCAGTTTCCTGCCTGTTTTTCTGCACCAACGCTGCGAACATCCCCTTGCTGACCAGGAAACGGAACGCCGCATTGCTCAGCATCGACAGCAGATTGAGCGCAAGTGCCGCCGTCTCCTGCCAGGCATCGAAGCCGTTCCACTTATCCAGCATCGATAGGATGGTTACGGGCAGAAGCGCGAGGCTGAAAATACTCAGCAACGCCAAAAGCGGCAGCAGCTTCCGTGCGCGGGCAAACGCGGAGTCATATCGCACAAAGCGCCGCAGCACGGGGGACAGAAAAAAGGCGGAAACGCAAAACGGGGTAAACAGACTGGTTACCAGCGCCTTTACCAACACGCGGAGTTCCTTTGCTTTCATAACTCTTGACCTCCCGTTTCATTTTGAGAAAACGGCTCCGTCGGCATACGCTCCTGCGCTGCGCGGATATCCGCCGCTTTCTGCAGCACAGCGGCGCCTCGATAGAGCAGCAGCAGCACCAGCAGATTCACCAGCACACCCAGCGCAATCATGCCGACGGAAACCGGCGCAAGCTGCATCACGGCACGCAGCGGCGGGAAGAAAAGCGCGGCATTCAACAGGGTATAAGCCAGCTTGCCGCCAAAGACATACGCAGTGTTCTTTGCGTCGGTCGCCCGCTGCGCCTGCTCCAGCATTTCTGCCATGCCCTTGCCCATGAATAGAAACAGCGTCAGCGCACCCGCTGCGGAAGCCAGCGTGAACGCCCAGTCAAACCAGCTGCCGGTATCTTCCCAGACATGGAGAAGGGTACAAACCAAGCCAAAGCCTTCCACGCAGGCCAGCGCAAACGCCGCCAGCCTCGCCCGCGAGAATACGGGCGCATAAACGGACAGCGCCGCCAATCCGCCCGCAGCAAGCAGATAACCCACAAAATCGGGCAGAAGGTCAAACCCGTTCAGCTTGAAATGAAAGAAAACGAAAATGAAACCAATGAAAACCTTGTTGTAAGCACGCTTTATCATACCGTTACTCCTCCGCTTCCCGAATGGGGTAGGTTTCTTCAATGTGGCGCAAAAAGCGCTCATTCAGCTCTGGAGAAAGAGAATACTCCACGGTATTCATCCTCAATTTTTGGCTCTGGTGAAAAAGAACGCCGCCGTGCCGAGCATTGCTGCCGCAAGCAGCACTGCCGCGCAGATTGCGGCAACGCGTTTGCAGTATTTCATTCCGTCACCGCCTCTCTGATGGGATAGGTCTGCTGAATATGCTGCCAAAGACGGCTGTTCAAATCCTCCGGCAGCGTATACAGGCGGTCATTCAAGGCGATTCGGGACTGCTCGGGATTGTAGGAAACCTCCGCCACTGTTCTGTCCTTCGCGCCAACGTTAAAGACATAATAGCGCTCGCCCTCGTGCAGCTTCGCCAAATTGCGGAAATATTCCAGCTCGTTTGCAACTGCGCCGTCCGGCTGCGCGCTTTCCAACACCTCGGCCAGCAGCTTCAACATCTCGCGCGTGCGCGCGCTGCCGCCGCTTGCGTCCTTCGGCCGCAGCATGGTTTTTTGCTCCGACGCGTTTTGCCGCTCGGCGACCCCAACCTGCGTTGGCTTGGCGTAATTGCGGTATCTCTGCCCGAAATGCTCCGCCACCTCAGCCGGGGTGTTAAGCGGGGTGAAGCTGTAAAAGATGCCCATTGCGCCGAAGGCCGACAGCGACAATGCCGCAATCAGCAGCAAGACCGTGACCGCAATGACCGCGATGCGTTTGCAGTATTTCATCCGTACACACTCCAGTTCAATTTATACTGTTTGTATAATCCGTTGATTGATGCGTTCCCGTGTTTCCACCAGCCAGGCGGCGTTTCGGGGGTAGTCCTTGAAGGTCAGTGTATGCGGCAAGCCTTCGTTCAGCAGGGCAAGGGTTGCTTCACGGCCGATGCGGCTTTCCAGCAATTGCAGGGCGCGCATATCCTGAAAGGCCTCATAGCTCAGCTTCAGCCGCAGGGAGGGCAGCACCGTGCCGTTCTGCGCCGGGTAGACGACAAAGGCATCGCCGGAGGGAAAGGCCTTTCCCGCGTCCGTAACCCGGAAGGGGTCGAGGTTCGCCTTGGAGAGCTGGGTGTTCCAGAAATTGTATCCCCACTGCAAAAAGCCCTTGCAATCGCTTTGATAGAGCAGGAAGCCCAGCACGCGCGTGCGCTCGGCGGGCATGGCGAGAAAGCGGTTTGGCACATAGTCCTTGTGCTGCCCGCAGCAGTAGTAGGTCCAGAACTCCGGCACTCTGCCCACGAAATCCTCGGCGTGGTTCACGGCGGGAATCGGCAGCTTCACGACCTTTTTCTCAAAGAATTTGTAGTCCGAAAGTGCGTCAATCATCCGAAAACCGGGGAAGAGGCGCGAGAGCAAATCCGCTTTTTTCTTGTAGGAGCGGTATTGCGCAAGGCTCGGCTCATCCGAAACATGGATGAAGCAGCGCTCGACCAAGCCTTTTTCTTGAAGGTAGGCTGTGAGCGCGGCGGCAAACTGCGTGAGAAAGGCGGTATACGCCCGCCCGCCCGCGCGGGTCTCCCAGCCGAAGATGCGTTTTTCCTTGCCGTCCGCCGCTGCCATGATTTTCGGCGCATGCTTCGCACCCCATTGGGTGAACAGATGCGAAAGCTCGAAGTATTCCACGCCGCAGGATAGACACAGGTCAAGCCAGCGGGTGAGCTTTTCGAAGCCGAAGGCATATGCACCGTCCGTCACCGTAATGTCCACGAGCTGGACGGTCGGACGCTCCTTGCCCGGCTCCGTATCCAGCGCGGGGGTAAACAGCGGGGTCAGAATCAGGTTGATGCCGTGCTGCACCGCCGTGCGCACATAATTTTCCGTAATGCGCCAGTATTCCTCGCTGAACACCGGCACCTTGTAGTAGTCCGAAAGGCAGTCCGTGTGGAACCAATTTGTGCAAATTAGGCTTTGCGCGGGCAAATCCGCCGCAATCATCGTCAATTTCGCTTCGCAGCGCGCCTCCTCCTGCCCGTTTTCACGGAAGGTCAGCGCAAAGTCCCAGTCCCCTGCCGCCAGCTTGCCCTTGGGATCTATTTCCGCCCAAACGGCCGTCCACTTGCCTGCCGGGAGGGTGAATGCACCATCCAGCGGACGCAATACATCCGGAAACAGCCCCGGCTCGCGGCGCAGATAATAGTCATCACTGTCCGCATACAGCGGCATTTCGCAGGGCACCTCCTGCGCAAGGTACAGCGTGCAACAATCCGCAAACGCACCTTCTACGGCAGCGTTCAAGCTGACTTCCTTATCCGAAAAAAGCGCCGCCTGCACGCAGAAACGCTCGTTGCGCAGCAGGCTTGCCGCTTGAAACGCGGGCGCCGCGGGGGCTTCGTCCGAGAAGACTTTATACAGAGAGTTGAGCAGGATACATTGCATGGTAATTTCCTCCTGTTGATTTGAAAAACAAAAAGCCACAAATGTTGTCTGCGGCTTTTGTTTCCATATTTTTACATGGACTTATCCTTTTGATAGGCACTTTCCACCGCCTTGGTGACGGCATTTTCGAAGCCATGCTCCTGCAGGGCAGCGATGCCCGCGATGGTGATGCCGCCGGGCGAGCAGACGCGGTCAATCAGCGCCTGAGGATGCAAATCGCTCTCCAGAATCAATTGGGCGCTGCCCAAAACGGTTTGCGCTGCTGTTTTTTGCGCCAGCTCCCGCCCTAGGCCGATTTTGATGCCCGCGCGGGTGAGCTGCTCCATGAAGAGAAACGCAAATGCCGGGCCCGCACCCGCCAGAACGAAAAAGGCGGAAAAGTGTTGCTCGTCCAGGGGCAGGGCTTCGCCGAAGGAGCCGCAGAACAGCGTCAGCTGCTCCAGCTGCGCCGGGGTGACGAACTCGTTTGCGCAATACGCCGTCATGGACTGCGCAATGGCGGCGTTCTGGTTGGGCATGATGCGCGCGACCGCCGTCCCCTGCTGCAAATAGCCCTCCAGGCGCACCATGGGCGTGCCCGCCGCCATGGAGACCGCGAGGGTATGCGTTTCCGCCAGCGCATCCGCCAGCGGCTCCAGCGCTTCCTCCACTTGATAGGGCTTCACGGCGAAGATGACGGTATCCGCCGCCTGCACCACGTTCAGCGCGTCCGCGCAGGGGGCAAAGCCCAGCTCTGCCGCTGTTTCCTCAAGGCGTTTGGTGTCCAAATCATAGGCACAGACCTGCGCCATGTCGATTTTGCCCGTGCGCTTCATGCCGCGCAGCATGGCGGTGGCCTGATTGCCCACACCGATAAATCCGAATTGCATGCTTTGTTTCTCTCCTTATTTTTATGAAAGTACTTCCTCAATTTCCATTTCCACTTCCAACTGCGAGGTACATTGCGGGCAGCGCGTTGCCGCGAGCGGGATTTTGCTTTGGCAATAGGGGCATGTCTTCTCGGTGACAGCCGGGGCGGCCTCCTCTTTTTTGCGGATGTCCGCAAGCTTGTTGAGTGTTTTTACCACGGTAAAAATCACCGCCGCCATAATCAGAAAGTCCAGCACGTTCGAGAGCATGGTGCCATAGTTGATAGTGATTGCGCCCGCCGCCTTGGCCTGCGCGAGGGTGTCGTAGTGATTGCCATCCAGTGCGAGAAACCAATCCGTGAACGCCAAGCCGCCCGGCATAATCGCCTTTGTCACCAGCGACACCAGCGGCATAAACACATCATTCACCAGCGAGGTCACGATTTTTTGGAACGCGCCGCCGATGATGATACCCACGGATAAATCAATGATATTGCCGCGCATGATAAAATCCTTAAACTCCGAGAGCACCTTGCTTTTTTTCATCTTTTTCATTTTCTGCCAACTCCTCATATTCGTTTCTGGGCTTATTGTAACATGGATTTGTTTTGTTTACAAGATTTTTTGAATTTCCTTGGGATTTTTGAAAAATTTGTTGCTTCTGCCCCCTGCTTTCTGATATAATGAGTTGTATCCGAGAACTTTTATGGAGGGTGTCGCTTTTTTGCGGCAGAACGGAGTTTTTTATGAAGAAAAATAAGAAGAGCACGCTCAAAAAAATCATCACCGTGGCAGCGGTCGCGGCGGCCGGGTATCATGCGGCGGATATCGCCAAGCAGGCCGTTATCAAAGCCATCCCCGATTTGCCCAAGACGGACGAAAATCCGAACCTGATTCATCAGCTGCTGCATTATCTGGAGCATCCCGAAAAGCAGGCGCGGGACGGCGTTGTGGTGGACGATGCCTACATCGTCGCGGCGCTGACCCCTGCGAAGGCCGTGATTGACGGGCGCTTTGACTGCCAGGACTTCCGCATGCAGTCCCTGCTGCGTATGCAGTACAGCCACGGGGACACCATCCGCGCCATCTCCCCCACCGGGGCGCAGATGCTGGAGGACATGTTCCTGAACGCGAAATATTGGATGACCGAGCCGGGCGACGACTCCATGTGCTATTGGTCGGAGAATCACCAAATCCTTTACGCCGTTGCAGAATACATGGCAGGGCAGTATTGGTATGACCGCCCGTTCACGAACGACGGCGCGTTGGGACGTGAGCATATGCAGCGCGGGCGCGAGCGTTTGGGTCATTGGCTGGAGCACCGCATCAAATACGGCTTCTCGGAGTTCAACTCCGCCAACTACTACAAATTCAATGTCGGCCCTGCCGCCAACTTCATTCAGTTCGCGGCGCCCGAGGACGCGGACCTGGTGCAGAAAATGCGCATGGTGCTGGATCTGCTGCTGTTTGACGTGGCGACCAACGCCTTCCGCGACACCTTTACCGCCCCCACGGGCCGCGCGTATACCGACAATATGGTCGGCATCACGGGTGATGGTATCCACGCTTTGACCCGCTGCTTTCTGAAGCGGGACGACGCGCATCTGGACTCCACCGACCATATGTATCAGAACTTCTTCCTCATGATGGCGCAGAAGGACAAGGACGGCAAGCCGCTCTATGAAATCCCGCAGGTGCTGCGCGAAATCGCGCAGGATGTTACGCCGCGCGTCATCAAATCCTCCAGCGGCCTGAACGTCAGCGAGCTGCCGCTGGGGGGCTATGTGGGGCAGGAGGATGACCAGATTATGATGCAGCTGGGCATGGAGTCCTTCACCAACCCAGAGGTCGTTGCCAACACCGTAGAATACCTGCGCCGCAACAATATGTTTACGAATAAATTCGTGAATTTCTTCAAATTCCTGAACATCAAGCTTTTGAATGACCCGCGCCGCCTGGAGGCCATCAGCCGCAAAAATCCCATGCCGAACGGCATTGCGATTCAGCGCGCGAATCTGTATGCCTACCGCACACCGGATTATCAGCTCTCCAACGTGCAGCGCTATCACCCCGGCTGCTTCGGCGCGCAGCAGATGCTGAATGTGCTGAACTTCGGCGGCAGCGCCGTGGTGTTCACCACCCACCCCGGGCGGGAGCTGACGGACAAGACCGTGCGCAGCATCCCCGGCTACTGGGCGGGCTTCGGGCGTTCGCCCCACGGCGTCCAGCATGAAAACGTGCTGATGCTGCTCTACCGCATCCCGAAAATTCCCGGCTTTTTGGAGCTTTATCCCGTGCCGCAAATCACCCATACCTATCTGCCGGAGGCATTTTTGGACGAGGTGAAGCTGGACGGCAAATATGCCTTCGCGCGGCAAGGCAAGGCGTTCCTGGCGCTCATCGGTCATTCCGAGCTTGCCTACCGCCCCTTCAGCCAGGCGAGCGCAATCGGGATGCGCAACGGTCTTGAGGCCTACCCGGACAAGCGCTTTGACTTGGTGCAGCAGGGCAACCAACAGTTCTGGATTTATGAGCTTTCTCACGAAAGCCGCGAGAGCTTTGACGAATTCATGGCACGCATCAAAAGCAACCGTGTGCATTATCTCAGCAAGGACAATATGGATGTGGGCCTGCAGGACCGCCTCTCTTACGAAACGGGCGGCAACACGCTCTTCACGAGCTACGGCGGCGAGCTGGCGGTGAACCTGCGCGCACAGGAGCTGGAGCACAAACGCTTTGACAGCGATTTCTGTACGGCGGAGCGCGAAAGCACCGTGTTTGACTTTGCACACAATGGTTATACCCTGCACATCGACTTTGAGAACGGCATTCGTGAATACAACTAAGGAGAAGAATCTGTGAGAGAAAACATTGACAAGGTATTTGCCTTGGCGGACGCTTCCACGCGCCGCTTTGTGCCGGAGAAAATGAATTGGTCCTGGGGTCAGGCATTGTATTTGTATGCATTGAGCCTGATTGACACGGAATTCGGGCAGGAGAAGTATACCAAATATCTGCGCCGCTATTACGACCACCACATTAAAAACGGCTTCCGCGTGAACACCTCGGACACCTCCGCCCCCGCGCTGGGCGCGTTTTATCTGGCGCAAAAGACGGGCGAGGAGAAATACGCCGCCGTGGTGGAGCGCGTGCGCAAATACTTCAAGGATACGCCCAAAATCGTGGAGGATATGCCCAACCACCACGGCACGGGCATTGAGAGCAGAATTTATCCCAAAAGCATCTGGGTAGACAGTATCATGATGTACGGCGTGTTCACCAATTGGTACGCCTATGTGAAGCAGGACGCTGTGCTGCGCGAATTTGCAGCAAGGCAGCCGCGCATGTTCGCCAAATATTTGCAGGACGATGAAACCGGTCTGTTTTTCCACAGCTATTGGACGAAGGCCAAGACGCATTACCCAATCGAACAGCTCTTTTGGGGGCGCGGCAACGGCTGGGTCATGGCGGCGATTCCGTTGTTTCTGCAATACCTTCCCGAGGGCGAGGAAAAGCAATACGCCATTGCGCTGCTGCAGCAGCTCTCCGCCGCGCTTTTGCCCTATCAGCGCAGCGACGGCTACTTTGAAACCGTGTTCAACCGTGTGGGCGAGACCTACGAAGAAAGCTCCGCGACGATGCTCATTGCCTCCGGCTGGTTCTTCGGCTGCCGCAACGGCTATCTGGGCCGCGAATACTACGATGCCGCCGTAAAGGCCTTTGACGCGGTGGCGGCGGATTTCTCCATCAAGGACGGCCTGCTGAGCATGACCAAGATTTCCGCACCCACCTCCCCCATTCAGCTGATTCCCTACACGGTCTACAAGCTGACCCCGCGCGGCAGCAACTGGAATTACGGACTGGCGGCGGCATTCTTCGCCGCGCTGGAATACAAGCGCTGCGAAGAGATGATGGAGAATGCCGAATGAAGCTGGGATTGCAAACCTTCACCGTGCGGGCGTTGATGAAAAGTCCCGCGCAGACGGAAGAAACCTTCCGCGCACTCGCCGGCATGGGCATCCGCCATGTCGAGCTGGCGGTGGATTACTTGAGCTTTCCCTTTGACGCAGCAAGCGCCAAGATGCTCGCGGACATCCTCGCGCGCTGCGGCATTTCGGCGGAATCCTGCCAAATCAAATACAAGACCGCGAGCAAGAATCCACAAAAGACGGCGGAGTATATGCACATTCTGGGCGCAAAATACGTCACAAACAGCGTGATTGACCTCAAGTTGCTCACCAAGGGACGCGCGGCGGTCGAAAGCTGCTGCGCACAGCTGAACACCCTGCGGGACAAGCTTTTGCCCCTCGGCATCGAGCTGGGGCACCACAACCATCACTACGAATTCCTCAAATACGAGGGCAAGAGTGTGCTGGAATGGATGGCGGAATATTTCAAGGGCGATTTTGTGCTGGATACCTACTGGTGCCAAAAGGGCGGCGGGAATGTGCTTACGTTGCTGGAAGCCCTGCAGGGGCGCGTAAAAATCATGCACCTGCGCGACTATCGCATTGAACCCTTCGGTCTGCTTTCGGGCGGGAAGGATGCGGAAATCGGCAGCGGAAACATCCCCTTTGCGCAAATCCTAAAGCAAGCGCAGGCGGCAGGCGTTCTCTTTGGCATGGTGGAACAAAAAACGAAAACACCGATGGAAAGCGTTCGCTTCAGCCTGAATACATTAGGCATAACGGAGGGTACATAATGGCGGCAAAACTGGACACCAAGCGGCGCTATGTCAGCGTCAAGGAAACGATGGCCTATGTGCTGTTTGATTCTTCCAAGAGCTTCAACATCGATGCCTACTCCATGCGCTATCTGATTGATGTGCTGAAGCTGGACTTGAATCTAAACACGCTGGCGGGCCTAATCAACGGCATTTGGGACATCATCAACGACAGCTTCATCGGCGCGCTGGTGGACAAAACCTCCACGCGCTTCGGCAAGTTCCGCCCCTATTTGCTGGCGCTCTCCGTCCCCGGGACACTGCTGGCCTGCGTGTATTGGCTCATGCCGCTCTTTTTGAGCAAGGATCCGATGGACACGACCAAGTTCATCGTCTATCTGCTGCTCGCCATGGTGCGCGAGCTGAACGGCACCTTCCAGGGCGTTGCGGAAACGGGGCTGCTGGGCACCCTCACCCCAAGCCCGACCGACCGCGCCAAGCTCTACACCCAGGCAGAGGTCATCTCCGCCATTTGGGAGTCCATCCCGGAGGTAACCATGAGATCGGAAGAGCGTCGTGTAGGGA
>JGI994J12354_10005318_pt1 | contig 11127 bp, 9 predicted proteins | sample IntmicLarv3ML3BL_FD_12354 | JGI IMG/M metagenome (IMG submission 12354) | reverse complement strand
GTGCAGGTAATGGTGGAAGCGTAGGTGTTTTCTGATCTAGTTTTACAGCAAGCTCATCAAAAATTGCAATATTTGTTCCGTCCGGATTCATAGTGCTCTTATATTTCACGCCACCATACGGTGCATAACCTAACGAAAGGATATATAATCCAAAAAAAGGAGGTGTTTGGAATGGATTTGATAATCACAAGCGAGCGTTTAATTTTGTGCAAATTAACACAAGATAATTTTGCGGATTTGCGTGAAATGTTGCAAGATTCCGATGTAATGTATGCTTGGGAACACACTTTTTCGGATACACAAGTGCAAGAGTGGTTAGAGCGTCAGTTTGAGCGATACAAGAAAACAAGCATTGGATTTTGGGCGGCGATAGAGAAAGAAACTGGCAAAATGGTTGGCCAAATTGGACTTGCGTGGACTGATATAGAAGGCGAGCGAGTGTTGGAATTAGAATATATGCTAAAAAAAGCCCATTGGCACAAGGGTTTTGCTGTTGAAGGAGGCAGGGCTTGTCTCAATTATGCCTTCGACGAAATGGGCGTTGATAGTGTGTATGCGCCCATCAGACCCGAAAATCAGCGATCCATAAAAGTAGCTGAAACACTAGGTTTTGAGGTGTGCGGCGAATATGTTAAGCACTACAATGGCAAGGACATGCGGCACCTGATTTATGTCATAGCATCCAAATCCAAGCCACCACACACTGGGTAAATCATCGTGATGAAATTATCGATATTGCGATACCCCTTTGAATATTTGAAAACAATACAATTTGATTATTATGTTTCCAAGCCATAGCATATAACCGCCGTTCCGACTATCAAGCCTGTAAATGGACGGGTAGTATTTTCCGCAAGTGGAAAATCTCCACCCTTAAACCATTGACAGGCTTGATTTTTGCCGTGTCATTACGCCGCCGACAACGGGGAACAGGATAAATCCTGCCCCCGCTCTCGTCCGCTTCATTATACGGCAAAACCGTCTGCACTACTGCGCGGTTGATTGTAAGCTTTACGGGGCTGCGTACCCCGTGCCCCCAACCTCAAACAAGGAACAAGAATACTTTTTATGAATAATCTGTAAAATTAGACGAACCTCCTTGATAAAGGTTATCTGAGGATAGATTATTCAGTCTATTAATAGTGTATTTTTCCCAATGCAGGTTATAGAGTCGGAAAAAATATGATATACTTAGCCTTGAAAAGGGGTGAGCTTGTGAATAAATCCATTATCGTGATTGAAGGGTATCTTGCTTCCGGTAAGTCAACATTTGCACGCCGTCTTTCTAATGAGCTGCAAGTACCCTGTTTAGTAAAAGACACGTTCAAAATAGCATTATGCGAGAGTGTTTTAGTGACTGACTGGGAAGAAAGCAGCAGATATTCTGCCGTCACTTTTGATGCGATGATGTATGTCACAGAAAGGCTTATGGAAACAGGTTACCCAATCATTATTGAGGGGAATTTCGTGCCGGTTGGTGTGAAAAAAGCGGATGAAGCTAATGTAATCAGATCATTGATCGAAAAATATGGCTATCAGTCGCTCAATTATAAATTTACTGGTGATACGCAGGTTCTGCACAAACGATATATTGAGCGGGACAAGTTGCCGGAACGCGGATTAGTAAATGCGATGCTTAGCGCTATTTCATATTCAGATTTTGACAGACTCTGCCACAATCTTGACGCGTTTAGTGTTGGAGGGAGGATTATTGAGGTAAATACGACAAACTTTGATATAGTTGATTTCGAGAGCCATATTGAAACAGCGGGATTATTTCTCAAATGAGAATAATCCCATAATGAAAGGATGCAATACCAAAATGAAAACCACCAAAATGAAAACTACATGCAGACGAATAATGTTCATTGCCCTTGTTGCAGTACCAATAATACTACTAACCGGATGCCCTTCGATAAGGAACGAAACGTCCGCAAAGCCTGTGATTTACCTGTATCCGACGGAGACTACTGAAGTCACCGTACAGCTTACCTTTGATGGCATGTTAACCGCGACATATCCAATATACGATGATGGCTGGAAAGTGACTGCTTACCCTGACGGAACGCTGATAAACCATGCTGACGGCAACGAGTACAGTTATCTCTTCTGGGAAGGAGAGGGAAGTCATTATTACGACTTTGACGAGGGCTTCGTTGTGAAGGGCAGTGATACGGCTGCTTTCCTGCAGGAAACGCTTGCGAATATCGGGCTCTTGCCCAGAGAGTATAATGAGTTTATCGTCTACTGGCTGCCGCAAATGCAAGAAAATCCTTATAACTTAATCTCTTTCCAAGGGGATGTTTACACAGATTCTGCAAAATTGGATATAACTCCGACGCCTGATAGCATACTGAGAGTATTTATGACATACAAGCCGCTTGACAAACCAGTTGAAGTACCCGAACAGTTTTTTCAACCGTTTGATCGCACTGGCTTCACAGTGGTCGAGTGGGGCGGCAGCGTTATCGAGTAGTCCAAAAACTCCAACAAGGTGGCAATACATTCCGGCACTGAGCGGTGGTGCGGTAAGCGTTGTGTAGAGATTTCGTCAGCGGAGGCAAGGATGCCGTAGCGCCGCCCGTGCGCGCATGGACGCGCGCTCGGGCGGATAGAAATCCTCGAAGCAACCTTGCCGTGCTGCCGCGGATTGGAAGCAGAATTTAAAGCTATGCCCGCGCTCCGCGCCTCTGCGACCAAATGCCTCGACCACCTGAGAATGGTAGCCCTGCCAGTAGTTTTCAATAGCTTTCCAGTGGTGCCGGCATTTGCCGGCAGTTACAAATGAATAACCAATAAAATACCTAATAAAATACACAAGTAACCAATGAATAATCTGTTAATAAATACTCTTGACTTTTCTCATTCCATTGTGTATTCTGGCGCCGTCATTTGAATGCTCTGAGCACACCTTCCGAGTGTTCCGGTTGAGCATTAATTCCGCGCATTCCGATTAAACGTTCAAGTTTGGCGTAGCAAATTGTAATCTGATCTTAAACTGATGCATTAATTCATAGAGCACTCGCTCTGTCGAGGGATGGATGATAAAGTGGACACAAAAGGTAGAGAGCTTTCTTGAGTTTTCTGCCTTTTTATCGGAAAATAAGAGTTAGAGAATAAAGGTCAGCAACAACAATAAAACAACAGATCAGAAAGCAGCGCAACAACGCTTTGAAAACTACGGAAAAACAGCTAATAAACAACACTCAGAAAACAAAAATAACGATTTACCTTGACAATTCACTAAACAACAATAATAGTTCACTTTAACAATTCACTGTTATTTAAGATAGGCGAGTGATAATATGGCAAGCACGGCGAAAAAGCAGAACCACCACCTGCACATGATTATCGGCTGTGGGCGTTTTGGCGCGGGTGTTGCGTCAATGTTCTCAAGCGACGGTCTGGAAGTAGTAACAATTGACGTTTTAAAGGATTCATTCAACAGGCTCTCTCCAAGCTATACGGGCTTTACGATTGAAGCCGACGCCTGCGATATACATGCACTTGAAAATGCTGACATCAAAGAAGCAAGCGTAGTCCTTGTTGCTACCGGCGACGATAACATAAACATAATGGTATCGCAGGTGGCAAAAGTGATATTTGAAGTTCCGACAGTGATCACCAGGCTTTACGATACTGAGAAGGAGGCATTGCTGACTGATTCCGGAGTCAATGTGATATACCCCGCAAAGCTTGAAATTGGAGCCTTACGGAAGATTTTCGGAATAGCTGTGGAGGAATAAAACTGTATCATGAAAATAACAATTGTCGGGAGCGGCAAGAAGGTAGCGTTCCTTGCGGATTCACTCCTTAGCGAGCATCATAGCTTAACCGTTATTAACGAATACAAGAACGAATGTGTTGAGCTTTCACGCGCATTCGAAAATATTACCGTCATTAACGGCGACGGCAGCAAGCCGTTTATCCTCAGAGAGGCATCTGTCGGCAATTCCGAGCTGATGATAGCGATAACAAATACCGATGCCGATAACTTCGTGATATGTCAGTTGGCAAAGAAAATGTTTAACATCAAACGTGCCTTCGCGACAGTGAACGACCCGTCGAACGTATATGTTTTCAGAAAGCTTGGGATCAATACTGCAGTGAGTGCGACAAGGATCATGTCGGAGATCATCGGACAGATGGCGTCGATAAATGATATTGTCAAATATCTGCCTATGGAGGACGGAAAGCTGCAGTTGATGGAATTTAACATCATGCGTACCAGTAATCTGTGTGACAGAAAGATTGTCGACCTTAAGCTGCCGCATAATTGTATTATAGGTTGCATGCTGCATGACGGGAAGCTGATAATACCGAATGGTCATACTAAAATCTCAGCGGGAGATAAGCTGACAATCCTGGCTTTGTCTGAAGCGAAAAAGAGAGTCGTTGAGATTTTTTCTGGAGGGGATTTAAGTGACCGCTGAAAAATCCGACAAGCAGCCTGACGAACCACATAACAGGCGCTCCGGCAGACAGGCATCCTCTCTGCTCAACATGCTGAGCGTGTATGGAATCCTTATTGTTTTCTCCGGCGGGATACACCTGCTGTCATTGCTTGCTCTGCCATTTTATCCGGATGAAGCCGGAGAGGGAATGTTCATTGCGGTTCCATCACTTTGCGCGATGCTGTTTGGTGCTGCTTTGCACTTGCTGTTTCGCAAGAATGAAAGCCAAATCTCGGCAAAGCACGGCGCTGTGCTTGTTTGCCTATTGTGGTTTACATCGGTGCTCATTACAGCCATACCGTATATGCTCTCAGGGCGTCTGAATTTTACGCAATCGTTTTTTGAGGGAATGAGCGGTTGGACGACCACCAGTATGACGCTCATTGATCCCGATTCACTCCCGAATGTATTGATCCTGTGCCGCTCTATCACGAATTTCTTCGGAGGCGTAGGGCTGATTTGTGTTGTTGCTTCCACGCTTTCCGAGACGAATATAATGCATCTTTATAACGCCGAGGGGCATTCGGGAAAGCTGCTGCCGAATCTCGCGAAATCAACACGTTTGATTATGTCGCTGTTTGCAGCATATTTTGCTGTCGGTACTCTTGCATATATAATTGCGGGGATGCCGGTGTTTGATGCGCTTAATTACTGCATGACCGCGCTGTCAACCGGAGGCATAAGCCTCAGCAGTGAGAGTATTACAGCATATAACAGTATTCCCATTGAGATAATCACGATGATACTTATGCTGCTCGGTGCCACGAATTTTCTTGTCCATATGATGGTTATAAAGAGAAAATGGCAGATACACAAGGTCGGCGAAATACGGTGCTTTGCCATTTTACTGCTTGCGGGTACAGCTTTGATATCACTTGCGTTTTTCGGCGCGGTTTATGACAGCGCAGGCAAATCAATTCGTTCAGCATTGTTCAATACGGTTTCGATAATCACGACCACAGGTTTCAAGACGCTGCCGTCGTATGATAAACTGCCGTATTTTTCGCTTGCCGTAATTGTATTTCTTATGTTCGTGGGAGGAAGCGCGGGCTCGACCGCAGGAGGGATAAAGATCGGGCGGCTCTACTTGATATGCAAATCCGTCGTATGGAGAATAAAACGTCAATTTATGTCGGAGAGAAATACAAAGGAGCTGTCGGTGTATTATCCGCAGGGAAGAGTCTTTGTTAAAGAGGAGCAGTGTGCCGAAACATATAACTATGTGTTTGTTCATATTACCGTGCTTTTTATCGGTGTGCTCGTATTGACAGCAAATGGGTACAGCCTGCAGGACAGCGTTTTTGATTTCACATCGGTAATGGGAACAGTCGGCCTCTCCTCCGGTATAGTCAACCCGACAGCGCCGGGAGTCGTTTTGTGGACCATGTCACTCGGTATGTTCCTTGGGAGACTTGAAATCATTGTGATTTTCTTAGCATTTATTCAAGTGTTTAAGGATGCAGGGAAAAGCCTGCTGAGGAAACCGTAACTGGGCAATATGTAAAAACGCAGTCGAACAGGCATAAGTCAGTTCGATTGCGTTTTTTTGCGATTCTTTTTATGTGTATCTTTATATGAGATTTTGTTTCTGCAATTATGTGTGTCATTTTTATGCTTATTTGGCAGCTGAGTAACAGTAATGTAACACGAATGTAACACGAGCCTAGTACACTGTGAACAAATCAATTACTCAGACCGCTAGGAGGTGTTAATACTTGGCAAGACTAGGGCGACCGCCAATGGGTGACGCGCCGCGACTGAAGCAGTATCGTATCAGAATGTCGCAGCAGGAGATGACAACGCTTGATTACTGTGCAAAAATCATGGGGCTGTCAAAAGCCGAAATCATTCGGCAGGGGATATCCCACATGAACTCAAAAGCACAGAGAATGGCAAAAAAGAAGGGCGAATAGTTTCTGCGGGGTTGACGATTGATATGTCATAACAGCTCTAACCCTTCAGAGTAAGCTAAACGCAAACAATCGCAAAACATCGCAAAACAAAAGCAAGCATAAAATCAATTAAATTACTGACAGGTTGACAAACAGAGCGCCCGAAAGGGCATGGACTCAAGTTTGTCAGCCTTTGTTTTATTGAATCATATCTCCATTGCGCTAACTTCAAAAGGAGTCTTGACGACAGATTTCGTTTTCCAACGGCCGATCCTGAAATATATCAGCGAGATAGTAAATCCGAATGCCATACTCACGAGCATCCCAAAGAACATGCTTCTCGGATCTCCGTTTGGATGGACTGCGCTTGTGGTGAGATGAATGATAAAAATCGTGGCAGGTATCTTGAAAATTACGTTCATCAGCACCGAAATCCACATCGTACCAAGTGCATCACCGGCACCGCGCATAACACCCATCAGTGTCATGTTGATTGCGGCAACGATATATACGGGCAGCATGGTGTGAATAAAGCTCATGCTGAGATCAATGATCTCCGGCGTCTGTGTAAACAAGCCAAGGACGGTCCGCCCGAAAAGCACCATACAAGTAACCATAATGATTGAAACACAAAGGCAGGATCTCAGCGTTGCATACATTCCCGGTTTAAGCCGGTCATGCTTTCCCGCGCCGATATTTTGACCGGTATAGGTACTAACACCCATTGAGAATGCCTGACTCGGCAGAAGCGCAAAGCCGTCGATGCTCATTGTGGCTGTCATCGCCGCCATGACCTGATAACCCATGCGCATTATATAGGGCTGGATGAAAAGGTTACTGAGGAACATGATCGCCATCTGAATGCCTGAAGGCAAACCGATCCGCACGATTTGCTTAATAATATAACCATCCGGTTTAAGTGTCGCCTTGTTGACTGTGAACATACCTTTAAAGTGCAGCACCTTAATCAGACATGCGACAGCCGCGCCAAACTGTGCGATAACCGTAGCAATCGCCGCGCCTCCAATCCCCATGTTGAGCCCCCACGGAGCCACAAACCACACATCGAGAACGGCGTTGACCGCAACCGAGCAAAGAAGCACGATGAGCGGGAAAATCGAAACGCCGACGCCGCGCAGTATGCCTGTTGTGACATTATAAAAACCAATGGTGGCACAGCCGCAAAACAGAATAAACAGATATTCGTGAGCAAGCTCGTATAGCTCCTCGGCTGTGTCGATAGCGCGGAGTATCGGACCTGTGAGAGGCACTGCGGCAGCCGTCACCACGATAGCAATGAAGAACATCAATGTGAAGGTGTTGCCGACTGTTTTGCTTAGCTTTTCGTTGTCCTTTGCACCGAAAAACTGGGATACGAGGACCGTAACGCCGCTTCCGACTGCCATGAAGAATACCATAAAGATGTTAAGCACCGGCATACTGGCGCCGACAGCGCCGAGTGCCGCGTCGCCGAGAATGCTGCCGACAATTGCGCGGTCAAATGTTGTAAGCAGCAGCTGCGCGATGTTTCCGATGAGCATCGGAATGATGAATTTTAGCAGACATGACGAGGGTTTACCTATCGTCATATCCTGTGCGGCGAATAGGGATTTTAGTTTTTCCATTTTATTTTCACCTCAAAAGAACCGGGACGCTGCATCCCGCCCCGGCCAGACAACTACTATTTAGCGCATCTTACCACATCAAAAACTGAATGACAATAGAAAAGACTGACAATATTGAAAACAAAAGCAGATTGTGCTAGTATTACACTGCAATTATGCGATATGTTATTAATATATTTGGGGGTGTTATTTGTGCTGGTTGGCTATCAGGAGGGAACAGGGATCGGTTGCGCCGATTCAACATTGGAGAGAGATTTGATCCTTTGCGAGCAGGCAGGGTTTGATGTAATAGAGATCCGCTTTGACGCTCTGGCACGCTACCTTATTACGCATTCCTTGGGCGAACTCAAGAGTTTTTTTGCAAACAGTCACATAAAGCCGCACTGCATGGGAGGGCATTTTATTCTGCCCACCGACTTGACAGGAGTTGAACGCATGGATGTTGAGCGGGATGCGGGCATCATGACCAGATTCATAGCAGCCTGTCATATCGCGCAGCAAATCGGCGATCCTTATTTTCTCATCATTAACCATGTCCTGCAGGAGCGGTCGCCCGAGGGGATGATGATTGATGTGGTCGATAAGGATTATCCTTATTCAAGAGAAAAGATCACAGAGTTCACATCGGGAATACTCAAAAAATTATGCGGCGTAGCAGCCGATTTCGGGATTACCGTTTCGTTTGAGCCAGTCTGCGGCAGGGGCGGCTCGGTAAAAACCATGGATCATGCGATGGAGATCATAAACGCGACCGGCTGTGACAATATCGGACTGTGCCTTGACAGCTTCAACCAGTATATCAACGGCAAGAATAACGATTTCTCGATATATAAGGATATTCCTGCCGACAAAATCGTTACGGTGCATATCAATAACTGTGACGACCTGCCGCTTGGTGTCCTGCTGCCGCAGCATCGTCGGTTTGCCGATTCCGGAGCGATCGACCTTGATAACTGTCTGCAAAATCTGAAGGCAATTGGGTATAAGGGGCCGATTTCGGTAGAAACCTTGAGACCGGAGTATTACGCGCAGCCGATCGAAAAGGTAATCAAAGAGGCATACCGCACCACAAGCGAGCTTGTGAACAGATGGAAGGATTAATTAAGTTGCATTATTGTATCAAATGAGTTACAATGTGCGATGCAAATAACAAAAAGTTACAGGGAGGCAAAAGATGAAGACCAATAAAAAACTACTCTCGCTAATCCTCGTGCTGGCAATGATTTTCACGTTTGTGCCGACGGCTCTGGCAGCCATTCCGGCAGGCAAAGAAATCATTATCCTTCACACAAACGACATTCACAACCGCGTGGACGATAATCTCGGCTATGCAGGAGTGAAAGCACTCAAGGACGAATTGGAAGCGGAAGGCAAGAATGTTATCCTTCTTGAAGCCGGCGATGTGCTGCACGGTATGCCGATCGCCAATCTGACAGACGGTTTGACTATCGTTGAGATTATGAATGCCGTCGGCTATACTGCGATGGCTCCGGGCAATCATGACTTCAACTTCGGCACCGCCAGACTCATCGAGCTTGCCAAGGAAGCCGATTTTGATGTTCTTTCAGCCAATCTGACCGGTGCGGACGGAAAGAATGTCTTTACAGCGTCAAAAATTTATGAGCTTGACGGTGTGAAGGTAGGAATCGTCGGTCTGTCAACACCCGAGACAAAAACAAAGAGTGCCCCTAAGAACACCGAAGGCTACAGCTTCAATGACGATAAGCTCGCAGAGCTTGCGCAGGCTGAGATCAACACGCTCAAAGCTGCCGGCGCTGATTGTATCGTTATCCTCGGGCATCTCGGCATCGACACGGAAAGCGCTCCGTGGCGTTCAACTGATGTCATCGCAAAGATCAGCGGAGCGGATATTTTCATCGATGGTCACAGCCATTCAAAGCTTGAAGAAGGTCAGCTGATCAAGGATAAGGATGGCAAAGACGTTCTACTGGCTCAAACGGGCGAATATATCAATGCTATCGGCAAGATCACAGTTAACAGCGACGGTGCAAAGGCAGAGCTCGTTACTGAGATCGAGAAGGATGAAGACATCACAGCTCTCATCAATACGAAAAAGGGCGAACTCGAACCGATGCTCAAAAAAGTGCTTGCAAAGACAGATGTTTACTTAAACGGTGAGCGCGCACCCGGCAATCGCACAGAAGAAACAAACCTCGGCGACCTTGCAGCTGATGCTCTGAAATATGTCTCAGGTGCCGATGTTGCCATGACAAACGGCGGCGGTATACGTGAACCGATTCAAATCGGTGATATCACTTACGGTATGCTCAATGCGGTTTTCCCATACGGCAATATCGTAACGGTTCTTGAACTGACCGGTGCTGACATTCTGAAGGCTCTTGAGCATGGCACCGCAGCTGCGCCTGAGGTAAGCGGCGGATTTCCGCAGGTTTCAGGGCTCAGTTATGTGGTTCACACCAACCTGAAGGAAAATCGTGTTCAAAATGTCATGATCAACGGCGAAGAGCTTGACCTCGCTAAGAAATACACTATTGCGACAAACGACTTCACCGCAGCGGGTGGAGACGGATATGAGATGTTCACAGCAGCTCCTGTCCTCGGGTATTACGGGGCGATGGACGAAGCTCTTGTTACATACATTGTTGAAGCTCTTGACGGCGTTGTTCCGGAGGAATACTCCGAGCCGCAGGGCAGAATAACCGTCCTCAAAAATGAGACACCGTTTACGGATGTTAAATACGGTGTCTGGTATTATGACGCTGTCCGCTTTATGTATGATAACGGCATCACTGCAGGCACAACTCCCACAACCTTTGGCGGTCAGACACAACTCACCCGCGCCATGTTTGTAACATTCCTCGGACGTACATACGAGCTTTCCGGCGATGAGATTGGTGAGCAGGAGAGCTACTTCACAGATGTTCGCGAGGGACAGTATTATTCTGACTATGCTAACTGGGCAGGTAACTACGATATCGACAGCGGTGTTGACACCACGGAATTCAGACCAACCGATAACATTACACGCGAAGAGATTGCTATGATGTGCTACGGTCTTGCTGAGGCACTTGATCTGGATATGGATTATGAAGTCTCGGATACAGAATTTGCTGATGTCGCCGATGTATCGGAAGATGCATTGACAGCAGTCGAATGGGCTATAGCAAATGAGAT
>JGI994J12354_10005317_pt1 | contig 11129 bp, 15 predicted proteins | sample IntmicLarv3ML3BL_FD_12354 | JGI IMG/M metagenome (IMG submission 12354) | reverse complement strand
ACACGCCGCCTTCTTTGATTGCGATTACGCCTACAAGGTACGCCATCTTGCCGTTTTTGGTACTGCGTATTTCGTAATCCGGCGAGTAATCGCCATTGATACGGATTTTGTCAAAAGCTATTCCATCAACTGACCTCGGCATATAGATAGCCTCGACCTTCTGGCCTGTCATTCCCTCGCGTGTTACATTCTCGTACAACACATGCAAAGTTCGAGCCGTTTTTACCTCTCCTGTCGAATTGTCTGTATACGTTCTTTCTTCTTTGCCCATTACCTTAAATTTCTCTGTCATTTTTCCGTCAACTCCTATCATCAAATAACGAGTATCTCGTTTAAAATAACCTAACACATAAAAAAACTTTTGTAAAACACGATTAACTAGCTTCTCGTTAATTTAGCTCGCACATCATCCGATTTTCGTCGATTTACTTTATTTTACGTTGATTTAAGAGTAAAATAAATACGAGGTGATAGAATGACCGCCAGAGAAACACTCGCGAGAGAATTGAAAAGAAGAAGAATAAACAGCAATATGACACAAAAGCAGTTTAGCGAGAAACTAAATATCGCTCAAACAACACTCGCAGGATATGAAACTGGCGAACATATGCCAGACATAGAGAAATTAAGAAGTATCGCGAGGCTACTAGACACATCAACAGACCTATTAATCGGAACATAAAAAAGCGCTACTCCTTCCAGAGTAGCACTTAATTACAGGTGCGCGGGAACATGAACAAAACATGGTCAATTTTGTTCAGTCCAGAGTAGGCCACTACCGAAGCCCTGAACAAAATTTCCGTTATTGTTCAGTTCCCGCGCTTTCTTCGTTTATTATTGCGTCGCGCTCTAGCGTCTTATATGCCAGTTCTGCGGCTTCTTTTCGGTAATTTTCCCTATATTCATGTAATATTTCCATACTCGATTATCGGAATTATAGACCCAATATCAAAGCAATCTCTATCGGTCAAACAAATAATCTCTACACCATACTTCGACGCAAAGTTTTCTATACGTTGTCTGTCTGGATGTTTGCTAAGCGTTCCCGTAAATGCCAAAATATCTTTAGCCAGCTTGCCGGACGCACCGCCAATAAATCCGTAGTCGTAGCCATCTAGATTTATAAATCCTTCTGAAATCTTTAGCGCCTCGATTCCATGCGCCTCAAAAATCCTTTTAAGACCGCTGTCTGCAGTTATCACTGCATGTTCATCAATTATACAAACCGAGCATTTGGCGTATCCTTGGCGCACATCCACAAAGGTCAATTTTTCTTTTTTAAACATCCCGTACAACTGTTCTGTTACGCATTTTGCATTCCCAAACACATATTTACCAATTATTAGCATGTTGAGAGTTACGTCAAGCGGGTATTTTCCACCTAACGCAGTTTCTAGAACCGATATTTCTGCACCATTTTGCCGCAATTCAGCAAAACCAACTTGCATTTGGGTGAAAATCAATCTATTTTCACCCAAATGCATCAAAAGCATATCCGAATGGCTTGAGACCGGCTCTGGCAAATTCGAGTCCAGCTCCACTGTCAATGCATTTATTCCCAACTTCTTCAGAGGCTCACAAAGTTCCGACACATATTTTTCACCTACAAAGGCATGACTAACGCGATTTTGGGGAAGATTCGGGCTATCTAAAAAATTCATCGCTTGCCTCCGAACAGAGTACTTCCCTTCCCTATTTTACTCAATATTCCATATTTTTTCATCAGCTGGATCTCCAATTTTAATATAATTCGTGTTGCCGGACAAAATATAGCTGTTTCCTTTTAAATATAAGGAGTTGTTAAGATGATAGTCTGCTCTAGCAATTGTGTCTATCAAAAAGAAGGTGTTTGTGCGTTGGAGGTCGCGGCTTCTCCCGGTGAAGCGCCGCCAAAAGGCGGCTGTATACATTATGTTCCTCCATCATCTTCTCAGGGCAAAGTAGACTGAATTTCCCATCAGTGCGGTGGAATTCCAGAAAAACTGCGGAACCTTCCAGTTCCGCAGTTTTTTATTTCTCATTTATCAAAGATTGAATTTCCTTCAAAAAGCTCGCCGCGTCCTTGAACTGTCGATAAACAGACGCGAAGCGAATATACGCGACTTCGTCCAAAATCCGCAGTTCGTCCATAGCCATGTCGCCAAGCTCACGTGAGAGCACCTCACGCTCAAGGTTGTTCTGAAGCTGTTGCTCAATGTTGTCCACTGAGCGGTCAAGTTGACTCATTGAAACTGAGCGCTTTTCAAAAGCACGGAGCATAGAGTTGAGAAGCTTTTCGCGGTCGAACGGGACGCGAGATCCATCTTTTTTCACGACGATAATCGGTAGTTTTTCAACTGTTTCATAGCTTGTAAACCTTCTTGCACAGGCAAGACACTCTCGGCGACGGCGAATTGTTGCGCCCTCATCCGCTGGCCTAGAATCTACAACCTTGCTCTCAGTGTATCCACAGTATGGACATTTCATTGTATAATTTCCTCCAAGAATCTGTACTGTTTTCCAAACATTACAGGTGGATTTTTGAAGATATATGGCTTAAAATTGAAACGTACACAGTCCTGAATAATTATTCAACAGAGGTATTTATGCTGAAATCTTTCAATAATAAGCTCGAAAATTTTCAGAGCGGAACTGTTTTAATCCTGCGAATAGAGCTTGCTTTAACAATTCTTTCGGTATTTTTCGCGCTTATACTTCTATTATACACCTTTTTTTCAGATTTTCAATTGAAAATATACATACTTTCCCGCACAACCGAACTTTGCGACTCGGGCGNGGCGTCACTTTTCCTGACTATCGTCGGGGCATCGGTGTTTGAAACTCGCATAAAGTCCTAAAGCTTTATGGCACGGGTCGCAATATAGACATCGATGAACTCATCCAGAATCATTGGATCCGCGTCACGATTTCTGTCCTCGTAAAAGCCGGTGATTGCAAAGCCGGCTTTTATTTGTCCGCCGATTTGCTGCTCCAATGAATGCCCCCACTCCAACGCATCACCTGAAGCCATAAAAATTTCGGTCTCTTCTTTTGCCGAGGGCTGAAACGGAGAATACGGAATTTTATGCTTTACCGCAAGCCTTCCATTTTCCATTTTCATTGCGTCGAATATATACACAACAGGATTAATAAATCCCGTGACAAGTGTTCCACCTTTACGCAAAACGCGCGCACATTCGCGCCAAACCACTTCCACGTCATCGACAAACAGGTTTGACACCGGGTGGAAAATAAAATCGAAGCAACCGTCCTCGAATCGGCTCAGGTCGCGCATATCTCCCTGCTCCGCACGCAGTCCAAGGCCGTACTTTTCGCAAACCAAGATGTCTGTCGCAAGCTGCCTGTCCGAGTTGTCCAGAAGCGTAACCTCCGCTCCGGCGGCAGAAAAAAGCGGCGCCTGCTGTCCTCCTCCCGAAGCGAGGCAAAGTACGCGAAGCCCGTTTAAACCAGGAAACCAATCCTTCGGAACGTGCTTCGTAGGTGTCAAAAAAACGCGGACATCACCTGCTCGCGCATGCGAAATCTCCCCGTCACCGACAGGGAGCGTCCACTGCGAGCCGTCGGCCACATATTTGTTCCACGCGGCGCGATTGTGCTCCAAAAACGAGCCCCGAATCTTGTCCATAAAACCCTCCCTTTGTTGTTATGAAACCATTATAACTGCGGCAAATTGCGATGTCAAATTTTTATCTTTCTCTTGCAAAAATTGGAGTACAAGAGTATAATAACATTGTAGGAGTACCCTTACAAACTCTAATTCTAGGAGGGATTTTATGTCTAAGTATATTATCACTATAAACCGGCAGTATGGCAGCGGCGGCCGCGAAGTCGGCAGACGGCTCGCAGAGGAACTTCGAATTCCGTTTTACGACAAGGAACTCATTTCTCTCGCGGCAAAGGAGAGCGGTTTTACTGAGGCAGTCTTTGAAAATGCGGACGAAAAACCTTCCAACAGCCTGCTCTACTCCATTGTAACCGGCTCATACAGCCCTGCTTCATGGCTTATGGGTACAAACGAAATTCTGACAAACGATACTCTGTACGGCATTCAGGCGGATGTCATCCGTAAAATCGCCGCTGAGTCCTGCGTCATTGTCGGACGTTGCGCGGACTTTACCCTCCGTGATAATCCCGATCTTTTCACGGTGTTCACCCACGCTCCGCTTGAGGCGCGCTGCGCCGTTGCCATACATGAAAACCCGAATTTCAACTCACGCGAAGCCGAAAACTTTGTGCGCAAAATGGATAAAACCCGTGCAAATTACTACAGCTATTACGCAAACCGTCCGTGGGACATTGCCCTGAACTATGACCTTGTCATCAACACCGACTCCCTCGGGGTCGAGGGCGCTGTCACGCTTATCAAGAATGCGCTAAACCTCAGGAGTGCCGTCAAGTGAAAGTGCTTTTCATAGGCGGCACCGGACTTATAAGCACTGCTGTGTCAAAACTTGCTCTATCACAAGACATCGACCTCTATCTGCTGAACCGCGGAAACCGGCGCGAACTTGAAACCCTTGGCGCAAAGTACATCATTGCCGACATTGGCGACCCTGCCGCTGTTAAAAGCGCAATTTCCGGCATACGCTTCGACGCAGTTGTAAACTGGATAGCCTACACACCCTCCGATATCCTGCGTGATATGGAGCTTTTTTTCGGTACTGGTCATTATGTTTTCATCTCCTCTGCGGCGGCGTACTCAAAGCCTGTTTCATGCTCACCCGTCACCGAGGACTTCCCGCGCGGCAACAGCTTTTGGGAATACGGCCAGCTCAAATACGAGAGCGAGCTTATACTGCAAGAAGCATACAAAACTCACGGTTTCCCCTTTACAGTCGTACGCCCATCGCACACCTACGGCGACGGCAAGCTTATCTTCCCACTAACCGCCTCGAAAACGCAGTGGACATATTTACAGCGTATGTTCGACGGAAAACCGACGGTTCTGCCAAACGGCGGCGACTCACTTTGGACTGTGACCCACAACAGCGACTTTGCAAAGGCTCTGGTCGGTCTGCTCGGAAACCCCGACGCCATCGGTGAGGCTTTCCAGATCACCTCCGATGAGGCTCTTTCTTGGCGGGAAATCGTCGCAATTCAGGCGGAGATTATCGGCGTTGAAAGCAAAACCGTCGGTATACCCTCTGAATATATTGCGGGCGCGCTCCCCGAATTCTACGGCCCTCTGCTCGGAGATAAAAACGAGGATATGGTCTTTGATAACTCTAAAATCAAAAATATTGTACCCGATTTTATCTGCACCACCCCTTTCAGGGTGGGAATACGCCGCTCTATAGAGTATCTGCGCTCAAACCCCGCATTGCAAACAATCGATGTCGCCTACAACAAAAAAATGGACACGCTGATTTCCGAATATTTTCGCAAATTAGGCTAAATTTTGGTATTGCCATATATATAATTGTGGTATATAATTTATCCTTGAAAGGATGTGAGCCGTGTGAGTACGGAGCCGCGAGGTCGATGTTCTACTAAACTAATAAGCGGCGTAGCATCTTTTTTTGTGCGCCGTTAGGCTACGTAATATACATTCTCTGCGGTGAATATTCCGCCGTCTGAGCCCGTATTTCCGGCGTAGCCTTGGAAAGGTGTGCTGGAATGCTCTCAATTTTTAAGACAATTGACGGTAAAATGGTTCAGACGGATACAATCGAAAAGGGCGCTTGGATTGACCTTATCGCCCCCACGACAGCAGAAATCATTCTGGTTTCCGAAAGTCTGGAAATCGAACGTGATTTTCTCTCCGCTGCGCTCGACGAAGAGGAAACCTCGCGTATAGAAACCGAGGATGGCGTTACGCTCGTCATCATAGACGTTCCCATCGTCGGAAACGACGAGGTCAACGGCGAGCACGCAGTCATTTATTCAACGCTTCCACTCGGCGTAATCATAACCGGGGACAATATCGTTACCGTCTGCCTAAAGGAAGTGCCGACACTCACAGAGTTTTCAAGCGGCAGTGTCCGCGGGGTAAAAACTTCCTACAAGACAACCTTCTTTTTTACCCTTCTACTCCGTGTTGCAAACCGTTTCTTACAATATCTTCGGCAAATTGACAAAATCTCGAACCATATTGAGCGCAAGCTTTACCAATCCCAGCGGAACAAGGAGCTTATCCAGCTTCTAGACCTCGAAAAATCGCTTGTCTATTTCTCGACCTCGCTGAAAGCAAATGAAACCACACTCGAAAAAATTCTGCGCGGCCGTATTATCAAACTCTACGACGAGGATCAGGATTTGCTTGAGGACGTACTTATCGAAGTCCGTCAGGCTATCGAGATGGCCAATATCTATTCCACAATCCTCTCCGGCACGATGGACGCTTTCGCCTCCGTCATCTCAAATAACCTGAATGTCACGATGAAAATGCTGACGAGCCTGACAATCCTTATCACAATTCCGAACATCATCTACGGATTTTACGGCATGAACGTTGAGGGGCTTCCCCTCTCGACCTCGTGGTTCCCGCTGATTCTGTCGCTTGGGGTTATGGGTGTTGCCGGCCTGATTCTGAAAAAATTCAAGCTGTTTTAATGTAAGCATAAAAATAACCCCACAGCCTTTCGGCTGTGGGGTTTGGTTTTGTTCTAGCCCACTATTTCCAAATGCGTCACCACAAGTATCGCCTCAAGCGTATTGCAGTTCAAAGCAAGGCTCGACAGCGTCAGTCTAACGCCGAGGTTGTAGCTGCCCATCTCCAATTTATCCGTATTTTCAGGGCTGAGACTCAGATACCACATTGCCCCACCAGAGGAATTTTCGACCATCGGAAGTATAGAGATGTCGTCGGGATATAGCAAAAACCTGCCTGCTCCGCTTTCATCCTCCCACGCCTCGACTACTCCGCTGATCTGAAGATTATCGCACAGAAATTCGATTGTCCCCACAGTGTCGGATTGAGGTGCCTGCCCCACGACAAACCCTGCAACATTGTCGCCTTCATTTACGGTTTCAGGATTGAACGAATTCGAACCGTTTATCGTTACCTCAATACCCGAGGCCATCGGAGTTTCCATAGGCTTTGGCTCGGGTGCTGTTTCCTTGTCGGAAAAACCCACGTCACTTTCATCAGCCATAGCGTCAGCTTCGCCGTATGCACTGCGCACGTTCATCAAGCCACCCGAATCAACCGTCGGCGCGGCGGAACCCGCCGAAAACAATCCGCTGTAATTGTACACGGTGAAAACCAGCGCAAAAGTTGCCGCAATTCCCACAACAGCGGAAACCACCCGGCGCAGCGGAAAGCTCTTTTTCTTCTGCGTTTCGCCAACAATTCCCTCAATAACGCTAGCAGTGAAATTAGGCGAAGGTTCTTCCAGCAGCTCATCGCTTAGTTCGTGCAGTTTTCCAAGGAAGGCCAGATACTCCCTGCACTCTTCACAAGTTTCCAAATGCTCGCTCAGCTCGGAAATTTCACGTTCGGAAAGAACGCCGTCAACATACAGGTTGACAAGCTCTTGCTCGCGTTTACACTTTAGTTCGTTATTCAAGCCCATCACCCCGCTTTTCTGCTTTTTGTACATTAGACGCTTCCGGCAGCAAAATGTTCCCGCGAACTGCTAAAAAATCGCGAACATATTTGCGTGCACGAAAAAGACGGCTCTTGACCGTGCCCTCCTCAAGGCCCGTAGCCTCAGAAATATCTGTGTAGCTGAGTCCTGAAATCTCGCGTAGCAGAAAAATTTCGCGGTGAGCCTCGCCAAGGGACTCAATCGCTTCGTTTAGTTCGCGGCGCAGCTCATCATTTTCAAGCTCGGACTCCGGCCCGAAGCGGCTGTCAGGGATTTCGAACGTGCGTTCATCATCATCACCTATGCTGTTTATGAGAATTTCGTTCATACGCTTTGTGCGGCGACCAAAGTCCGCACAGAGGTTCGACACAATGCGGTAGAGCCATGTCGAAAAGCGGGAGTCACCCTTGAAACTGCCGAGCGACCGGTACACGCGGATAAACGCTTCCTGCGCAATATCCTCCGCATCTTCGCGGCTGCCGGTCATTTTCAGAGCCATCGTGAACACGCGTTTTTGGTATAAAACCACCAATTGCTCAAAGGCGGAGATATCGCCATTCGCCGCCTGTCTGACCAAAATATTCTCGTCGATTGTCCTCGCCTCCCCTGTATTTTCTCTATTTCAAGTCACGCCGTATCGCGGCGGCAACGGTATAAATATCGCCGGAGGTTGTAATTTTCATTATCTGATCCCTGAAATATGACGCATAGGGTATACCTTTCAGATACCATGCAAAGTGTTTCCGTGCCTCAAGGCAGGCAACCCTCTCCCCTTTTATTGTAAGCGCAAGCTCGAATTGGCGCAGCGCTATGTCGCAGCGTTCGTCAATATCCGGTGCAGCGGGTATTGATTTTCCCGCAAGTTTTGCCTGAATTTCACTGAAAATCCACGGTCTGCCAAAGCTCGCGCGCCCGACCATCAGCGCATCCGCGCCGGTGTAGTGTAAAATATGCTCCGCGCGCTCCGCCGAATCGACATCACCGTTCGCAATTACCGGAATGCTGACCGCCCGCTTCAAGTCGCGAATACAATCCCAGTCAGCATTTCCTGAATAGAGCTGCGCACGCGTCCTGCCGTGTATGCAAATAGCGGAAACGCCCAAACTTTCAGCAATCCTGCCGATTTCAAGAAAATTTAGGTTCCCCTTATCCCATCCCCGGCGGATCTTAACCGTGACAGGAATGGGACTTATATTAACGACAGCCTCTATAACTCGCGCCGCTTTTTCAGGTTCGCGCATAAGAGCGGAACCATCGCCGCTCGACACAATTTTCGGCATTGGACAGCCCATGTTTATGTCGATAAAATCCGCGCCACTTATCTCCGCCGCGATTTTCGTACCCTCCGCCATCGAAGCGGGGTCAGAGCCAAATATCTGCGCACCGCAGGGACTTTCGCCCTCCGCGATTTTCAAAAGCGAGCGCGACTTTTTGTCTCCGAAACAGAGAGCCTTAGCGCTGACCATCTCTGTATATGTAATTTCCGCGCCGGCTTCCCTGCAAGCTGTTCTAAATGCAAAATCGGTCACCCCCGCCATAGGCGCGAGTGCTACTGCGGCGTTTTTTAAAAAATCAATTCCCATGTATCTGATTTTACCATAACTCGGAATAATTCGCAATATCCTCTGCACAATTTCTCTCCGCTTGCTTCATTTTCGATGTAAAACAACTTTCTTTACACCTCAATTCCTCCTGCAAGCTCCGCAACTTTACAACTGGACGGGACATCAATCCTCGCTGCTTCAATGATTTTCTTGCAAATCAGCTAAAACTGTGCTATTCTTTATATCAAATCTTTAGCATTGGGGCTGATATTTTGAGCATCACAGTCGGAATCGACATCGGCGGCAGCACCACGAAAATTGTCGGCATCGAAAATAATAAAATAATTACTCCTCTCATGGTTAGAGCAAACGACCCTGTCGCCTCTCTTTTCGGCGCATTCGGTAAGTTTGTTGACCAAAATTCGCTATCACTGGACAGCATTGAGTGTGTCGCCGTAACCGGCGTCGGCGCCTCAAGCATAGAAAAATCCATCTATGGCATACCGACTACGCGCATCGAGGAATTCCTTGCTAACGGCTATGGCGGACTTCACCTATCCGGGCTTCCCGACGCCGTAATTGTCAGCATGGGCACGGGCACCGCTTTTGTTCGTGCGTCTCAGGGAAAAACTGAGCACATCGGCGGCACCGGCATGGGCGGTGGCACGATTCTCGGGCTTTCAAACTGCATGCTGAACATCCGCGACATAAACTTGCTTATGGAAATGGCGGAAAGCGGTAACCTCGGAAATGTTGACCTCAACGTAGGCGATATCTCAAAAGGTAAAATAGCTACCTTGCCGCCGGATATGACCGCCTCAAACTTCGGGAAAATCAGCGAGGTTGCCGAGAAAAACGACCTTGCCCTCGCAATTTTCAACCTCGTTTTCCAGACGATCGGCGTTATGGCAGTCTTTGCCGCCAAGGGTTACGGACGTAACGAGGCTGTGTTTATCGGCAATTTGACAACCATTCCATATGGTCGCGATATTTTCAGCCGGCTTGAGGAACTGCACGGTTTTCGCTTCATAATCCCGGAATATTCTGAACATGGAACCGCTGTCGGCGCTGCTCTTGCGCTTCTGAACGGCGAGAATGGAACGAAGTTATAATCCAACTGTACCAAAAGGCGCGCTGCTTAGCAGTGCGCCTTTTTTGTAACCTCAAATAAGTTTTCGGCATATACTTTACCGAGAAAATAAATCCGTACCGCTATTTCTTTGAAAGGGGAAATTTTTATGGCTTATGATACAGAGGGGTTACTGCGCTCGCTTTTAGCATCGCCGCAGGGAGCAAAAATCATCGGGAACATGGATAAACTTAAGAGTTTTGTAGAGTCCGCCGAGGGTAAAGCGCTGCTGACCCAGCTCTCCGCAGGCGGTGGCGAAGCGCTAAAAACCGCTGCTACCGCCGCTATTTCCGGCGACAATGACAGCTCTGCAAAACTCGTCTCAAGCCTGATGTCCACGCCCGACGGTGCGAAGCTCGCGTTAAGCCTTGCACAAATACTGAAATAGACTTGGAGGCTCCTATGAGCGACTTTGAAAGCAAACTCTCCGAGGTGCTATCCTCGCCTGAGGCGCTTGAACAAATACTCGGTATGGCAAAAACTCTTATGACTGAACGGGACTCCGGCACGGCCTCACCCGAAACTGCAGACTTTGCGCCACCATCTTCCGGCATTGCGAGCGTGCTAAGTATGCTAGGAGATACACAGCAAGGCGGTGATAGCGCACATCTCGACCCAAAACTTATCAGTACCGCACTGAATCTGTTCAGTGAATACAGCGCCGACGATGATAAAATCAAATTACTGCGCGCATTAAAACCGCATCTCAAAAACGACCGCGCCGGAAAAATTGACCGTGCTGTTCAAATTATGCGAATCTCAAAATCCGTTCGAAGCGCCATGAATGGACTAAACGGTCGGAAAGCAGGTGATCCCGAAAATGTATAGCAGATATTCGCCGCAGCTTGACGAGCAGTTTATCCCCGCCGCTTTTTCGGCGGAGGGGCCGCACAAAGACACATACATACCCTCTGTAGAAGATGAGGC
>JGI994J12354_10005316_pt1 | contig 11133 bp, 10 predicted proteins | sample IntmicLarv3ML3BL_FD_12354 | JGI IMG/M metagenome (IMG submission 12354) | reverse complement strand
GGCGGGCCGCGGCACGGACATCCTTCTGGGAGGCAATCCGGAGTTTCTTGCCCGCCGCGCCTTGCGCCAGCAGGGCATCGAGGAATCCATCATCGAAGAGGCCACAGGCCATGACGAGCAGGCATCCGAAGAAGTCCTGGCCGTCCGCGCCGACCTGCTCCAGCGGGAAGCAGCGTTCAAGCTCAAGACCGATGCGGAGCACGAGCGGGTTGTACAGACCGGTGGTCTGCACATCATCGGAACGGAGCGGCATGAAAGCCGCCGCATTGACAACCAGCTTCGCGGCCGCGCAGGCCGCCAGGGCGATCCCGGCTCCTCCCAGTTCTTTATCGCACTGGAGGACGATCTCATGCGCCTGTTCGGTTCCGACCGCTTTAGCGGCATGATCGAAAAGCTTGGCCTGGACGAGGATACGCCCATTGAAGCGAACATGCTCACCAAGCAGATCGAAAACGCCCAGAAACGCATTGAAAGCCGCAACTATGACATCCGCCGCCACGTCCTGCAGTATGACGACGTGATGAACCAGCAGCGCGACGTGATCTACGCCCAGCGCCTGCAGGTCTTGGAGGGCGAAGACATGCGCGGGCAGATCCGCACCATGGCGACAAGCCTCATCCAGGGCGCGGTGGCGCTACACGCCGCAAACAGCGATGCGCCTGGGGATTGGGATCTTTCCGGGCTTGCCGCCTATCTTGAAAAGTATTGTATCGCGCCAAAGTGGTTTGAAAGATACGCCGCCAATTATACGGCCCAGGACGACCTTACCACTGCCCTGCTGGATGTATCCGAGAGCTATTACGCCCAGCGCGAGGCCGAGTTAACCGGCGCCGGCGTGGACATGCGCGAGTTTGAGCGCGTGGTGCTGCTCTCCAGCGTAGACAGGCGGTGGATGGACCACATTGACGCCATGGACCGTCTTCGCGACGGCATTGGCCTGCGGGCATATGGGCACAAGGATCCGGTGGTGGAGTACAAGTTCGAGGGCTTTGAGATGTTCGAGGAAATGGTGCAGCTTATCCGTGAGGATACGCTCATGCGCCTCTACCATGCCCAACTCCGCCGTGCCCCTGAGCGGGAAAAGGTGGCGCAGCCCACCCAGGCCCGCCTGGCAGGCGAAGCCCCCTCCAAACCCCGCACCACCGACGCAAAGGTGGGCCGAAATTCCCCCTGTCCCTGTGGCAGCGGAAAGAAATACAAGCATTGCTGCGGCAAGGAAGCATAAAGAAAGGAACGTTGGACATGATCGAATTGGATCAATCCCGCGCAGACATCAAAATGCTGCGCGAGCGTATCAACGAGGCGGGTGACTCCCTTTAACCTGCCTGGACTTGAAAACGAAGTGAAAGAGCTGGAGCAGGACATGGCCGAACCAGACTTCTGGAACGACCTGGAGCGCTCCACCAAGGTAAACCAGCGTACCAAGCAAATCAATGACAAGCTGGCGCATTTTGCTTCCCTAAAGGAACGCACGAATGACCTTGAGGCCATGATTGAGTTATTGGAGGAAGAAAATGACGCCTCCATGGTGCCGGAACTGCTGGCGGACGTGCAGGCGCTCTCCGCCGATGTGGAGATCCTGCGGCTGGAAACGCTTCTGCGTGGCGAATATGACACCAACAACGCCATCCTATCGCTGCATGCAGGCGCAGGCGGTACTGAGGCCCAGGATTGGACGCAGATGCTCCATCGCATGTATACGCGATATTGCGAACGGAAGGGTTTTTCCGTGAAACTTCTGGATCTGCTACCCGGCGACGAGGCAGGCACAAAATCCGCCACCTGGGAAATAACAGGCGAAAACGCTTACGGCTTTCTGCGCTCGGAAAAGGGTGTGCATCGCCTTGTGCGCATATCACCCTTTGATTCCTCGGCACGGCGGCACACATCATTCGCCTCCCTGGATGTCTCCCCAATCATTGAGGATAGCAAGTTTGTCCTCAACATGGAGGAAGTGCGCATCGACACATACCGCGCATCCGGCGCCGGCGGCCAGCACGTCAACCGGACGGACTCCGCCGTACGCATGACGCACATTCCCACAAACATTGTCGTGCAGTGCCAGAATGAGCGCTCTCAGGTGCAAAACCGCGAGGTGTGTATCCGTATGCTGAAAAGCCGCCTCATTGAACTTCACGAGCGTGAAAAGGAAGAAAAAATGGCGGACATCAAAGGCGAAATGAAAAAAATCGAGTGGGGCAGTCAGATTCGTTCCTACGTATTCCAGCCCTACACCATGGTGAAGGATCACCGTACAGGTTTTGAGATGGGCGATGTGGACGCTGTGATGGATGGCGACCTGGACGGGTTTATCACAGCCTATCTACAGATGCTGTAGCGAAGGAAGAAGCATATGCGCTTTGTGGTCAAGGAGCCTGTGGAGCAGGATGTTCAGTTGATAACGGGGTGGCGTGATGCCGCCCCTCTTTTGGATATGGACATGTACCGCGCCCTGTATGGCGCGGACAAGCTGTATGGCGCGTTTGGCTGGACAGCGAAAACACCCAACGTTCTAGATTTTTACCTCTGCCTACACCCGAATCTCCTGGGCCGCGGCCATGGTCTGGCGGCCTGCGCCTGTGCCCTCGCGTGGCTTCAAGCCTCCTTTTCTCCTCAAGGGTTCCGACTAATGGTCTGTACTGAGGACTTGCGTGCCAGGCGTGTCCTTTCCAGGCTTGGTTTTGTTCCCCTGGCCATAGCGGATGGCTCCCTCCTCATGGGGCTGGACGTTCGCCCCTGGCGTGACGCCACCCGTCCCCTGGAAAATGGCATGCCCGTGTATCATGGCGATCCGCCCTTTGACAGGCATCTTTTCTACCATAAGGAGGATTGCGGCTGGGACATGTCCGTGTTTGCCATGAGTGCGCATACAGGCACCCATATTGATGCACCAGCGCATATTGGGCTGCCGGACGATACGGAATCCTTTGGCATAGACAGGTTCTGCGGCATCGCCCAGCTCCTGGACTGGCCCACATCCGGAATCGAAATGGTGCGCTCCCCCCGCATGCTGCTAAAGCTCCATGGCGGAAGCCTCACCCTTTCTGACGCGCAGGCCCTTATAGACAGCGGCGTAACCATGCTTGGGGTAGACGCTGTTTCCGTTTCCAGCGGCGAGGCGGAATGGGCCGTGCATGACCTGCTGCTACGAAGCGATGTCGCCATTTTGGAAAATGCGGCCCTGGAAGCATTTGCACCCGGCTGGTATGACATGCGTTGCCTACCCTTGCCCCTACCGGGGAGCGATGGCGCGCCCGTACGGCTGTTTCTTCGGGAGGAATCGTTATGAAAAAACATCTCGCATTGTTCTGCGCCGCCCTTTCCGGCCTGATGTTGCTCCTTGCGCTACTGTACGCAGTGGTTGCCGTGGTATCGCTGCGAAGGGACGCATATCCCCAGGAACCGCCCTTTGATGCCATGGCAATTGAGCTGGTGGACTACCTAAAAGGCGATCTTGCGGCCCTATCCCCGGAATTGTTTACGGAGCGGGAACAGTTACACATGGTAGATGTGCTGGCTTTGTTCGCGGGAGGCCGTAGCCTGGCAAAGCTTTGCTTCTCTGGTGCGCTGCCACTTTTCTTCCTTGCCCTGTGGTTGGGAGGGCGAATTCGCTCAGGAGATGGACTGCTGGTCGGTTTCGGCCTGTTTGCAGGGTTCGCGTTGTTCCTTTCCGTTTGGGCTGCTCTGGATTTTGACGGATGGTTCATCGCCCTGCACAGGCTGGCATTCACCAACGACCTGTGGCTATTGGATCCTGCAAATTCTATGCTGATCCGAATGCTGCCCACCGCATTTTTCATGAAGATCATCGGCCGGATCGGCCTGTTCTTTGCAGGGGGCACGGCACTGCTTGTAGCTATCGCGCTGACCCTGCGCCACCCTTACGGAAGGAAGCATGTATCATGAGCACCATACGCATTTTGGCGATTGAAACCTCCTGCGACGAGACGGCTGCGGCTGTAGTCGTCAATGGACGGGATGTCCTCTCCAACATAATTGCCTCTCAGGTGGATACCCATGCGCTCTATGGCGGTGTGGTGCCCGAGATTGCGTCGCGTCAGCATATCGAGGCGGTTGACCTGGTCATTGAGCAGGCATTGGAGCAGGCGGGCCTTGGGCTCCATGAGATGGATGCCATCGCAGTGACGTATGGGCCAGGGCTGGTGGGCGCGCTTCTTATAGGGGTTTCCAGCGCCAAGGCCCTGGCCTACGCGGCGGAACTTCCGCTGGTGGCCGTTAACCATATTGAGGGACATATCTGCGCCAACTATATCGCCCATCCAAACCTATCGCCGCCCTTCGTTTGCCTAGTGGCCTCCGGCGGGCATTCCCACATCATTGAGGTACAGGATTATGGCGCATACAAGCTCCTGGGGCAAACCCAGGACGATGCGGCCGGAGAAGCGTTTGACAAGGCGGCGCGTGTGCTCGGACTCCCCTATCCCGGCGGCCCCCTGCTGGATGCCCTGGCCGAAACCGGAAACCCCAAGGCGCTTCCCCTGCCCCGCCCACGGCTCGCAGGCCGCTATGATTTCAGCTTTAGTGGGTTGAAAACTGCCCTGATCAATCAAGTGCACAAGCTGCGCCAGCAGGGAAAAGACGTACCGGCAGCGGATATCGCAGCGTCTTTCCGGGCAGCCGTAGTGGATTCTTTGGTGGAAAAAACCATGCTGGCTGTACGGGAAACAAACGCAAAGGCCGTAGCGGTAGCCGGAGGCGTGGCGGCCAACATGCTGCTTCGCCGTTCCCTTACGGAAGCTGCGCAGTCTGCGGGCATCCCCTGCTTTGTTCCTCCAGCGCCGCTATGCACGGACAATGCCGCCATGATTGGCAGCGCCGCATACTATTGCCTGATGCGGGGCGAATTGGCGCCGCTGACACTGAACGCCGCCCCAGGTGCCCGGCTGTTATAAAAAACGAAAGAGGATAGCCGACCTATCCTTTATGGGACGGCACGGTAATGAAACCCGTATGAAAAAAATCGCGATCACGCTGTTGCTGGCACTTCTTCTCGCCGCCAGTACCGCCACCGGGGAAGAGGCAACCCAGGTGGTTCTGTCCTTTGCGGGAGACTGTACGCTTGGCTCCATGAAAGAATACCAGGGCTACGCCTCCCACTTCGTAACGCGCATCGCAGAACTGGGATTTGCGCACCCCTTCTCCGGCGTGTCCAGCCTCTTTGCCACCGATGACCTGACCTTGGTCAACCTGGAAGGCACCTTCACCAACGCAAAAAAGTCCCAGGACAAAGCGTTTGTGTTCAAGGCTCCCCCCGCCTACGCGGAAATCCTGCCCCTGGGCAGTGTGGAAGCGGTCAACATTGCCAACAACCACATCAATGATTTTCTCAAGGCAGGGAAAGAGGACACCATCGCCGCCCTGGAAGCCCATGGCATCCTCTATTCCGGCGAAGGCCTCCTAGCCGTTTACGAGGTGAAAGGCATTAAGATCGGCATGACAGGCTACAGCTATCCCCATACCAATACCCTGAAGAAGCTGGAGGCCGACATCGCCACCCTGCGCGCAGAGGGTTGCGATATCATTATTTTTTCCATGCACGCAGGCACTGAGGAACAGTACAAGGCCAACCGGGAGCAGCGCAATGTTGCCCAGGGAGCAATTGATCTGGGTGTGGATGTCGTTGTGGGCCACCATCCCCACGTGTTGCAGGGCATTGAGGTGTACGAAAACAAGCCCATTTTCTATAGCCTTGGCAATTTCGCCTTTGGCGGCAACATAAACCCCAAGGATTGGGATACCATGGTCATGCAGGTCGTCATCGAAAAGGATGAAAACGGCGTAAGGCCCGTGGAGATGCGAATCATCCCCTGCCTGATTTCCGGGGCGGAGAAAGCCAGCGATTTCTGTCCGGTCATTGCCGAGGGCGACCACGCCGATGCTATTCTGCGCAAGGTACAGCGCTATTCCACAAATGTGGACGAGTCCCTCTTCAAGACCGGCGTGTTGCGGTTGACGAAATGACGGGAAAGGGGAAGGGGAACGCTAGGGGACACTGTCCCCCAGACCCCCTGCTTAAGGGATATTATCCCTTAAGAATCCCATCCTAGAGATTTTTTGTAAAAATATCCCTCCCTGCCGTGAGGCAAGAAGGGATTCTTAAGAACCATTGGCCCTTAAACAGAGGTCCAGGGGACAGCGTCCCCTGGACTCCCCGTCTCCTCCTACTCCCCTGTCTGCCTGGAGTAGTTAGGGGCTTCCTTGGTGATATAAATATCATGGGGATGGCTCTCCGTTAAGCCCGCGCCCGTGATACGGACAAACTCGCTGTCCTTGCAGAGCGACTCAATCGTGGGCGTTCCACAGTAGCCCATTCCCGCGCGAAGACCGCCCAGGAGTTGGAAAACGGTATCGGACAGGGAGCCTTTGTACGGCACGCGGCCTTCCACGCCCTCGGGCACCAGCTTTTTCGCGTCCTCCTGGAAGTAACGGTCCTTGCTCCCCTCGGCCATGGCACCCATGGAGCCCATGCCCCGGTACACCTTAAAGGAACGGCCCTGATAGATCTCCATCGCACCCGGACTCTCTTCCGTACCCGCAAGAAGGCTGCCCAGCATCACAGCGCGCGCACCTGCGGCAATGGCCTTTACCACATCGCCAGAGTATTTGATCCCCCCATCGCCAATGACGTGCACGCCGTGCTTGTCCGCCTCCTCCGCGCAGTCGGCAATAGCGGTAATCTGCGGCACGCCAATGCCCGCCACCACCCGCGTGGTGCAAATGGATCCCGGCCCAATGCCAACCTTTACACAGTTCGCGCCTGCGGCAATCAAATCCCTGGTGGCCTCCTTGGTGGCCACATTGCCGCCAACCAGGGGGATATTGGGGTAGCGGTTCTTCACCGCCTCCACCATGCGCAACACACCGGAGGAATGCCCATGGGCAGTATCAATGGTAATAACATCTACCTTCGCCGCCACCAGCGCATCCACGCGCTCCATCGTATCCTGGGCGATTCCCACTGCCGCGCCACATAACAAGCGACCATTTGTATCCTTTGCGCTATAGGGATACTTGGTCGCTTTTTCAATGTCTTTAATGGTAATGAGGCCACAGAGCATAAAGTTTTCGTCCACAATGGGCAGCTTTTCAATACGGTGCCGCGCCAGGATCTTTTTCGCATCCTCCAGATCGGTTCCAACAGGCGCGGTAACAAGGTTCTTGCTCGTCATCACATCGCCGATTGCCTGGGTATAATCAGTCTCAAAGCGCAGGTCACGGTTAGTAAGGATGCCAACAAGCTTCCCCTCCCGGGTAATCGGCACGCCCGAAATACGGTAGCGGGACATCAGCTCCAGCGCATCGGAAATCTTGTGCTCGGGCGAGAGGAAAAATGGATCGGTGATCACACCATGCTCGCTCCGCTTAACCTTGTCCACATGGGCCGCCTGCTCCGTAATGGACATATTCTTGTGAATGATACCCACGCCGCCTTCACGCGCCATGGCAATGGCCAGCCGCGAGTCCGTCACCGTGTCCATCGCCGCGCTCATAAGCGGCACATTGAGCTTGATGCCAGGCATGAGCTGCACTGACAGGTCCACATCCTTCGGCACTACATCACTACGGCGTGGCACGAGCAAAACATCGTCAAACGTCAGGCCTTCACGAACAGCATCTAGCTTTAGCATGGGCAGCACTCCTCCGAAAAAAAGTATTTTCGCGATTTTAGCAAAGAAGCTCCCCATTGTCAACGCTTTTAGAGAATATTGCTCCATGTAATATCATCCCGGTGGTGCAAATGCTCCAGCGCCTCCATGAGAAATGCCGTATTTTCGAACACAAGCCCCTCGTTTCCCAGCTCCAACCCGGTCTGTAGCCCTTTAAAATGCGTGCTGACCTTGTCCGTATCCGCATGCGTCACCCATAGTTGCAGCAGCCGGGCGTTTTTCTCCCATCCATCGGCAACCTCCGCAAGGATCCTCTGCGCCGCCTCCATATCCCCTGCGCGTGCGCTCTCCTCCACACGTGTCACGGCCTCCCGATAGGTCTGGGAAACATGCCGCGTATACAACATGCTCGCCACCCCCAATACCACAATCAGCGGCAGCGTGATTGCGATCGACCATGCCTTTTTTTTCATTACCAGCCCACCTTTTCTGCGTCCATCACCTGGGCAACCTTCAGCCGCGGCTTTGCGCCACGTCCCTGGGCAAAGAGCATGCCCTGCGTGTCCAGGCTGGCCAGAAACACCTCGCCGGGGTTACGGAAGCCAAGGCTTTCCAGCGTCTTGCTCAGCCAATTTACGTCAAGTCCGCCCAGCGCAAGGTTCTGCTCCTGAACCTTTCCATCCAGCACCAGCGTGAGTGGAATGCCCTCATAGGCCACCTCAATGCCCATATCCTGCGGGGATACCGGGCGCTTTTGCCCTTGGGGAAATACGCTCATCTTGCCGCTCGTTTCCAAAATAGCCGTTCCCACATCCGCCAGATTCTGAACGCCCATGGCGCGCACCTCCTCCATCAGGTCGTTGAGATCATAGCAGTTGCGGCGCATCTCCTCCTCCTGCAGCACACCCTTTTTAATCAGGATGCTGGGCGTACCGCAAATAAACGCCCGTAACCGCTGGCTTTTCAGGCTCGCGATGGACAGGACGCTGTGCAGCAGCATCAGCGTCAGCATGGGCACAATGCCGTATAGCAGTGGCACCCCGATATCCGCCATGGGCGTTGCAGCAAGTTCCGCGATCATAATGGCGATAACCAGCTCATACGGCTGGAGCTGGCTGACCTGGCGCTTCCCCATGATGCGCATCATCAACACCGCCACAAAAAACAAAATCATTCCCCGAAGCAAAACGGCAAGCATGTCTTCCTCCCATTCTCAGAACAATTCCTGTAGCCTTAGTATGATTCAAATTGCCATCCATCATCCCTTGTGGTATAGTCAGGGCATGTTAATATCCATGATTGTTCCCTGCTATAATGAAGAAGAAGCGCTGCCCCATTTCATGGCGCGGTTTGAATCTGTGGCACCCTTGCTTGGCGGTGCCCAGGTGGAGCTTCTGCTCGTCAACGACGGTTCCCGAGACGGCACCCTGGCATTGATCACCCGGTATGCCACCCAGGATTCCCGCGTGCGCGTGCTGTCCTTCTCCCGCAACTTTGGCAAGGAGGCCGCGCTGCTGTGCGGGCTTATGCATGCGCAGGGCGATATGGTCTGCGTGCTGGACGCGGATTTGCAGGATCCCCCGGAACTACTCCCCGGCATGCTGGACATGCTGCGTGAAACAGGCTGCGATTGCGTAGCTACCCGCCGCGCCACGCGGGCGGGCGAGCCGCCGGTACGCTCCTTCTTCGCGCGGACGTTTTACCGCATGATCAATAGCGTTTCCGTTGTGCGTGTGGTGGATGGCGCACGGGATTTCCGCCTGATGCGCCGGGAAATGGTGGACGCAATACTGCGCCTCTCGGAGCGCCGCCGGTTTTCCAAGGGCCTGTTCGCATGGGTTGGGTTTGACGTGCGGTACATCGACTATGAAAATGTGGAACGCGTAGCAGGTACGACGAAATGGTCCTTCTGGGCATTGACCCGCTACGCCCTGGAGGGCATCATCAGCCTGACGGACGCGCCCCTTTTCCTGCCGTTTGCGCTGGGTACGCTGTGCTTTATCGCATGCGCCATCCTGCTGCTCTGCGCATTCTGGCCCGCCGCCCTCCTATGCAGCCTGGCCGGACTCTCCCTGACGTGCATCGGAATTCTGGGCCTGTATCTCGCCCGCATCTTGGAAGAGACCAGAAAAAGACCCCTCTACGTATTACGCAAGGGGCCATGAGACGGCAGGGAACGAAGAGCCGCCGGAGCGCTGGGGAACGGCGTCCCCTCACATCCTCTCCGTTATCAACCGCCGCACCTCCGCCAGCGCTTCCCGCGCTACGGTGCGGCCACGTTCTATGCACTCCAGGCCACGGCTGCCCATGCGTGCAGGATCCATATCCAATACGTCCGGCGTAATCATCATGTCCGCCTCGCTAACGCGGTGTTCCGCCACCTGCCACTCCAGAATGTCATATGCATGCAGCACCTGATCGATAATGTTGTGGGTCTTTACGCGTTGCCCACGATAGCCAACATCCACGCCTATCACAATATCCGCGCCCATACTGCGGCATACATCGGCAGGCACGCGGTTGACAATGCCGCCGTCCACCAGCACGCGTCCATTCATCTCCACCGGCACAAACACCGCAGGGATGGATACGCTGGCGCGAACCGCCTCGTGCATCGGCCCTTCGGACAGCGTGACAACTTCCATCGTTTCAAAATCACACGCTACGGCAGCAAAGGGCAACCGCGCCTGGGCAAATGTTTTGCCCTCCGTCAATTCCTCCACCAGCTTCTGCACCCTTTTCCCTGCCAGAATGCCGCGGCGGGGAACGGAAATGTCATAATACTGGATTTCATTGAGGCCGCTGACGCACTTCTCCATTTCAGCGGGCGACAAGCCCGATACGTATGCCGCGCCAATGAGCGAGCCGATTGACGTGCCGGCAATAATATCCACAGGAATGCCTTCCTTCTCGAACACATCCAGCACCCCAATGTGCGCAAGCCCTCGAAACGCGCCCGACCCGAGCGCCAGTCCAATCTTCGGCAGCGGCATGGTTGCCTCCTTTCCCTCATAGCTTGTATCGATGAGACAAATTTGGATAGGACGCCTGCGAGCAGTCCTGTTTGGCGCAACCCTGGGCATGCTGGCACTCTATCCACGGGAAGCCATGGATGCGGCGCGCACCGCCTGCCGGGTTTGGGCCACGGACGTAATGCCCGCGCTATTTCCGTATATGGTGTTGAGCCAGTTGCTCAAATCCGCCATCCGCTCCCCGCTGGTCACCGTGCCATTGGCCATGCTGGGCGGCTCTCCAGCGGGCAGCAGGCTCATTGCCCTGTCCGGCTTTGAAAAGCCTCAGGCCCAACGTCTTTCCGCCCTGTGCGCCACCGCCAGTCCACTGTTCATCCTCGGCACACTGCGGGGCGGCTTTCCCATGCTACTTGCCCACTGGCTGGGCGCGTTTGTAGCATGGGCCTTCGTGAGCCTCCTGCCAGGCGGGAAGGGTGGCAGGACTGTCCCCACCGGAACGGTCACGCCCGCCTTACGCGTTTCCTTGCCTGAGA
>JGI994J12354_10005315_pt1 | contig 11137 bp, 13 predicted proteins | sample IntmicLarv3ML3BL_FD_12354 | JGI IMG/M metagenome (IMG submission 12354) | reverse complement strand
GTTACGCTGGGTGTTGGCGTGGGCGCGGCTGCGGCCGTAGGCGTAGGTGTCGGGTCGGACGGCGGTTTCACTTGCTGTATGTAATCATTGTTCGCCGTTTGGCACGACGAGAGCGTAAACAATACGGATATCAATAATGCAGTTGCTTTCTTCATCGGATTACCACCTTCCTTGATTGTTGCATCTATACATGAGATTACGCAGAACGTCTTCTGCGTAATCTCATCCTTGATTTTATTTCATATTCCTGTGGATGCTGTCACAACAATCAACCGCCGTAATACGCACGAACGTTTTCGGAACCTAGAACTCTATTATATTCTATTCCGGCTGAACGCATTGCTTCGGTCGGTGGAGAGTCACATCTGTTACCCGCGCCACAAGAAGGGCATGATGTGCTACAACTCGCATACGTCATAACACTGTCATTCTCATTTGATTCTCTTTTTCTCAGCTTCTTCATGAGGATTCCTCCTTCCCCAAAAAAATCGGCAAGCACGGCGGCAAACATAACATCTTCTCGCGCCGTTTCTATGACGGATTCCGGATATCCACCATGGAAATATATGTAACTGCTTGCGTCTGGTTTCATCATACCGCTGTAAGTTTACCATATGAGCAAGCGGCATAGTCTATCTTTGCTGATGGATCAACCGAGGGCCGACATAACATTGGCAAACAGCATACGCCCGTTATCGGCTCTTACGTTGCAAATAGGTATAGAATAATGCGTGTACCCCTGTGCCAACTTGTTTTCCACATCATCAACGCTTAGGTAGTCATATACCATTTTCCTTTTGCTAAGCGATTCGTTATAATCAATGTGTATGCCCGACATATGGAATATGCCGATCTCGCATCCAAACCTGTGCTTACAGGTCTCGCTAATTTTCTTAAGCTGCGCCTCCGGTACTTCGCCATACGGAATACAAGCAACCATATAATCCGGTTGAACCGCTTGCGATAGTATATATGGCAGCACGCCATATCCATTCGTAAAAATATCATCATATTTCATAAGGCACTCCGGCAGATGAATGAGTATGACATCCGGGCGCTCGTTCTTTTCGACCTGTTTGATGTAATTGTTAAAATCCGTGATGATAGCAGTCGGTTTCGCTTGCGGGTCATTCATGTAATCAGGCAACATGTGGGCACCCCAAACCATGCTGTCCGCACGGTTACAAAAAGCGGATGAACGATAACCGTTGCTTGTAAACCGTTGATGGAGCGACAACAACACCTCATACCCATCCGAATCGCCGACCATTTCCGCGATGAATACCACAGGCGCGCTTGGCCGATACAGCTTGCGCGGTTTTTGTGGCTCCTGTGCGGGAAGCGCGTTACTTGCTTCCAGAAGCAGATACCGAAACTCAGAATCGTTGCCGCAAGCTTCTTTTATCTTCTGACATTCGTCGTCAGAAAGCACCGCAGCACACCAAACAGCTTTCCTTTTGCCTAAAGCCGATAACATGAATGACATAATCCTGTTTCTTATACCGCCGCTCCATTCGCCTGACGGAATCAGCAATATATCGGCATTGTCAAGCTCAGAATGAAAGGTTTCATCGCTTTTAACCTGTATACCCGTATTTTCGCGGTCGCCGGCATATCCGGCGTCTTTCCCAACAAGACCCCATCCGTTAGGCGAAAGAACCGCGTTAACACAGGTATCGGTAAGCAGCTCATGCTGATAAACAATTGTTGCGCAAAAGCTTCGGTCATACGGATAAACCAATATTCTTCGTTTCATGGGTTTAGGCATTGTTGACACCCCCGTCCGACGAAAATTCTCGAAGCAGAATCATTGTTTTCAAATCAATCTCAACATTGCTTCTCACGCTGTCGCAATAGGCCAGCTTCAAATCGCCGGACAGGCATCCGTTGTCGTCGGCATATTTTGCGCATAAGCTGCAAAGGATAAACGCCCAGCAGTGTGTACACTGCTCGTTGGTCTGCGTGCCGATGTTCAAAAGCTTGTCGGCGTTGTCAAGCGAAAATCCATCGTCTACATTTCCTATCCACATCGCCTGTGAGGACTCGCTTACACGCTCGCAGGGGTAAAAATCGCCGTCAACTGTAATAAACAATCTGCTAGGGCCCGGGAGACATGGCCCCGAAGGCGCCGCGACATCCGGCAGACTTGATTGCATCCCTAGTTTTAACGCTTTGTCAGTTAAGTTGTTAAGCGCATCTGAATGGAAGTTGCGGCGTTTTTCGCTTATGTAACCCATTACACCCAGCAATGCAAGAAACACAGAATAATTTCGTTTTAGTGTATATGCATCAGAAGAAACTGTTTTTTCAAATGAATACATATCGTCAACCAACGATGAGGATACGCGAATATTATGCTCGTTAAGGAACGGATAGTCCGTAAACAAACGCATAACCTCGTCTAAATCGTTACGAGGGTCTATGACCATATTGAGGCTTAATCGTTCGATGAAAGCCGGAAACTTGTTTATAGCATTTTGGATATTGGTAATAACAGCATCGAAGCTGCCACGTCCGTTTGCTGCGAAACGCCTGCTGACATTGTGAATTTCTTTGGGCCCATCAAGGCTTATTGTTGTGGAAACATTGTGGTCGTTCAAATAGGCGATTATATCAGATGTCAATAATGATCCATTTGTTGTCATAACATAGATAATGGTTTTTCCGTCAAAAGCACGATCCGCATATTCGATGATTCTTTTTATCAAATCAAACTCCAGCAAGGGTTCTCCGCCATAAAATGCAATACTTACGGTTTCTGCATCACGCGAATGGGCTAACATAAAATCAACAGCCTTCTTGGCTGTTTCAAAGGACATCCGTTTTACCGAGTGGCTTCTATTTGCCGCATTTTGCAAGTCGGAGTAAACACAATAGGAACATCGGAAATTACAATTTTGGGTCAATTGTAAAGCAATATGAGCAATTTTATGTTTCAACCCATATGGCAGAAACTCCGAATTTGCACTTTTTATCGTTGAAACCCGCTTGCTTGAGAGAAATCCTATTGATTTCAAGTACGAGATTTCGCTTTGAATCTCATCTTCGAGATTAACATCGGACTCACTTCTCAAGATATTTTCAAGCGTTGCATAAACACCCTCGCTAACCTCAACAATATCATGCCGGTTGACATCATAAAAATACCATCCTATAGGTGATTGTAAAAGGTGGATAAATGGAGTGTTTGACACAAGCAGCCCTCCTGCTATTGTTTATATAACTTTGAAGTGATTCCGTGCCATTACAATCACTCAATTGGCTTATCATAATATTGAAACCGCCACGCCACACCTTCCAGCGCACGTTCCTGCATCGCTTTGCGAAACTCATCTGATATGACATCACGCCAGTTAAAGTATGATTGACGAATATACATTTTAATTAAAAATTCGGATTTGTTCTGCTGTGTGACTTGGAACTGTTGAATGATGTTGCCAATTCGCTCATTTATGTATTCAATCGGATACCTAAAAGTGCTGGTTGGTATTCGTTCATCATTGATTCCGCAAACAAACTTTTGTGTTTGCGGGGGAAGCAACTCCAACACCTGACAATCGTCTGTTGCGGACGTTTCTTTATGGAGAATCCCACGTTGCCCTGTTTCAAAACGAATAAGCGGCATCGCGAAATTTGTCAATACTGTAATATATACATCGCCCGACTCGCCATCTGAAACGGGCTCTCCGTTTTCCAATGTTTCGACATAGACATTTGTTTTCAAACAACGCAATCGGTTTATTCGATTCTCTTTATGGTCAAGAAAAGCAATTGCATTTGCTTCCGGGCAACCATATTGGAAACCTACAGGGCATCCCATAACACTTACAATTCTCGAATAAAGAGTATTGTCAAGATACTCGCCCATGCATTCGATATACATTAAGTTTGGGATTGCGGGGAGCTTCATAAGCGACACGTAGTCAACGAGCAATTGAGCAATACTTGGCGACATGAGTATCCATGCAGGTTGAAATTCACACAAATGTTGATAGATTTCAAGCATTCGCTCGTCGCTTAGATTTCTAGCGCAAAAGCCAATGCTTGTTTTGTCCGCTGACAATTCCATGGCTTGCGGTTCAACCCATGTATTGGTTATGTATTTTGTTGTGTAGAAATAGGCGTGTTTATCAGTTTTTGATATGTTGAAATTATTCTTACGCAGTGACCACAATTCTTCCTGCGAACGGATACCATTGTCCTCATGCCAATACAATTTATAGTAATATCCGTGTATTCCTAATGAACGACGGATTGTTAATTTGCTGTTTAGTGGATAGCGAAGGTATGGTCTTGAGATTAGCTCGTTTTGATATTCTTGAAGTGATTGCTGTGACAGCAAGGGAATGTTTCTAAAATCGCTAAAATCGCGAATTTCAATTGGCATACGCGAGTTTTTGGATTTAAGTTCTTGATAATATGGTACTGTTGATATTGCGTGTTGGTATAAATCATTTGTAAGTTTCATGTAATATCGTGTCCTTTCTAAATTCAAATATGTTAGAAAAGAGCCGCGTACCATGTAAACAATCGCCTTGCAAAATGTATTTCCTTTTATACTTTTGGTTTAAACAATATAATTCCAAAAAAATGGTTTCCAGCAGATTTTTAACGAAATTGATATAAATACTCATCTATAAGATAAGTATATAATGCAACTATTCCTGTGTCAAGAATTACTTACTTGACAAATGTGTGAATTTTTAATTCCAACCGCAATTGACCTATAGCTATTATGCTTGATTGGCGTGACGGGTTCGTTTTCACACCTTAGCAAAAACACACTGGATGCTCTCATTGGTTTTTTCGTGGCAGCAGTTGTTAAATTTGCTAATGGATGATAGGGATAGACATAGTGTATACCCTCCAGGCGCTTGCTTTTGGTGCCCGCTGAACAAATCTCTCCCCAGTATTTGACGGATAACGGCATTGTGAAAGCGTTTTTCGGCACAATCAATCAGCTTGGCGGACAGCGGCCACATGCTGCGCACAAACTTTGTATGCGTTCATTCGTGATTGTAGTGATAAATAGAGCTGCAAACAATATCCCGGAAAAGGCGCTGATACAACTCCAATGGTGCTGTGCATGATGTCCTCCGGTATAGCGTCTGAGTCCGGCAAAGCACAGCATGAACAAAACACCCTAAAGCACTTTTTGTATGCAAGAGACACCAAAAGACATATAATGACATTCAACGCCGTTGAGAGAATCAGCTCCCAAGCATACTCATAAATATCCCGGTTGGCTTCTTCGCTTGCGTTGTGTCTCACAAGCACAATGGATATCCTTTTAGCAATAGAATGAATCAAGACACCACCCTTTTTCAGCCTAGCACAATTTATTAGACATTGCAAGCGTTTGGCACAGACAGGTGTTTTTAGGCACGAAATCAAGTTTTGGCAACACCAAAAGAACCGTTGACAGAGGAGCCAATCCTCCGGCAACGGCTTTGGGCGACATTTTGTAATGGGTTTCATGTATGTACCCGGTATTGGAATATTCTAAAAAGCGGATATGAAAAATGGATTGAAATGCCGGTGTGCCGACTTATCAACCAACGCTTTCCGGCAGAGGCGCAAGCATTCGCAACTCAAAAACACCATCGTCATAACTATAACTCATTTGCCCATTCATTTTCATGCAATCCGCTTGCATGCTTCTCAAGCCAACGCCATGTTGTTGCGCATTCGGCTTTGTTGTTATAAGCGTATCATTGGCGGTTATTGGCTGCTTGGAAAACGGATTCGTGATTTCGCAAAGCAAAACATTGTTTTCGACACGGAGCGTAACCGCGATATATTTTTCAGCATCGACGGCTTGGCAGGCCTCTATCGCGTTGTCAATGGCATTGCCCAAAAACGCCACCAGCTCCATCATAGAAAGCGGAAGCTTCGGCGGCAGCTCGATATGCCACTTACAAACAACACACTGTTTTTCGGCAGTTTCTCGCTTGGCTGTTAGCAAAGCATCGACCATTGGGTCCCAGTATCCATAACAGGCGTGATTTGCGTTTATTGGTCGAGAAGCGCTTGCAGCGCTTCTGTCAGCTCACCTGTTTGTCCGGCCTTGCACAAGCGTAAAAAGCCATGCGTATGCTGTTTGAAATCATGAGACATTTGCTGTATGCGGAACTGGTTTTCAATTATGCTTGCATTATGCGATTTTTGTAATGAGAGCTGTGTTTCCAAAGTAAGCAGCATATGCCTGTTCTCGTGATATTGCGACACGCCGTCAAAAATGAGAAAAACGATTATGTTAGCGTAAAACAAACCAAAAAGACTTATAGCGGATAACAGCGTGTGTGGCGTGTCGGCATATAATTGCGAAAGGATTACCTGCATTGTTATTAGGAAAGAAAAAACAGGCAACAACATTAAAAGGCACCACCACTGTATTGGTGTTTTATCAATATTAGCTTTTCGTACACGCGATACGATTTTTATAAAAATGAACAGTATGAAGTTTGTTAGCAGATTTGCATAATAACGATAGGGCGTAAAGGACACCACTGACGAAAACTCAATACGCCAGAAAAACGTGATAAGCCAAGAGGAAACAAGCTCAGCAATTCCGGCGGTCAATAAAAAAAGGAACGCGCCCGGCAACCCCCAATACCATTTTACACGCGTGAATATAACCGTCATTGCGAAAAAGATGATGGTTGTTTTCATTATCATCACGAAAGGAACGGTTGCAAACCATATATTGATACACAATGACAGGCTGACGAATAGTATATAGATACCGGCTTGCGCAACACCGGGAGCATTCGCTTGCTTTTGAACAAACCCAGCGCCATTGCAATCATTATGTATCCGTCAAAGCATGTGTTCATCAGCTCCGGCAAAAAAATCTCCACGCTCATTTTTCCACCATGCCTTTCTTGTATATCCGAAGCCGTTCCGCAAACGCACTCGCGTATGCAGCGCCCATCGGCAGCATTTTCGCGTTCTTCAACGTAACCCTGTTGCTTTGGACAATCCAAACATAATGCAAATTCACTCAATAGGAACGGTGGATTTGCACAAAGCCATACGAGCTTAGCTCTGCATTAACGGTTTCTGCGCTTCCTCTAAACTCGTATTTCTCATCCGTTGTAACGGCGTTGATATAATGCTCGTTTTTTTCCAAACAAATAATGTCGAATATCCTTACGTTAATAACGCCCCCTTTTCGGAGTCTTATTTCATACAATGGGGCTTGATGCCGTTGATAGTGGCTTACAAGCCTATCCATTAAGCACTGCACCTCATCCGTACCAATCGGCTTAATGATAAAGCCGGAGGCCATAACTTCGAAGCCTCGCGGCATTGTTTCGGATGCATATGTCACAAATACAATTTGCACATGGCTGTCCGCTTCGCGAATCCGCGCCGCTGTTTCCAAGCCGTCCATATCAGGCATATAAACATCTAGAAAAATGACGTCATAACCTTTTGATGCATTGCTTGCAAGCAAGCTATGCCCGGATTGGAATAGATCAAACGATGCTCCAATATGATTCGCGTCGGTATAAATGCGAATTTGCTCTTTCACGATTTCGATATACTCCATTTCGTCGTCACAGATGGCAATCCGCATTTTATCACGCTCCTAACTATTGCTTGATTACTTTTAAAACAACCACGACATTTTTAGTCTTCGGCATTGCAATCTATAATCTGCCTGTACATCCGCAATAATCGCGGTAATATCCGCGGCAACCATCGCATGCGTGAAGTCAACCGCACCGGTGTACGCCGTTAAGTAACGATTGTTCACCATCATGCGACTGCAACATGACGGGTCTGGTCAATGCCTTACTGAGGTTCGCCGGCGTTTTCTTCAGGAATCCGCAGTGCTTTTTCAAATGACAGCGTGCGACGGCCTTGCGGCTTCTTGCAAAATCCCCGTTTATCAGACATACATCCGCTTGCGTTATCATTCGATCACCTCGAATCGACTCAAAATATGCACTTTTCGTCTATTTATTCTTGGTGTTGTTCACCTCGCCGGATATACAAGCAAAGCAGCGCCTCTATTAGTATGTGTATTAATTACGACAAAAGAAGTTGTTGCAGCCGCGCCATTTGCGCCGTCGCGCCGGGCGCACCCGCCTTTTCGCGAAGCATCATCGCACGGAGCAATAGAATCATATCGTCCTCGGACAGCGTTTCGAGGGTGGCGGGAGCAACATCCGCAACCGTTTCCACAATCGTTTCTGCGGCTGTTTCCACGACCGCGTTCTCCGCCACGTAATCTTCGCAAGCCGTTAATTCTATACACACTGCTGATTCCGCGATTTCCAGTTCCACCGCGTTTCCCACTTGTTCGACGGCGGTTTCAATGGGAGCAGAAAGAACATCTGTTTTTGATTTTCTCGTTTTTCTCGGCTTTTTCACTGTTGCTATATCAAGCGCTTTATCGAGCTCGTCCAACTTCTGCTCATATCCATGCCGGACAAGAAGCGCTCGCAGCGCAGCCTCGGTGCATTCGCCACGTTCGTCGGCTTCACCCGTCAAATATAGCGGATCGACTTTCAACACATTCGCGAAGGGCACTATTACTTTGGCGGAGATGCTGCCCTCCTTGTATACACGGAGAATTGACGCGCGCGTCAGCCCAGCGAGGTCTTGCACCGTGCGCTTGTCAGCGTTCGATGCCGCTTTCCAAATGGCTTCGGTACGTTGGCGCGTTTTATCGGCGTCGGTGCTGATGTTGGTGCGTTTTAGGGACTGGATGAATGATGCTGTGAACATGGAAAACCGCCTCCTACGGGGTGAGTGAAGTTATTTTATGTCTAATCATACCACATTCCGACGGTTTTATAAAGGGGAATTGTGCGACAGGTATACCAATAGCAACGCGCACGGTCACTTCGTAGATTCTATTGGTTTTTAACAGTTACTCATAGTTTTTCCGTATTGACAATGGCAGTAATTCCGGTGTAGAATGAAATTCCATACACGAGAAATTATGTTCGTATTTACTACGAAAAGACCTTTTGGTGGTATGTTGTAACGCAATTCCGTGGTAAATGTGCGTAATGGTTTGCGTATCAATCTGATAATTTTCGTAAACTTTCAAACTTTTCTATTGACAACTCCCTCTGCATATTGTATAGTGTTCTTGAAAAGTTACTTTTGTTCAATTCACAGAACACAAATTCTATTCATGGAGTGAATATGCATGATGAGCGCACATGACGATACGCCGCCGCACTATGTAACCCTGCTTGCCTCAAGAATAAACACTATGTAATAAAACCTGACAAAAACCCACCTCTCCGGCTTGCGGACAAGCGATATGCTCATCCGGCGCAAGCTCCAATCCGCTGTTTTTTGCCGCGAATGACAAGCCGTAACGGGAGGTGCACTTATGATAAAACTTAGTACGAGCTATACACTGACCCATATCCCCTACATAACCGACGACGCGCTGGACGATTACGCCGAACAAGTAATCCGTGATTATAACCCAGCTTTGCTTGTGAAACCGAGCGCATTCAATGTGGAGCATTTCGCGGAGCATTATCTGAAACTGTCCGTTGTCTACAACCGCGTGCTTTTCGAGAAGCCAATCCTCGGCATGACGGCGTTCGGCGACGGAAAGCTTGCCGTGGAGAGCGGCATAATCGGTGTAGTGACATTGCTTCATGTTCGGAAAGGCACAGTCATCATAGACCCCTCGCTGCTGGAAACTCGAAACCGCGCCCGCCGCCGCTTTACACTCATGCACGAAGCCGCGCACTGGCTTCTGCACCAGATGGCGTTCGCGGAGGACAACCTATTTCAACCCGGCGTGTACGAGAACCCGTACATGGCGGCCAAGCAGGGCTGTGTTGACTACAGCCGGAGCGAACGGAACAACACAGACCACGAGCGCATGGAGCGGCAAGCGGATTTCCTTGCGGCGGCGTTACTCATGCCGAAAACCACACTCCGCATGGCGTTTGCGGATTACTTCCACAGCCAAAACGAACCCGCGCGGCAAGTCGTGCGTGGCAGGAGCGAAGCGGACGACAAGCACGCGCTGGCATTGCCGGATTACATCGGCGCGAGGTTCGGTGTGTCAAAACGCGCCGCGCTGATACGGCTGGAGAAGTTGAACGCGATTACGAAAAAGTAAGCATACACCGCAGATAAACGATGTCAAGCCATAAAAGGAGGGCGCGATATGACATCAAATAATGTACAAGAAACAGCAATCTTTACATCGGAGCCGATTGAAAGCGGAGCTTTTCATTCAGAAATCGCCGCGTTCTACTACATCGTCCACGGTGTACTCATCGAAATGATGCCGCCGATGGCACTCCGACGAAATGGACACAACATGTAAGTATACCACAAATCATTCGTAAATTCCACCACAATGTTTTACTGCGTCAATCCACTGATTCTTATATAATCTTCAAACCGCCAAGCAATTTCAACTCTATTTCCGGGATAAACCAACACCTTATCAATCAGCGCGTCCACCATTGGACGGGTCAACTTCCCGTCATTTACAGCTCTTTCCGCAAGCTTGTGTGCTTTATCGCCGGATAATTTCACTGTCGCCATTCCATCCATTTCAGCGTTTACCATGTTCAAAGCGTGCTTCAAACGGTTCATTTCGGTGTCAGTACCCGCTTTTTGCGTTTTATACGCCACGACATCCAACTCACCCAGCACCAGCTTCTCGTATAACCGCTGCTTTTCGTCGCGGCACTGCGCGATTAACTTCTCATACTCGGTCTGCTGCTCCGTTTTCATTTGTAAATCACCTGCATCATCCAGCCGCCCGATATCCAAAATCACCTGTGCCTGTTTTTCGATGACGGTGTACAACATTTCCTCCAACTCGGCTTCCCCGATTTCAAGCCTGTGACATTCAGCCGATTCCACCGGGCGCATATACCGACAATAGAAAGTCCTCACTTTTTTCGGTGTAAGTTGCATGGTATGCTGACAACAACCGCAGACAACCTTGCCTTGCAATACACTCTCCTTTTCTTTTGGCGCTTTCGGGCATTTGAAATGCCGAATCCGGGTCTGCGCCTCGTCGTACTGCGCCTTACTGACAATCGCGGGATGGTGGTTTGGGATTTTCACCCATTCGCTCTCGTCCTTCGTTCTGACGTGCCCGCTCCCCACCTCGACAACCCGCCGCTTCCCC
>JGI994J12354_10005314_pt1 | contig 11138 bp, 7 predicted proteins | sample IntmicLarv3ML3BL_FD_12354 | JGI IMG/M metagenome (IMG submission 12354) | reverse complement strand
CTTGATGCAGGATTAAATTTCATTGCACTGCATGGTGTAATCGGCAACGGGTGGATGGCGCCAAATTTTGATGAGGCTTGGAAAACTGAACATCTGAGAAATTCAATTTTGGAGATAGCCAGAATGTCGGAAAATATCCCAAATTCATGTTCAAAAATATTTATTGCCGCTAAAAAATAAGTGAATATTCAATATTTTCATCATCTGTTTTTACATACGAATTTTATATAAATAAAGCTGTGCAGTTATTTCAACAATTGCACGGCTTTATTTTATTGTACCTGCTGTATTATAAAATTTTAATGCAGTAATTGTTATAATCATGTTGGCATTTAGTGTAATTGTATGCTATAATCAATCTTAATTGGTCGACTTTAAAAATAGGAGCGGTATGGTATGGATAGCGTTGAAAGCTTATTTAATACAGATATTTTTTATGTGTGTTTCACAGAAAGAGAGAGTTCCGAGATTTTTGGGAGCGAGCTTTGCCGTGCACGTAAAAAGTTTTTTGAAAACTCAAAAAAACCTCTCAGAATAAGTGCAAATGAAGTTATTATGGGCTTTCCCGGAAGGCTCCGCGGCAAGATAGGTAAACATTCTCTGATATGGAAGAAAACTGCCAATAAAATCTCTCTTGAGGAAACCTTCAATCGCAAGGATAATTTTGTGATTGTTATGAGAAATTTTAATAATGTTATTGTCAGCAAGGTATTTTTTGATAAAAGCCAGCGCTGGGTGAAATCTGAATACTTCAACCCCGGAAATTATGTTGTTGCTCAGACAATACTTACCCCTGGTAGTGACTCTAATACAATTGAACGTCTGGACTATATATCCGAAACCGAAGAATATTCTTCGGTGACTCTCTACCCGTCTCCATACAGGGACGGTACGGCAGAGCAAAATATCGTAAACGCTAAATTCGGAATGCCGCAGGTGATTATTTACACCGCCGACGGTGAGCGTTGCTATGTACAAAAAAAAGAGGCTTACGATCGTACCGCCGCTTTAAATGAAGTGAGCAGCGGCACAGTTATTCTTATGCCTGCGTGGGAAGTTAAGGACGGAAGTCTTGCAGTAAACAATTTTGACGCGGCTGATGACGATGACAGCATAGAAAATGACGATATAAGCTTCACAAGTCTTGATGAATATGCAAGTATTCCGGAAGATTCAAGCTATTCCCCTGTCACAAATTATGATTCTGCCGAAACTGTTGTTGTGGCTGAAAAGGTTACTCCTCATTTTGAGGACATCTCCTCCAACAGTGACGAAGATGAATGTACAGATAATGAGAATACTGACGAAGAAATTCCTGACAATGAGGCAGAATGCTCTGACGACGAAAATGTTGGTGACAAGACTTGTGATATTGAGACAGGTATAAGTGAAACAGAATGTGCAGATGATAAAAATGCTGATGAAGATAACTCTGATACAGTCGAGGAGGACTGCATTGACATTGAAAATCTCACAAACGAACTCTATGCTGATGAAGCTGAAAGTGAAGAAAAGCTCGAAGATAATGAGAATATTGCAGATGATACAGTTTGCACCGACGAAACAGAAACCACCGACACAAATTCTTTTGACGGCCAAGCTATTAATGAAGAAAACTGTGACAATTTAAATAATAAAGACTCTATTGATGATGAAACGGACACAGATGAAGAAAGCTGTATTGACATTGAAAATATTATAGAGGCACCAAATGATGCAGAAATTATGGCGGCAGCAAGAAGAATTGTTGACAGCGCAATGATTGATGATGAATTTCGAGAACAGATTTATAATGAGAAACCTCAAGAAATTAATGTTATTAACGGAAAAATATTTGCCGATACAGATTTGCTGGAAAATGAAATTGATACGTATGATGAAAGCTCATTTGACAATAAGCGTGAGGGTTTTGGCTCGCATTACTTTGCAGACGGCAGTCTTTGCTATTCAGGTTTTTGGAAAGACGATAAAAAACACGGCTTAGGCATATCATTCAGAAAAGCTGACCATGCCCTGCATGTGGCTAAATGGAGAGATAATAACCCTGTTGGATTTATTTCTCTGTTTGACCCCGATGGAAATTTGCGCTACGGCGGAAAAATCGAAAACGGTAAAAAACAGGGTGTTGGAGTTTCCTACGGTAAGGACGGCGATAATGTATTTGTCGGAAAATGGGTTGATAATAATCCAACAGGCATAGGTACAATTTTTGATGGCGACGGCAATATGCTGTACACAGGAATGTGGGAAAACGGTAAACGCTGCGGCAACGGTACAGAATTTGATACCATGGGAAACATCATATTCTCCGGCGAATGGAAAGACGACAAATATTTTAACGGTATTCTTTATAAACGCATCAAAACCGCCGGTTCTATCAATTAAAACAGAAAACCTATTAACACATTTTTTAAATGTGCTTTAATAAAAACCCTATTTTAAAGGAGGAGTTCTATGAGTAATTGGCATGAAACTACAACTGAAAAGGTACTGAAAGACTTTTCAGTTAACGCCGAAACCGGTTTATCTCATTCAGAAATCGAAACAAATTTACAAAAATATGACAAAAATATGTTTGTAAAACCACCTAAAGAACGTATTATTACAATGGTAATTCATCAATTTCGTGATGTTGCCAATGTTATACTGTTGTTTGCAGGTTTTCTCTCATTAGCTTTAGCCATTCGTGAGGGTCATGGTTATATAGAACCTGTTGTAATATTTGCGATTATTTTTATGAATGTTGCTTTGGCAGTATCACAGGAGCGCAGTGCCAGCAAGGCACTTGAGGCTCTGCAAAACTTAAACAGCCCCACTTGTATAGTTTTGCGCAATGGTGTTCGCGAGGAAATTGATACAATCAATGTAGTTCCGGGCGATATTCTTTTGCTGAAGACAGGAGATTTAATTGCCGCTGATGCACGTTTGATTGAGAGCGTGAATTTCTACGTTGATGAATCTGCTCTCACCGGTGAAAGTGAAGCCGTGGAAAAAGATGCATCAATAACAGTTGACGCTGAAGCTCCTATCGGTGACCGCATCAATATGGTCTTTTCAGGTTGTCTGATAACAGCGGGTAACGCCACAGCGGTTGTAACCGAAACCGGAATGAATACCCAAATGGGAAAAATTGCTAAGCATCTTAACAACACTCAAAAAATACAAACTCCGCTTCAAAAAAGACTCAACAAAGTAAGCCGAATGGTTAGTATCATCGCTGTTGTATCAGCAATTGTGTTGTTAGCACTCGGTCTTCGTCAAGGTGAGGATTTTTGGGTAATGATGTTGGCTGCTGTATCACTTGCAGTTGCGGCAGTTCCTGAAACATTGCAGCTTATTGTTACATTGACACTAACGCAAGGCGTAAAGCACATGGTAACAAAAAACGCTCTTACCAGAAAATTAGCGGCTGTTGAAACACTTGGAAACACTTCAATAATCTGCTCTGACAAGACGGGTACGCTTACCCAAAACCGTATGACAATACAGGAGCTTTGGACACCCAGTGAAGATGTTTTTTCACCGGAAAATTCATTCACTGATAAGCAAAAACTGTTTTTGCAACACTTGGTAATGGCAAGTAATGCTACTATTGAGCGCGACAATGACGGTACGGAGAGAATTATCGGAGATGCAACTGAAAGCGCTATTATTCGCTTATCAATGGCACAGGGAATAAATCGTGATGATTTTACACAGTGGTCACGAGTTGGAGAGATTGCTTTTTCTTCTGCACGAAAAATGATGACTATCATATATAAATGCCCGGAAGGCGGATATTTAATTTTGACTAAGGGCGCATTTGACCGTCTCCCCTACGCTGATGTTTCTGAACAAGAAAAAGAGCTTCGCAAAAAAACTCATAATAATTTTGCTAATGAGGCTCTTCGTGTAATCGCTTTGGGAAGCCGTAAAATTTCGGAGCTTCCTGCGGACGGAAATTTGGAGAGCTTAGAGACAGATTTAGAATTTGAGGGATTGATTGGTCTTTTGGATCCTCCTCGTAAAGAGGCAAAGACAGCAGTTGCTGCCGCAAAAAATGCAGGTATTCGTACAATTATGATTACAGGCGACCATGCTGCCACAGCTAAGGCAATTGCCAAGAAAATTGGTATTTTAGAGAGCGGCGAAAAAGTGGTTACAGGACAGCAGCTTACTCATATGGAAGATGAGGAGCTAATCGAAAATGTACGCAGTTACTCTGTTTATGCCCGTGTGTCTCCCGAGGATAAAATCCGCATTGTAGAGGCATGGCAGGAAAACGGCGAAGTTGTTGCAATGACCGGTGACGGTGTTAACGATGCCCCTGCTTTAAAGGCTGCAGATGTTGGTGTAGCAATGGGTGTAACAGGAACAGAGGTCGCAAAAAGTGCATCTGACATAGTTTTAACCGATGATAACTTTGCCACAATCGTTAGTGCCGTACAGCAGGGTCGTAATGTTTTTGGAAATATCCGAAAAACTTTATATTTCCTTTTAGTATGTAATCTTTCGGAAATTGTTATCATGATTGGTGCATATATAATGGGCTGGGGACTTCCTCTCACACCTGTTATGCTGCTTTTGATTAATGTTTTGGCCGACGGTATTCCAGGATTAAGACTAGCGCATGAACAAAATGATCCTCGTATCATGAGCCGTAAGCCAATTGGCCGTGAAGAAAGTTTCTTGGGCGGCGGACTGATGGTTGTTATTCTTCAGCAGACAGTCGCATTTTCAGTTGTTGGTTTAGCTGCATATTACTGCGGAGCATTTCTCTATGCCCCATCGGCAGAATTGGCGCATATTACGGGACAAACCATGACTTTCCTGGTTGTGTCATTTACAAGTATTATTCATATTTTCACGGTACGTAGCAGAAAATCAATTTTCAAAACATCACTGCGCCACAATATGCCCCTGCTGTACAGCGTAATTGGTGTGTTAATACTATTTGCATCTATGGCAGTTTTACCGCCGCTGCAATTTATTTTTGAACTTACTTCAATTAGCCCACAGCTTTGGCTGATAGTTTTTGGATTCACACTTGTACCCACAATTATTGCTGAACTCTTTAAGCTATGGCGTCATCATGTTGAAGAGCATGAGCATTTTCGTCGTGTTATCCATCATTATGAAAACAGCGACATATAAAAATTTTATTTTAAGGACAAAAAATTCAAGGCGAAGTGCAACTCAGTTTGCATTACGCCTTGAAAAACTGTTCAGACTGTTTATTTCGCTGTTTTACGGTTGGAACGCTCTGCTTACCTCAGCATCTTTTCAACATCCCCAATAATATTACCAACTGTGTGTACGGCTTTACCCGCCGTTTTTTTAATGTTGATATGCCGTTTCGATTTCCCCATCATTTTTGAACCAATAGTGGCGACCGTAACTCCTGCCACAACGCCCAACCCTATTCCCATTACGGCATTAGATGTTTTTTTGTACATATTATCAAACCTCCAAAAAATTATTGCGGCTCTAATTAATTTTAAAACCGTTTCAGTTTTCATTATTCCCACCTCCTAAAATTTTAGCCGTTTATTTTTTATTGCAATTAATGAAAGGACTGTTCTATTTTGGCAACTTTAAATATCGTTATGGTAGAACCCGAAATTCCGCAAAATACCGGCAATGTGGCCAGAACCTGTGCCGTTTGCGGCGCAAGACTCCATTTGGTTGGTCCTATGGGATTTAAGCTTGAGGATAAAAAACTAAAGCATGCAGGACTTGACTATTGGCCGCATTTAGATTGTTCATATTATGAAAACCTTGAAGAATTTTTTTCAAAAAACAAAGGTGATTTCTTCTTTTTTTCAACGAAAGCACAAAACAAATATAGTGATGTTAAATATCCTGACAATGCTTATTTGTTCTTCGGCAAGGAATCTGCCGGACTTCCTGAAAAGCTTTTATTCGAAAATCCCAATTCAACGGTCAGAATACCTATGATGGACAATAAACGAAGCTTAAATTTGGCAAATTCAATCGCAATCGGTACATACGAAGTGTTGCGGCAATGGGATTTTCCCGAACTGCAATGCAGCGGTGAATTGAGAGATTTTGACTGGCAGGCGGCAAAAAATGCTCACAAAAACTCTGAATTTCTTTGATGAAAATTCTAACCACAAATATTTTTCCCAAAGAAGTAATAATTATGCATTTTTTTCTTGAAAAAAAACAATAAAAGTAATATAATATAGTTTGTTGGTTTGTCCAATTTTTAACAAGTTTATTTATATTAAAAGGAGTGCGGTAAATAACATGAACTATCTCAACAAAAAAACAGTTGAAGACATCGACGTAAGCGGTAAAAAGGTACTTGTGCGTTGTGACTTCAACGTACCTTTCAACGAGGACGGCAGTATTGCAGACACTAAGAGAGTTGACGAGGCGCTTAAAACAATTAAGTATCTTGTTGACAATAATGCAAAGGTTATCCTATGTTCTCATCTCGGTCGCCCAAAGGGTGAATTCAACATGAAATATTCACTTGCCCCTGTCGCTGTTTATCTTTCAAAAGCGCTCGGCAAAGAAGTGAAAATGGCTAGAGACGTTATTGGTGACGATGCAAAAGCAATTGCCGCTTCACTTAAAGACGGTGAAGTTGAGCTTATCGAAAATGTACGTTTCCACAAAGAAGAGGAAAAAAATGACCCTGCTTTTGCAAAAGAGCTTGCTTCAATAGCAGATATTTTTGTTAATGATGCTTTCGGTACAGCACACCGCGCACACGCTTCAACAGCAGGTGTTGCAGATTATATTCCGGCAGTTTGCGGTTACCTAATTCAGAAAGAGATTTCTGTTATGGGCGGCGCTCTCACAGAGCCGAAGAGACCATTCGTTGCTATTCTCGGCGGCGCAAAGGTTTCTGATAAAATTGGTGTTATCGATAATTTGATCAACAAGGTTGACACTCTTATTATCGGCGGCGGAATGGCCTATACATTCATAAAATCTCAGGGCGGAAAAATCGGTACATCTATTTGTGAAGAAAATAAACTTGAACTTGCTAAAGAAACAATGGCAAATGCCGAAAAGAATAATATAAAATTCCTCCTTCCTCTTGATGACAAGGTTGGTACAGAATATAAACCAGATACAGAATCTCAAATTGTTCCTTCAGATGCAATTCCTGACGGCTGGATGGGACTTGACATTGGTCCTAAAACTATTGAGCTTTTCTGTGATGCAATTAAAGGTGCGGGTACAGTTGTTTGGAACGGTCCTATGGGCGTTTCAGAGTGGGAAAACTTTGCAGCCGGTACAATCGGCGTTGCGAAGGCTGTTGCTGACAGCGGCGCAATTTCAATTATCGGCGGCGGCGATTCTGCTGCGGCAGTTGAAAAGCTCGGTTTTGCCGACAAAATGACACATATCTCCACAGGCGGCGGCGCTTCGCTTGAATTCTTAGAGGGACTTGAGCTTCCCGGAATTGCATGCCTCAACGAAAAATAAAATATAGTCAATTAAACGAGCGGCTAGTCTGTCATGACGGACAGTCGCTCAATTTTATAAATGAAAGGAAGTAATAAAAATGAACAAAGCTACAAGAAAGGCTGTTATAGCCGGAAACTGGAAGATGAACAAAACCCCTGCTGAGGCAAAAGAGTTAATCTCTGCAATTGCCCCACTCGTTAAGGACGCAACCTGTGATGTAGTTGCCTGTGTACCCTATGTTGACCTCGCTGCGGCTATCGAAGCTGCAAATGGTACAAACATTAAAATTGGCGCACAAAACTGTCACTGGGAAAAAAGCGGCGCATATACAGGTGAAATTTCTGCTGATATGCTAGTTGCTATGGGTCTTGAATATGTAATTATTGGTCATAGCGAGAGAAGAACTCTTTTCGGTGATACAGATGTAACGATTCAGCAGAGAACAAGAGCCGCTCTCGACGCGGGAATGACTGTTATTCTGTGTGTTGGTGAATATCTTGAACAGCGTGAGCAGGGCATTACAAGTGAGTTGGTTGCACTTCAAACTAAAATTGCTCTCGGTGGTGTAAGTGCAGAAGAGCTTAAAAGAATTATCATAGCTTATGAGCCTGTTTGGGCTATCGGAACAGGAAAAACTGCAACCTCTGACCAGGCAAACGAGGTTTGTGCTGTTATCAGAGATGTTATTGCTGATTTATATAACCAGGCAAGTGCTGACGGCATTACAATTCAGTACGGCGGTTCAATGAATGCTGCAAATGCTGCTGAACTATTATCAAAACCTGATGTTGACGGCGGACTTATAGGCGGCGCTTCTCTAAGCCCTGCTGATTTTGCTGTAATTATTGACGCGGCCACAAAAGGTTAATCAAATTTTAATTTCCATATAAATTCAAACTATGAAAGGAGCTTTATAATGAAAAAACCACTGGTTTTAATGATACTCGACGGGTTTGGAATTGCTTCTGCTGAGGGGAATGCAATCTTCGCCGCAAACAAACCAAATCTTGACAAAATTTTCAAAGAGAATCCGCACACACAAATTGGCGCTTCAGGACTTGATGTTGGTTTACCCGACGGTCAGATGGGCAACAGTGAAGTTGGTCACACAAACATTGGTGCCGGCAGAATTGTTTATCAGGAGCTGACAAGAATCACAAAGTCTGCCAATGACGGCGATATGATGAAAAATGAGGCTCTCCTCGGTGCAATGCAGTCTGCCAAAGAAAACAGCAAGGCTCTTCACTTTATCGGACTTCTGTCTGATGGCGGTGTTCACAGCCACAACGAACACCTCTATGCCCTTTTGGAGATGGCTAAAAATGTTGGTGTTGAGAATGTTTTTGTACACGCTTTCTTAGACGGCCGTGATGTTCCACCTTCAAGCGGAAAGGAATTTGTTGAGGAATTATCCAAAAAGCTAAAAGAAATTGGTGTTGGTAAAATCGCAACTGTTATGGGCAGATATTATTCTATGGACAGAGACAACCGCTGGGATAGAGTAGAGAAAGCCTATGCTGCAATGGTATATGGCGAGGGTGAGCATAATGCCTGCGCTGTTGATGCAGTTCAGAAATCTTACGACAATAATCTCACAGATGAGTTTGTTCTCCCCTGTGTTTGTGACGGCATGCAGTCAATATCCGAGGACGACTCTGTTATTTTCTTCAATTTCCGTCCGGACAGAGCCAGAGAAATTACCCGCACATTCGTTGACCCTGCATTTGACGGATTTGAGAGAAAGAAAGGGTTCTTCAATCTCAACTTTGTGTGCATGACTCAATATGATGCAACCATGCCGAATGTTTCAGTCGCTTACAAGCCGCAGTCACTGGACAATACATTTGGTGAATATATTTCCGATAAGGGATTGACACAGCTTAGAATTGCCGAAACTGAAAAATATGCTCATGTCACATTCTTCTTCAACGGCGGAGTTGAGAAGCAGTATCCCGGTGAGGATAGAATTTTGGTAAAATCTCCTAATGTTNCAACTTATGATTTACAACCCGAAATGAGCGCATATGAGGTTACGGACAAAATGGTTGAGGCTGTGAAATCCGGAAAATATGATGCACTTATCCTCAATTTTGCGAACTGCGATATGGTTGGTCACACTGGTATATTTGATGCCGCTGTTGCCGCTGTTGAAGCAGTTGACACTTGTGTTGGCAAGGTTTACGATGCTGTTAAGGAAATGGATGGCTGTATTCTTCTTACTGCTGACCACGGTAACGCTGACAAAATGGTAGCTGACGACGGCGGTGCGTTCACAGCACACACCACTAACCCTGTGCCTTTCTGCGTTATCAATCACCCATGCCAGCTTCGTGAGGGTGGAAAGCTCGCTGATATTGCTCCTACAATGCTTAAAATTTTAGGACTTACACAGCCGGCCGAGATGGACGGAGTCAGCATAATTCTATAATTTTTATCTCTTTATATATGTCTACGTAAAAAAGGAACACCAAATATTTGGTGTTCCTTTTTGTTTGATTTTGAATTTTTAGAGATGCTAATTATTTTTGAATATAAATGCTTTTATTGTCAAAATAGAACTTTATATTATCTCTCAAGCTTGCGCTTTCTGATTGGTTACCATGAGAATTAAAACACTGAAGCTTACTATCAAGGTTGCAGCCATCAACGGAATGCTGTTGCTATCCCCTGTGTCGGGAATATTGCTTGGTTCTGGAGTTGGACTTGGTTTAGGAGTTGAACTCGGCTCAGGTGTTGAACTCGGCTCAGGTGTTGAGCTTGGTTCTGGGGCTGAACTTGATTCAGGGGTTGAACTTGGTTCGGGAGTTGAACTTGGCTCAGGTGTTGAGCTTGGCTCGGGGGTTGAACTTGGCTCAGGTGTTGAGCTTGGTTCGGTAACAGCTTTCACTGTTACAACTCTCACCTTTGTCATCAAAATCACTTGGTTTTCATCATTTCCATCACTGCTTATATTTATATCATAGCTGCCAGGTGTAAATATATTTAAATCCGCCGCTATGAGCGTAAATATCAGTTCTTCATTGGCTATTGCTGTTATCGGTACTGTAATTCCGTTCACAGTCGCTTTCAGCTCAAGCTCATTGCTGATACTGTCAAAATAGGCATCTGTAAGTGTTATTGTAATTGTTTTATCTGTGAATGTTCCAACTGTTTCAGTTATATTGTTTGTTCCCGATACTGTCGGGATACATTTCTCTATCGTCACTGTACCAACTTTTGTTACTGGAATTGCATTGTTCGCAGCATTTCCAGTGCTTGATACCTCAATCTGATAATTTCCAACCGAGAGCGCATTTAGATCCGCCGCTGTGAGTGTAGCTGTCAGTGTTCCATTAGCTGTTGTTGTTATCGGCACTGTAATTCCATTCACAGTCGCTTTCAGTTCAAGATCACTGTAGATACTATCAAAATAGGCATCTGTAAGTGTTATTGTAATCGTTTTATCTGTGAATGTTCCAACTTTTTCGGTTATATTATTTGTTCCCGATACTGTTGGGATACATTTCTCTATCGTCACTGCACCAACTTTTGTTGCCAAAATCGCTTGGTTTTCATCATTTCCATCACTGCTTATATTTATATCATAGCTGCCAGTTGTCAATATATTTAAATCTGCCGCTAAAAGCGTAAATATCAGTTCTCCATTGCCTGTTGCTGTTATCGGTACTGTAATTCCATTCACCGTTGCTGTAAGTTCAAGATCACTGTAGATA
>JGI994J12354_10005313_pt1 | contig 11140 bp, 10 predicted proteins | sample IntmicLarv3ML3BL_FD_12354 | JGI IMG/M metagenome (IMG submission 12354) | reverse complement strand
ACCCGCAACGGGAAACCACAGTATTTACGACGCGCTTCCCGCGTTGGTTACGGGTAAAGTATATGGCTTGTCAGATGTTGAAATACAGGAAGGGTTCAATAATTTTCAAAACGCAAAAATGCGACAAAATATATATGAATTTCATGGTATAACAATAATTGACGATTGTTACAACGCGAGTAAAGAATCGGTATTAGCCGCGTTTGACGTTCTTTTCGGGATAGCCGAAAAAACAAACGGACAAAAAATCGCCGTTTTGTCGGACATTCTCGAATCCGGAGATTATTCGGAACAAATACATGGGGATATAGGACAGGCAGCAGCAAAACAAAATATCAGTGCGTATCTGTTCGGCGAAAAATCAAAAGCTGCGTTTGACGCTATGTCTCTTGCGGGCGGAGATTGTTTTTATTCTTCCGATAAATCTGATATTGCCGCCATAATGCGAGCGGAAGTAAAAAAAGGCGATGTTATACTTTTCAAAGCGAGCAGGGGGATGGCAGTCGAGACAGTTCTTGCAGATTTTAAGAAATTATTTTAATTTTAATAAACACGAGGTTATTCATGTATTATATTATCGCGCCGCTTATAATATCGCTTGTTATATCTATACTGCTCGGCAGGATTCTCATACCGTTTTTAAAATCGAAAAAACTGGGTCAGAAAATTCTTGACATTGGTCCGAGATGGCACAAATCCAAAGAGGGAACACCGTATATGGGCGGACTTCTGTTTATATCAGGTACACTTATCGCGGTTCTGGTTTTCGGATTTATAGTTGACAGAAAAGAAAGCGGATTCGCGGATATTTTCACGTTTTTAATGGCAGTCGCCTGTGCGGCGATAGGTTTTATTGACGATTACACGAAACGTCTGAAAAAACAAAACGAAGGTTTGACAAGAGTACAGAAACTCGCTTTACAGTTTCCCGTTGCGATTATCTATGTGGTTATAATGAAATATTCGGGGATAATAGACACAAAACTTTTTATCCCGTTTGTAAATACAAGTATAGATTTATGGATTTTTTACTATGTTTTATTGGTTCTGGGTATTGTTTATATTATGAACAGCGTAAATTTCACCGACGGAATCGACGGATTATGCGGCACGGTTACGGCGATAGTAATGATTATGTACATAATTTTATTTTACATCGCGGGAAATAACCCCGGACTTATACTGACAAGCGCTTGCCTTGGCGGGATTGTCGGGTTTTTATATTATAACTTTTACCCCGCTAAAATCTTCATGGGCGATACAGGCTCTCTGTTTTTGGGAGGAATGGTCACTGGTATAGCGATATGGATGAAAATACCTCTGCTCTTACTGCTGTTCGGGATAATTTATATATTCGAATCCCTGTCGGTTGTTATACAGGTTACAAGTTTCAAACTTACGGGAAAACGGATATTTAAAATGTCCCCTATACATCATCATTTCGAGATGTGCGGCTGGAGCGAAATAAAAATCGTCGCCGTCGCGTCTCTTATAACGATTATTATGTCGGCTGTAACGATATTGTGCGTGATACTGTAAATGTAAAAATTAAAATTAAAACGGAGGAATAATAATAATGATTGATAAACCCCGTTCAGGAATAAATAAAGTAAATAATAATTATAAAAATCAGGGAACAAATCCAAGACAGGTTTCGAAAACAGGAGTAAGCCCACAGTCGGCGAACCGCGGAGATTACAAAGTGCAAAATGGTTACGCCGAAAAAAATAAAAAATCATCGGGTATTTTAAGTTTTTTCAAGAAAAAAGGACCGACAGTTGAAATTACCCGTTACAAAAGCGAAGTTGACCATATATTTTTAATACTTGTTATCGTAATGTTGAGTTTGGGTACAATTATGATAGCCAGCGCGAGTTACGCGAACGCACAGCAATATTACGGCGACAGTTATTTCTTTGTGAAAAAACAGGCTTTGATGGTTTTTATAGGACTTATAGGCATGATAGTGATGTCGTATATTGCGGATTACGTATTGCTTGAAAAATTCGCGCCGATAATTTTCATCGGCACACTCGTTTTAAATTATCTCACGCCGTTTTTCGGGAAAATAACAAACGGCGCGCCGAGATGGTTCAGAGTTCCGTTTGTCGGACAGATACAGCCGTCGGAGCTTTTAAAACTCGCGGTGGTTATTTTCTTCGCTTATTACATGTCGAGAATAGGGGATAAGATGAAGACGTGGAAGTGGGGAATATGGGTTCCCGCGTTGTTTGTAATGTCTATCGCGGTTGCTTTGTTTTTACAAAAACATCTTTCGGGACTTATAATTTTCTTACTCCTCTGCGTAGTTATGATGTTTATAGGAGAAGCTCCGTTCCCGTTGTTCGGGATAGCNGGAGGAATCGGCGGCGCGGCTATATTTTTTGTATTGAAATATACCGATAAAGCCATTGACTTTTTAAACAGAATAAAAATGTCGCACGCGGGCGAAAGATTAATGGTTTGGCAGGACCCCAATATTGACCCTCTCGATAAAGGTCATCAGATAATACAATCCCTTTACGCGATAGGCTCGGGGGGAGTCACCGGATTGGGCTGGGCGCAGAGCAGACAAAAATATCTGTATCTCCCGGAGCCTCAAAACGATTATATATTCGCGATACTGTGCGAAGAACTCGGATTTGTAGGAGCGGGTTTTGTAATACTTCTTTTCGCTCTTTTGATACTGAGGGGATTTGTTATAGCGTATCACGCGCCCAATAAATTTTCTTCGCTTGTTGTAATGGGTATAATAATAAAAGTCACGATACAGTTTTTACTTAATATAGCGGTTGTCACAAATATACTTCCGGCTACCGGAATACCCCTGCCGTTTTTCAGCTACGGCGGAACGGCGTTGATTGTACTGATGGCGGAAATGGGTATCATTTTATCCATCTCAAAATATTCATATCAGGAAAAGCCATAATCCGTAAACAAACGGTTAAGATACGGGATAAAAACACTATTCCCGATGAGGGGGATTGCAAAAACACAAAAAATTATGCAATCCCCGCCAAACGCTAAAATAATTATATTATTATCAGAAAATATCAGAAAAGGGTTGAGAATTATGCGAATTTTAATAAGCGGGGGAGGAACGGGAGGACATGTGAGCCCCGCAATAGCCATAGCGAATTATCTGCGTGAAAAAAACAAAAATATACAAATAGCTTTCGCAGGTACGGAAAAAGGATTGGAAAGTAAAGTGGTCCCGCAGGAGGGATATAAAATATATTATCTGAAAGTACGAGGATTCAAGAGAAAATTTTCACTTTCAAATATCGATTCCGCGATAAAAGCGGTCACATCGCAGATTGCCGCGAAAAAGATAATAAAAGATTACAAACCCGACGTAGTTATAGGAACGGGAGGATATGTGAGTTGGCCCGTGCTATCTGTCGCGGCTAAAATGAAAATACCGACTGTAATACACGAGCAGAACGCTTTTCCCGGGGTTACGACAAAAATGCTGTCAAAAGTGGTTGACAAAGTCATGATAAGTTTTGACGAGAGCAGAAAATATTTTAAAGACAAAAATAAACTTATATATACGGGAAATCCGGTTAGACGGGAATTTTTTAATATCGATTGCAAGCAGGCGAAAAAAGAGTTGAGTCCCGGAAAATTTATGATTTTATCTGTCGGCGGAAGTATGGGAGCGGAAAAAATAAACGAAGCCGCGATTGATTTAATGGACAGATTCTCAAAAAACGAGAGTATAACGCATTATCACGTTACGGGTTCGAGGGGATATAAAGAATATAATAAATTGTTCAGGAACAAAGGTTTATGCACATACAATAATTTATTTTTAAGCGAGTATTTATATGATATATATAAATATTACGCGGCGGCTGATTTGATAATATGCCGTTCCGGCGCGCTTACGCTGACAGAGCTTGCAGTTATACAAAAACCCGCGATACTGATTCCGTCGCCGTATGTTACGGAAAACCATCAGTATAAAAACGCCGAAGTGCTCGAAAAGCAAAACGCGGCGGTTATCATAGAAGAAAAAGATTTGACCGCAGAAAGCCTTGAAAAAAAGATAAGAGAACTCATGGCAGACCCGTTCAAACTTTCAAATATATCGCGTAATATCAGTAAATTCGCGTCAAACGATACTCTTGATAAGATATACAAACTTGTTACAGGTTTGAAAAAACAGTAAAAAAGCGAGGAGGTTGAAAGAAACATGCCGGCAGCCGTGAAAAAAAATAAAAGCAAAACGAAAAACAAAAATAATATGAAAATAAGAAAAATCGGCGTGTCTGTAAAAAACTTTTTGGCGGTTATGATTATAGTAATAATCGCCGCGGTGATATTTTTGTCTTTCACAAACAAATATTTCTTCAAAATAAAAAACATCAGGATAAGTGAAAACGGGCAATATACATATGAGGAAATTCTGAAAGCAAGCGGTATCACTCCCGGAAAAGAGCTTTACGGTTTTGACATGAAAAAAGCGAAGGAAAAAATAAAGGACATACTGACTTATGCGGACAGCGTTACAATAACGCGTATACCTCCGTCAACGGTTGACATAGAGATAAAAACCGACAGCGGACTTCTTGGGATAATGCTCGGAGGTGATTATTATATTGTTTCGCCGAACCTTAAAGTTGTTGACAAAATAAAAGTTGTAAGCAGCGGAATGTCGGAATCCGATTTTGAACCGCCCGAAGGTATAATAACATTTGAAACCGACGCTGTGAAAAAATGCTACATGGGTGAAAAAATAGAATTTTCGGACGACGATGTTCTTGATATTTTAAAAGAGATAATAAGCCTGTATGAAAACAGCGGCGTAGACAATGACGCGGGAATGCTTTCTTCCATAAAAAGTATTGACCTTACGAATAAATTTAAAGTTGTTATGAATTACGGCGACAGGTTTTTGCTGAAGTTTGGGATATTTGAAAATATATCCCCGAAAATTTTAAATTCTTTTGAAATAATGAAACAGCTTCCGGACTACGCCGAGGGAACAATTGACATGACTGATGTAAATACAGCCTCGTTTACATACGATGAAAACATCTCGGAACTGTATAGTTTGCAAAAATCAGGTGCAAATAAGTAACTTTACGCGAAAAAATAAAAAAAATAAAAAAAAATCAATAAAACTATTGAAAAATTAATAAAAAAATATTATTATATAATATAGTGTATTTTATTTATTTAAATATATAATAAAAATATATAAAATTAAGACAAATAAATAATTCGGGAGGAAAATATATATGCCGTTTGAGTTAGAGGATAATTACGAAAGTGGAGTGAAAATAAAAGTTATCGGGGTCGGTGGCGGAGGAAACAACGCTGTCAACCACATGATAAATTCAAATGTACGCGGCGTTGACTTTATCGTCATAAACACTGACAAGCAGGTTCTGATACAGTCAAAGGCGATAGAAAAAATCGCGATAGGCGAAAAGATAACCAAGGGACACGGCGCGGGAGCAAATCCCGACGTGGGAATCAAAGCTGCGGAAGAAAGCGCGGAGGAGATAGCCAACGCTCTGAAAGGAGCGGACATGGTTTTTATAACCGCGGGAATGGGAGGCGGAACCGGTACGGGAGCCGCGCCTATAATCGCGAAGATAGCGAAATCACAGGATATACTTACCGTCGGTATAGTGACAAGACCGTTCGCTTTTGAGGGACAGAAAAGAATGCAGCAGGCAGACAAAGGAATCGCTGAGCTCAGGCAGTATGTTGACTCTCTTATAGTTATACCCAATGAGCGTCTGAAAATCACTTCACAGGAAAAGATAACCCTTTTGAACGGGTTCAAGATAGCGGACGACGTTTTGAGACAAGGTGTTCAGAGTATATCCGACCTCATAAATGTTTCGGGATACATAAACCTTGATTTCGCAGATTTGACTTCTGCGATGAAAAACGCGGGATACGCTCACATGGGCGTGGGAAACCATAAAGGAAAAGACAAAGCGGAAATAGCGGCGAGCATGGCTACGTCGTCGCCCCTCCTTGAATCTTCAATCAAGGGCGCGAAGAACATAATTATAAATATAACCGCGTCGCCCGATATAGCTCTCGACGATATAGACATAGCATCGTCAAAAGTCCGCTCGGAATCTCACGAGGACGCGTATATAATATTCGGGGTTACGTTTGACAACGAAATGGAAGACGAAATGAGTATTACCATAATAGCGACGGGATTTGACGATTTAGAGCACAGCAACGAGGATATTGCCGCAGGTATGGGAAATCTCAACAGTGCGAGAACGGCTTCGTATCAGCCGCCGGCACAACCGTCGGGCGGAATATCGAGAAGCGGCCCCCCCCAGATACCGAACCAGCCCAAGAACCCTTCTTATGACAAATACAGCTCAATCGGCACGAAAGAAAACCAAGACACATTTACGGTTGACGACAACGACATAGACGATTTCAACAGCGTTATGGACATACTCAATTCAAGCAAAAAGAAAAATCTTTACGACGATTACAAAGAATAAAAGAAACAACGAGGTAAAAATTTATGAATGTAAAATTTTTGATTAGCAAATGCAAAGGTAATGGTAAGCTCCATGCAAGGTTTATATTTGATAAATCTTATAATAACAGCGCAGTTAATAAAACGGCGGCGCTTTGTATGGAGTATAAAAAGTGAGGCTGAACGTTTCATTATAAAAAAACAGCCTACGCCGTTTATTTAATTTCGTTTTGCAGATTTCAAATATAAACTTTGCGCCTTAATTTAAACTGTTTAAATTATAAAGTTAAGGGAGCGTAAAGTGAAAGTATATGAAAACCGAAAACAAAATTAAAAACAAACAGGTCAAAAAATATCTTAAAGCGGAAACTGTTTTCCCCGAAAAACTTTTGGCGGAGATACAAAAATACGCTCAGGGTGAATTGATATATATCCCAAAACCGAAAGAAACCCGTGAAAAATGGGGTTCTTCCACTGGCAGCAGAAATGCGATAAAAAAACGCAACGACGAGATATACAAAAACTTTCAAAGCGGCGTTACAATCGTAAGTCTTGCGGCTCGGTATTTTTTGTCTGTTGAGAGCATAAAAAGAATTGTATACAAAAGAGAATAAAAAATCGTGCTGATATATTTTTTCAAGCACGATTTTTGTTTTATCAGGTTGTCGCCGTTTTAAATTTTTAAAATTAACGTATAATATCGCTGTTGTTTATAACCGTTGAACTGAACATCAAAAGAACGTCCTGATTTTCAAACTCGATGAAATTTTCCAAAAGGTCCTGCGTGATGTAACGTAAATCAACTACCGTGATGCGTGAATATCCTTCAAGTAATAAAGGCGCGAGAGAACTGCCGTATGAATCGCGGAATAAAATTAACTCATTGTCAGAATCGCTGTTTGGATTTTCGAGTACGATAAACGGCTGCGCTCCGTAAAGATAAACGTCGTATGAATCCATACCGCCTAATCCGTCGGTATAATAAACGGGTAGTTCTTCTCCGGGACGGCTCAGACTTGTTGCGACAGAGTTTAAGATGGTTTCGTTTTCAAGCCATACGATGGTGTCGGGCTTCGCCATTCCCGCGAGCTGACCGTAATATGCNCCGTAAAACGGATAATAATCTTTGTGTTCGTATTTAGTGGGGTCAAATATTCCGGTTTGTCCCAACGCTTTGTAGAGAGTGTCAACAACAGGTTTAAGTGTTTCCTGCCGCCAGTGACCGTCCGAATTATAATAATTTTCGAGTGTGAGAACGTCGAACATATCAATATATTTTATGTCGGCTGACAGATTTTCAAGCATCATGGATTTGAGTTTACGATAATCCATTTTTAAATATGAGCCGTTGTCTGGTAAATAATAGTTTTTGTCGGGTATGATTGATAAATATACGTTCATACCGCTGAGGTATCTGTCATACAACGCGGTGAGACGCCGACACATATACTCCGCTTTGTCGTCACGCAGGGGATATTCGATTGAAAAAATACTTCCGTTTACCTGAAACAAACCGTTTGTGTCGCTTTTTCTGAAAATATTACGGTCGGTAAAAGTTTTAACTCCGCGAAAAAATTCGCGCCCTATAAACTGGTCGGCGGTGTACTTGTCAATATCTTGCATATACTTGCCGTCAAAAAGATTTTTAACGGTAAGTTTTGGCATCTGCGCGAGCTTCCTGCGTTCACTGTATGAAAGCTCCTCCGATGGTTTTATAAGATTTACAAAGAATAAGCCGAAAATAATCAACAAAAATGAAACGGTAATAATTTTATTTTTCATAATTTTTAAAACCTAAAATAAAGAAATGGGTTGAATGATGAATCTACAAGATAACCTGTCGTGACAAGCATAAGTACGGCGTAAAAAACAGGTTCAAGAACAATCATGCTGTTATTTATGTTCACTTTGGTTTTTAACCGGTTCACCAGATTTTTAAGAAGCGGAGTTGAACCGATACAAGCCGCAATCAAAAGTAAAGAATAACTCCGCAGATAGTAGAGCGATTCAAAGTTAAACGCGGGAATACTCAACGCTCCGAACATACCTTTTAAATGCGTCCACATATCGGGCAGACTTTCTATATAGAATATAACAAAGCTGAAAAAAACCAGAGTCATCGTATATATATGGCGTATAAACTTAGGCGCTTTTGAAACATATTTCCCCGTGAAAAGTTTTTCAACCGTTAGTAAAATCCCGAAATAAAGCCCCCAGATTATAAAGTTCCAGTTCGCCCCGTGCCATAATCCCGTGCAGAACCATACAATAAAAATATTGCGGACCCATTTGAGTTTTGACACACGGTTGCCGCCTAACGGGATATATAAATATTCGCGGAACCATGTACCCATTGATATATGCCATCTGCGCCAGAAATCCGAAACGCTGTCCGCGATAAACGGATAATTGAAGTTTTCGTCAAAGTGAAACCCGAACATGCGACCAAGCCCTATTGCCATGTCCGAATATCCCGAAAAGTCGAAATATATCTGCAATAAATAAGAGAATATAGCGAGCCAATGGGATAAAACCGACGGTTCACCCGTTGTCAGCATTGTCGCACTCAATTCTCCGAGAGCGTTCGCTATGAGAACTTTTTTTGCGAGACCGACAACAAAACGCCCGACACCCTTCGCGAAATCGTCAAAAGAATGTACGCGGTTTTTTATCGCTTCCGCCACTGTGTTGTAACGGACAATCGGACCCGCGACAAGCTGCGGGAACATAGACACATACATGGCGAACTCAGCGGGATTTTTACCCGCAGGAAGTCCCCTGTATACGTCTACGACATAGCTTATCGTCTGAAAAACGAAGAAACTGATACCGAGCGGTAAAGATATACGCAAGAGCGGGATGTTTGTATTAAGCAGCGCGTTTATATTCGATATAAAAAAATCCGCATACTTAAAAAATCCGAGCATGAGCAGGTTTAACGCAATTGCCATTCCCAAAGCTAATTTTGTTTTGGAAGTTCCCCTGTATTTGTCTATGATACGCCCCGCTACATAACCGACGGCTACCGAAGCGAGCAGTAATATAACACGGTTCTGCTCCCCGTAATAATAAAATATCAAACTGGTGATTAAAAGCGCAATGTTTCTGAGTTTTCGCGGCGCGGCGAAATATAACGCCAACGCCACGGGAAAAAAGTAATATAAAAACGGTATGCCTGAGAACAACATATTATAATCACGCCCTGTCAAAAATATTATTCGGCTGTTTTTGTACGCGCGAAAAAGAATTTATAAAGAAATTATTCGGCAAGTTTTAAAAAGCTGTTATGATAAGCCTCTGCGTCAACAGACATAACGAGGAATATTAAATCGCCGATACTGTCAACGATAACCTGTTCCGGGTCAACTCCTACGCATATCCATTTTCTCGGGTCAACATTGTCTTTTATAAGTTTTTTTGTAGCTTCGATGTCAGTGTCTTTGTCTACTCGGATAAGTACCATTGAATGGGGTATAGTCATTATCATCGGTTCAGATGCGAGACCCTCGGTAAATTTAACGTCGCCGGAACCCAACATGCTCGCTTTGTTTGTGTCGTCAACCGTTATTTCAACTGTCGCGGGAGCTTCAACACCTGCGTTTTCATAGATTTTTTCGAAAATTTCGCTGAGTGTTCCCTCTATGTTGGCGGCAGTCGTGCCGGAAGTTACATTGCAGGAAACCAGTGAAAAAAGTAATGCTGCGCAAATAATACCTGTAAATAAATTTTTCATGAATAATGTCCTCTCTTTCATAATTTTAATAAATATATATGATGTGTGCATATTATTTGGGGCGCGTTTGCACCCTCTTAATATATATTGACGTAATAATAAGCGAAAAGTTCCGTCCATTGAATTATTTTTGGAATATTTTGTATTGTATTCTCCATTATATCAGTTTTGTAAAAAAAAATCAATTAAAATTAAAAAATAATATAAATTATGTTGAATTAAAATAAAAAATAATGTATAATAAATAATTATAATAATATTATATGTAGAAAGGCTGTGTATCATTATGAATTCAAATAATCAAACAAACAGAAAAAAAATATTGTTTCTCGCCCAGTTTGCCATACTTTTATCACTCGAAGCCATATTTTGTTTTACAACATTCGGCTCAATTCCCATTACCCCTATTATGGTCGCGACGCTCGCGATGATACCTATAATTATTACATCTCTGCTTTTGGGAACCATAGCGGGCAGCGTTATGGGATTGTTCGCGGGAATATTCAGCCTAATCGTGTGGATATTTATGCCGCCCCCGTCGTTTTTGGCTATTGTTTTTTCACCTGCGGTAAGCGGGAGTTTTTGGAGCGTTGTATTCTGTATCGTTCCGAGAGTTCTCGTAGGAACGGTAACGGGTCTTGTTTATAATTTGGTGAGAAAAATAAACTCGAAAAATAATATTCTCGATATATTCGCGTTCGGAATATCCGCCGCGCTGGGGTCTTTCGTAAATACCGCGCTTGTATTGTGGGGAGGATATATTATATTCTCAAAGCAGTTAGCCGCAATTTTTGAAGCCGAACCCGCGATATTGGACTGGCTGAAAAACACTCTTGAAGCGATAGGCTGGGGATTCACGCCCGACGCGGCTGTATTGACCGCGATAAACGCACTGGTTTTCACAAACGGACTTCCGGAACTTATAGTAAGCGCAATCG
>JGI994J12354_10005312_pt1 | contig 11144 bp, 8 predicted proteins | sample IntmicLarv3ML3BL_FD_12354 | JGI IMG/M metagenome (IMG submission 12354) | reverse complement strand
CCCCCGGCTGCCCGCCTCCGCCAGCAGACCGCACACCTGGAGCAGCAGCGTAGATTTGCCAATCCCCGGATCACCGCCTACCAGCGTCACGGAGCCTTCTACAATGCCACCGCCCAGCACCCGGTCCAGCTCCGAAATGCCGCAGCTTCGGCGATCCTGGGTCTCCTCGTCAATCTCGGAAAGCCTACGCACTGGCGCACCGGTGCCTCCCTGCCTCTTCAGGGGCTTAGCCGCGGGCGCAGCTGCCACCTGGTCCATTTGTTCGCTCAGGGTATTCCATGCGCCGCAGCCCAAGCACTTGCCCAGCCACCGCACGGATTCATATCCGCATTCGCTGCAAACGAACACTGTTTTTGCTTTTGCCATTTATTTCCATCCTTTTCCATCTTGAGTATAGCATACCGATTCTTTATTGAAAGCGAAACTCCTTGTCCTTGGTGTGAATTTGCTGTGAAATCGTATGACATAATCCGCCCGTCCATGAAAAAAATGGAAAACCCAAAGAGCATGCGCGGAAAAGCCGGGCTATTACGTTATATATTCGCTGAGGGAGGGATATACGTGTATAGCCGCCGGAAAGATGTGTTCTCCAAGCGCAAGTTCCACATTGTACGATGGATTGCGTTGGCGCTTTTTATCGTGTTGGTAGGAAGCGGAATTTATACGGCCCTTGACAATGGCCGCGTAATTGTCAAAACCCAACAGATCTTTGTCTGGAACCTGCCCAAGGCTCTGGAGGGCTTTACGGTGCTACATATTTCCGATCTGAACGGCCAACACTTCGGTCCGGGCCATAAGCAGCTACAAAGCGCCCTCCAAGGCAAACGCTACAGCGCCGTGTGCATCACCGGCAACATGGTGGGCAAGGACGGCGACGTAGGGCCCTTTCTGGAGCTGCTAAACGCCCTTGATACCACCAAACCCGTTTTCTTCATTGCGGGCAATAACGATCCTTCTCCCCTCGCCAGCCAGGGAAGGGGAACCATCACTTCCCTTGCCAACTGGGTCGCACAGCTTCAGGCAAAGGGCGCCATCTATCTGGACACACCCACAGCCCTTCAGGTGGGCAGGGCTACCGTGTGGTTTTCGGACGCGGCGCAGCTTTCCTTTGATCCGGACAGCGCCACAACCGCATATGCGCAGGCAAGCCTCCCAGACAGCGACTATAACGTCCAGGTACTCCACCGTACCCAAGCCACCCGTGCACAAATGATAGATGAAGATCTGCACATCGTCCTCACCCACCGTCCCCTCCGGGAACCCACCGTATACCGGTTGCAGGAAATAGACACCTCCACCGGCAATAACTTCATGCACACCGTAGATATTCTGCTGGCAGGCGGCACGGCTGGCGGACAATGGCGGATTCCTTTTGTCGGCCCGCTATGGTCAGAGGGCTGGCTGCCAGGCGATACCTACGTGCAGGGCTATCACTACACGGGCAACCTCTCCCAGTATATCAGCGGCGGTTTGGGCGTGTTACGCAACAATCCTCTGCCCGGCATACGCCTGTTCAACACCCCGGAGATATCCTTGCTTACCTTCACCTCAAGCATCGAAGGGGACGTGCTGCCGGAAAGATAATCTCTTCTCAACGCACAGTCACCTGGGAAATAAATAAAACTTCACCCACGCCAGGAGCTCCCTGGCGTTGTTTTTTAGCCAATACCGTTTGATGGACGGGCTGCCCATTCCCCCGGCGGAAATGCCATTCCGACGGCAGATGGCCAGCGCCCGGCGCACATGATAGTCGCTGGTAATGACCAACGCATTTTCATACCCCTGCTCCGCCATGATGACCTTCGCATTGCGCAGGTTTTCCATGGTGTCATAGGAGTGATTCTCACAATGGAGCAGCGCAGGCAGCACGCCTCGCTCCTCCAGCCAGCGGCACATGAATTCACCCTCCGGCATGGGCTCCCTGTGGCCCTGCGCCCCACAACAAATGATGGGCGTGGCCCATTCCTGATACAACTTCAAGGCCAACGTCATCCGCCTGCGTAACGCCTCGGAAGGAACACCCTCTGGCCGTACCTGGGCGCCTAGCACAATCAGCACATCATATTTCTGTTTCATCTTGTAACGATTCATAGCCTCCATCATCACTGGGCTCCTGCATGGTAGCGGTCCTCCGCTGCCGGGCCTGCTTATCCTTCGCGACCTGTGGCTCCCGGCTGTTTAGCATCGGCGCAATCCGCTGAATCTCCTGCCACTGGTTTATGCTGGTGCACTCCCCATCGGCATAGATAATGTGGTCCAGCACCTTGATATCCATACCGCCAAGAACCTCCTGGAGCAACTCCGTGGTGCGTATGTCCGCATCAGAGGGTTCCCGCACACCACTGGGATGGTTGTGGGCCAGCATCACGCTGTGCGCATCATGGTCAATGGCCGCCCTCACGACAATACGGGGATAAATCGCCACCTCGTCAATGGTACCGTAAATAGCGGGCACCGCCCGAAGCACACGGCCCTGGGCGTCCATGCAGATAACATAGAGCACCTCTTCCCGTTTGTCCCTGAAGAGATGCCTGCAATATTCTTTTGCCTCCCGGTAGTTGGTCACTATCGGCCTTTCGCCCATCTGCTCACGCTCCATATGCCGGGCAATGGGCGCAATCATAGACAATAGCGTGGCCGTATGCATGCCAATGCCCGGCACCTGCATGAGCCGCTCTGGCGTGGCCTCCAGCACGGCGGACAGGGAACCGAATTGCCCGATCAACCGGTGGGCAAGCGGATTTACATCTTTCTGTGGAATAGCGAAAAAAAGCAGCAGCTCCAGTACCTCATGAGCGGCAAAGCCCACCAGCCCATTTTCGGCGTAGCGGGCCTTCATGCGTTCACGGTGTTCCTTGTGTTCGTGGCCTGGCATCGCTTATTCCTTTAACTCTGTTTTTTTCGCACGGGTGCGCTTGGGCTTTTCTTTCGCTACCGTAAGCTCATCCACTTTCGCTGCTGTGGTTTTCTCCGCTTTCGCCGCCGCAGGCTTCGCCGTTTTGGCAGCGGGTTTCGCCGTTCTGGCGGCAGACTTTTTCGCCGGGGCACGCTTGGGCTTGGGCTCCGCTACGGCCGAAGCCGGGGGCGCAAGCAGCTTTTCATATAGCGTAACATACTCCCCTGCGGACTTGTTCCAGCTATAATCCCCTTCCATACCACGAACCATCATAGCGTGCCACATATCCGGCTTCTCTTTGTAATGCTCTATGGCGCGGTGCAGGGTATTGATCATATCATGCGCATTGTAATTAAAAAACGTAAAGCCGTTGCCCTCGCCGGTATACTCGTTATAGGACAACACCGTATCCCGCAGCCCGCCCGTTTCCCTGACGATGGGCAACGTACCGTAGCGCAGGGAAATCATCTGCGAGAGGCCGCAGGGTTCAAAGAGAGAAGGCATCAGGAACATATCCGCGCCCGCATATATACGGTGCGCCAGGCTCGGGTTCATTTCAAACCGCGCAGCCACGCGGCCAGGATATGCACTCTCCGCCCAGGCAAACAGATCCGTATACCGCGCATCACCCTTGCCCAACACCACGAACTGAAGATCCTCCTCCATGATCCGCGAGATCATATGGTCGATCAGATCCAGTCCCTTCTGTCCGGACAAACGCGTCACCATCGCCACAACAGGGGTGTCCGGCGACTCCATGAGGCCAAGCTCCCGCTGCAGCGCGGCCTTGCACGCCGCCTTGCCGGAAAGATCCTTCCCCGTGTATGTTTTTTCAATCATGGAATCATTGGCAGGGTCATATTCCCCTATGTCAATGCCGTTAAGGATTCCGGCAAGCTGCCCACGCCGGGCACGGAGGAGGCCATCGAGTCTTTCGCCATAGTACGCGGTGGTAATCTCCTCCGCATAACTGGGGCTAACCGTGGTAATCTCGTCCGCGTAGACCAGGCCCGCCTTGAGGTAGTTGGCCATGCCGTACGCCTCCAGCTTGTCAGCCGTAAACAGGCCGTCCCCAAGTCCCAGGCAATCCTGCACATCCCGGATGCTGAAAATTCCCTGGTATTGCAGATTGTGGATGGTCTGCATGGCGCGCATGTTCTCATAGAACGGCAGGTGGCTATACTGAATCTTCAGCAGCGCGGGAATCATGCCGCTCTGCCAGTCATGGCAATGGAGGATGTCCGGCTGAAAGCCGATCAGCGGCAGCGCGTTCAATGCGGCGCGGCAGAAAAAGCCATAGCGCTCATACTCATCCCCGCCCAGTCCATATATATACGGACGGTCAAAGTAGTAGCGGTTGTCTATGAAATACCATACCACCCCCGCGTACGTAAGCTCCTTAACGCCACAGTATTGCTTGCGCCAGCCCAGGTCTATCTCAAACTCCAGCACATGCCGCATTTGGCTTTTGTATGTCTCCCCGATCTCGCTGTACAGCGGCAAAATTACACGGACATCCACACCAGCCGCTTTGAGTACCGGCGGAAGTGCGCCAACCACATCTGCCAGCCCGCCCGTTTTGATAAACGGTACGCATTCCGAGGCCGCAAAGAGCACTTTCATTTCTTCAGTCCCTCCTTTATATGGTCACATTTTTGCTGATGACGATCGGATACGATGCCGGGCCAATCAGCCGCCCACCCCGGGTGATGATCGCCTGCTTGTCCAAAACACAGTGGTCAAGCTCCGCGTTCTCATGCACCTGGGCATCCTGCATAACGATGCTGTTGCGCACCACTGCGCCTTGGGCAATGTACACGCCCCGGAAAATCACGCTGTTTTCCACGGTGCCATCTATGCGTCCGCCATCGGCAATGAGGCTTCCGGATACATTGGCCTTCTCGCCGTAGCGCGCGGCCATATCGTCCCGGACCTTCGTATAGACCGGACGGCGGCTGTCAAACAGCTCTGCGCGCGTATCGCTCTGCAACGCGTCCATATTGAAGCGGTAGTATGCCTGCACGGAATCAATGTGCCAGCCCCGGACGGGCGAGCGGTACCCTACTACCCGCAGGCTCTTTTCGTTGACGGAGCGCTGTACCACATCGCGCATGAAGCTATGGTGCCCCTGCGCCGCCGTCTGGGCCACAATGTCCATGAGCAGCTCCCGGCGAACCATCATCGCGGACAGATACTCGTTTCCAAAGTTCGGCTGCGTGGGGTCAATCTCCAGACGCGTCACCACGCCCTCCGCATTTGTGTCAAAGTAGATCCGGTATTCATGGACCCCTGGCAGCCTCTGCTGGGTGGGGTGATGGAGAATGGAAATATCCGCGCTGGTTTCCAGATGATGACGCAGCATCTCGTTGAAATCAATATTGTAGATCACATGGCTCTCCGCAACCACCACGTACTCCTGCCGGGAACGGCGCAAATAGCCGATGTTGGAGCGAAGCGCGTCAAGCATACCCTTGTACACGCCCACATTATCCTGGGTGAGGAAAGGGGGCAGGATGAACAGACCCTCCCGCTTGCCGTGCAAATCCCATTCCTTGCCACTGCCCAAATGATCCATGAGCGAGTGATAGTTGCGCTGGGTAATCACACCCACGTTGCGCGCACCGGAGTTGACCAGGCTGGACATCTGAAAATCAATAGCGCGATAGCGCCCGATTACGGGCAACGCCGCAACGGCGCGGCTAAGCGTCAGCTCACGCAAGCATGCGTCGTTTTCACCGGTATAGATCAATCCCATGATATCTCTCATCTGGCGTATCCTCCTACTCGTATTGCTCGCCCGGTTTTACGACAGTGCCTGCGGGTACGACAACCCCTTGCCCTACCACGGCAATGCCGCCCTCCGAAGCGCCAACCGTACAGCCTGCCTCCAGCACCGCATCCTCTGCGATGATCGCGCGGGTGATTTCGACCCCCCGGCCAATCCGCACGCGGGGCATCACCACGGAATCGATGATGTTGGCTCCAGCCTCTACCTTCACCCCCGCAAAGAGCACGCTATGCCGCACATGGCCGGCAATCTCACAACCCTCCGTCACCAGCGAGTTGACCACCGTGGCCCCCTCCGCCATATAATGCGGCGGAAGCCCCGGGTTGCGGCTATAGATGCGGCGGGCCTTGTCATACAGGTCTATGGGCATGGGCAGCTCCAAAAGATCCAGGTTCGCCTCCAGCAGGCTTTCAATGGTGCCCACATCCTTCCAATAGCCCTGGAAGGGATACGCAAACAGCTTTTCACCATCCCCAAGCATCTTGGGCATGATGTTTTTGCCAAAGTCGTTGGAGGAGGTCTTGTCCTTTTCGTCCTCAACAAGATACTTTTCCAGCTTGTTCCAGGAGAAGATGTACACGCCCATAGAGGCTTTGTTGGACTTGGCATGCTTGGGCTTTTCGTCAAACTCTACGATGCGGCCCGTCTCGTCTGTATTGAGGATGCCGAAACGGTGCGTCTCCTCCCAAGGCACCTCCAGCTCCGCAATCGTCGCATCCGCTTCTTTTTCGATGTGATAGCGCAGCATCGCATTGTAGTCCATGCGGTAGATGTGGTCGCCGGAGAGAATTAACACATAGTCCGGATCATACTGCCGAATGAACCCCAGGTTTTGATAAATGGCGTTGGCCGTGCCACGGTACCATTCCCCACTCTTGCCCTTAACATAGGGCGGCAACACAAATACACCGCCCTGGGAAAGATCCAGATCCCACGGGGCGCCGGATCCGATGTACGCATTAAGCTCCAGAGGCTGATACTGCGTCAATACGCCAACTACGTCAATGCCGGAATTGGCGCAGTTAGAGAGAGGAAAGTCAATAATCCTATACTTTCCACCATATGGGACGGCAGGCTTTGCCATGTCTTTGGTGAGTATCCCCAGACGACTTCCCTGCCCACCGGCCAATAACATGGCGATGCAGCGCTTCTTCCTCATGCGGTTCACTCCTACTGTCTGTTGTATTTGGTAACCGTACTGCTTTATTTTAGTATACCATGAATGATAAGGACTGAAAAGAAAATTTATTCAACATTTTACACAAAAAATCACCCTGATATCGACATTTTTCATAACGAATAACCTTTTGCGCTAAGAAGGAAAACGGCAGGAAGCATCCCTTTGACCTTCCTTTATTTTGCCTCATTTTTATTTGCCGAAACCCCTTGCACTAGAAATGTTTTTATGATATTCTTTTAATGTCAAAGAAAGTCAAAAACAAAGAAGGTGATGGCAGTGACCGATTTCTATCAAGTGCTGGGCGTATCCAAAGACGCCAGCGCCGACATAATAAAAAAAGCCTTCCGCAAGCTGGCCAAACAATACCATCCCGACGCAACGGGCGGAGATGAAGGCGCCAAACAAAAGTTCGTGGAAATCAATCAGGCGTATGAGACCCTCTCTAACCCGGACAAACGCAGGAAATACGATGCGGAAAAGGAGACTCCCTTTTCGAACTTTGGCGGAGGCAACCGTGCTTCTTATGAATACGCCACCTCCGGCATGGATTTTGACGACCTCCTGGGCAGCTTCTTCAGTGGCCGCACAGCCACCCATACTTACCCGCCCCAGTCCTTGGACGTTATGTCCCAATGCGACATCACCCCATGGATGGCGGCGTTGGGCGGCCGCATGGACGTACGCATCGGCGACAAGACCCTCTCCGTCAAGATTCCGCCGGAATCCAAGGGCGGACAAAAGCTTCGCCTGCGCGGACAAGGATTGCAGGCCGGGGGCAAAACAGGGGATCTGCTCATTGAGCTGATCCTGCAAAACCCCACCCACATCACCCCGGAAATGAAGCATCTCTATGAGCGCATGGCCGCGCTGCCGTGAACGGATGTGGGAAACAATGATTATAGAAGGGAGCCCTGAAAAATGGATTTGAATGCATATACCGAGCGGGCCCGGGAGGCCATCGCCGAATCACAAAATATCGCGCTGCGTAAGCAGCATCAGCAGCTGGAGGGCGAGCATTTGCACGCGGCGCTGATATCCCGGCAGGATGGGTTCATCCCCCGCCTGCTCACCCTGATGAGCGTGGACCTGGTAGCCTATGCCGCAGATTTAGAAAGGGAGCTGGCGAAGCTTCCCTCTGTCATGGGGGGAAGCCAGCTATACGCCTCCCGCCGCTACGGGGAACTCCTTGCCCACGCACAGGAGAACGCCGGGCAATTCGGCGACCGTTATGCAGGTGTGGAGCATCTGTTCCTTGCCCTGCTTGGGGAGAGAAGCACGCCCTCCACCCAGCTCTTTGCCCGGTATGCCATCACAAAGGAGGGCTTTCTTTCCGTGCTCAGCCAGGCGCGAGGCGGACAGCGGGTCACCTCGCAAAATCCGGAGGAAACCTACGAGGCCCTCACGCGTTTTGGCAGCGATCTAACAACCCTTGCCCGCAGCGGTCGCCTTGACCCCATTATCGGTCGGGATGCGGAAATTCGCCGTGTCATCAACATTCTCTGCCGCAAGACGAAGAACAATCCCGTCCTCATCGGCGAGCCAGGCGTTGGCAAAACGGCCGTGGCCGAAGGCTTGGCCCAGCGCATTGTCAAGGGCGACGTGCCCGACAATCTACGGGACAAAACCATTTTCTCTCTGGACATGGGGAGCCTCATCGCGGGCGCAAAGTACCGTGGCGAGTTCGAGGAGCGTCTTAAGGCCGTTCTCAAGGAAATCCAGGACGCCGACGGCAGGATCATTCTTTTCATTGACGAGCTGCATACCATCGTGGGCGCAGGCCGAGGCGAGGGCGCCATGGACGCCGGTAACCTGCTCAAACCCCTGCTGGCCCGGGGCGAGCTGCACTGTATCGGCGCAACCACCCTGGATGAGTACCGGCAACACATTGAGAAGGATGCCGCCCTGGCCCGAAGGTTCCAGCCCGTGCTGGTGGGCGAGCCCACCCTTGAGGAGACGATCACCATCCTGCGCGGCCTGAAGGAAAAGTACGAAATTCACCACTCCGTGCGTATCACGGATGCGGCACTCATCGCCTGCGCCACCCTGTCCGACCGCTATATCACCGACCGGTTCCTGCCGGATAAAGCCATTGACCTCATGGATGAGGCCGCTTCCATCCTGCGCACGGAGATCAACTCCAAGCCTGCCAGGCTCGATGAGATTGAGCGCCGCATATTACAACTGGAAATTGAGCGGGAAGCCCTTCGCAAGGAGGAGGATGCGCCCAGCCGGGAACGCCTCGAGACCATTGAAAACGAGATTGCCGCGCGGCGCAGCCTGGCCAACGAGCTTACCGCCCAGTGGCAGAGCGAGAAGAAGGATATCAATCAGATGCGCGACCTGCGCCAGCAGATTGACAGTGCAAAGCTTGCCTTGGAGCAGGCCGAGCATGCCTACGACCTCAACCGCATGGCGGAACTGAAATATGGCGAGCTGCCCCGGCTGACCCAATCCCTGGAACAGGTTCGCGACCGCGCCGAAAAAAACCGTGCGGATGGACAGTTTCTCATCCGCGAGGTCGTTACCGAGCAGGAGATCGCGGGCATCGTGTCCCAGTGGACGGGCATCCCCGTCGCCAAACTAGTAGAAGGGGAGCGGGAAAGGCTGCTGCGCCTATCCGATACTCTGCACCGGCGCGTAGTTGGCCAGCATGAGGCCGTGGACGCGGTCTGCGACGCGATTCTCCGCGCACGCTCCGGCCTGTCCGATCCAAACCGGCCCATCGGCTCCTTCCTGTTCCTGGGTCCCACAGGCGTTGGCAAGACGGAGCTGGCCAAGGCCCTGGCCGAAGCCATGTTCGCCAGCGAAGGCAATATGATCCGCATCGACATGAGCGAGTATCAGGAGAAGCACACCATTTCCCGGCTAATCGGCGCGCCTCCGGGCTATGTAGGCCATGAGGATGGTGGTCAGCTCACCGAGGCCGTTCGGCGCAAGCCCTATTCCATCGTCCTCTTTGATGAGATCGAAAAGGGCCATCCCGACGTGTTCAATCTGCTCCTGCAATTGCTCGATGACGGCCGCCTGACGGACAGTCAGGGCCGCACGGTAAATTTCAAGAACACCGTCGTCATCATGACCTCCAACCTGGGCAGTGACTATCTGCTCGAAGGCATCGACGCAAATGGCGCATTGTCGGATGATGCCCGGCACAAGGTCAGCGCCCTTCTGCACCGCAGCTTCAAGCCGGAATTCCTTAACCGCATGGACGAGACGGTGCTCTTCATGCCCCTTACCCAGGAGGAAATTTTGCGCATCGTGGGCCTCAGCCTGGAGAAAACCGGCAATCGCATGCTGGCCGAAGGATACCGGCTGGCCGTTACGGAAAAAGCCCGACAGCACATCGCTGTGGAGGCCTACACCCCCGCATATGGCGCGCGCCCAGTCAAGCGCTATGTACAGCGCCAGGTGGAAACGCCCATCGCCCGCATGTTGCTCAGCAGCAACATACCGGCTGGAAGCGAGATACAGGTGGATGTAGATACAGGCGACCTGCGCTTCACCGTAACGCCATGATACCCGGGAACCAACATGCGGAAGAAGGGGCTTTTCTCTCTGAAAAGCCCCAAACAGCCTGAAAAACACCAAAAAACACGCTCTTTTTTCAGAAAAGTGATTTCGTCATCTTCCGCAATATATCAGCGTCAAAAGGTGTTTTTGTCAACAAATCGAACAAAAAATCAGTAAAATTAGCCTAAAATTGCTAGTTTCCTCTCTCCTTCAGCACTAGACTTTTTTTTAAAACTGCGTACAATAAGGCGGTATCCTTGCGAAGGAGGGAATTAGCATGATTCTTGATACAAAGCAATATGCAGGCCTTTGTGCCTGCGGCAAAACGCATCAGGTGATTACCCGGCTTGCCGTGGTGGAGCCCGGATGCCTTGCAGACTTTGATGCATATACCAATGAGCTCGGCCTTTCCGGCTCGCGCACCGTAATCTATGATGAGAATACCTATCACGCCCGTGGGCTTACGCATCCGGCAGCGGCCCAGGAGATCGTCCTGCCGCAAAAGGATTTGCGGGCGGACGAGCGCACCGTCGCCCGGGTGCTGGATACACTCCACGCCGGCACGGAACTTCTCGTAGCCGTGGGCGGTGGCACCGTGCACGACATCGCGCGGCATTGCGCCCATGCGCTGGAGATTCCATTCGTCGCGTGCCCCACAGCAGCCAGCACAGACGGCTACGCCTCTGCCTTCTATGGCCCCTCGCTCAGCGCAATGCCCTCCCTGATCCTCTGCGATGTAAACGTGCTGGCAGGCGCGCCCTCACGACTGT
>JGI994J12354_10005311_pt1 | contig 11146 bp, 12 predicted proteins | sample IntmicLarv3ML3BL_FD_12354 | JGI IMG/M metagenome (IMG submission 12354) | reverse complement strand
ATGACCTTGCCGAGCCGCTGACCCTTTACGGTCTGGACGGCCCGGACGCGTTCCGGGGAAATGCGGCCCACCGTGAACAGGTTGCCCGTTACGCTGCGGGCGTTGGGAGCGCTCTGGCCTCCCGTGAGGATTGAGGCCGTGCTTCGCGGGCTGTGCTGGAAGTTTCCGGTTCTGGAACCACTCTGCGAATCGCGGTGTGCGTCGTGTTCCAGACCGATCCCCTTGCAGATGGAACGCGTTTTCGCGGGGTCGTTGTGTAGTGTCTGCGCAAACGTCCTTGCCCGACGGAGCGGAGGATACTGCTCCCGTTGCGGCGAGCTTGCCGCATCAGCGCAAACATTGCCAGCTCCCTGCGGCGAATGTCTGAAAAACCCGCCGCCCTGGGGCGAATTTTTTTTCCACGGCGTGTATGGAAGTTTGCTACGTGACCTGATCTTGCGCTTCAAGAACGGGCATGAGTTGTCGTTGGGAAATGTTCTGGGAAGGCTTCTGGCGGACCATCCTGGCCTTTCCGTAGCGTATGACGTGATCATTCCCATGCCTCTGCATTCCCGCCGTCTGCTTGAGCGCGGGTTCAATCAGGCGCAGGAAGCAGCTAGGCCCCTGGCAGCCAGACACTGTCTGCATCTTGCGCCGGAACGCCTTGTCCGCACGGCATTCAGGGAGCCCCAGACAGGGCTTTCCCTGAAAGAGCGAGAAAAGAACGTGCAAGGAGTTTTCGCCGCGTCCGGGGTTTCTGGGATGCGGATTCTGCTGGTGGATGACATAGCCACTACTGGCGCAACCTTGCGGAGCGCGACAAAAACTCTGCTGCGCGCAGGGGCTTCCGGCGTGTCCGTGGCGGTTATTGCCAGGACTCCGGCCTTTTGAGAATATTTGCCCTTAAGTTTTACGCCACATTTGCCGATGTTCTTTTGGGATACATCCCAAAGGAGGAACGCTATGGATGGCATTCAAAGCGCGGGCGGAACCGCAAGCCAGTCACAGAGTATTTTGAAAGATGTTGCGGGCGCACAGCTCATCAGCAAAACCCTGGACAAACTGAACACAGCCCAGAGTTTGAGCGGCTCCAAAATTGACGCCGGGTATCAGTTTCAGAAAGATGTACTGAGCGCGGTCGGTATAGGCACTATGTTGGACAAAATCGCATAGGGGCGAAAACGCCTCTCTGCATTAGGGCGGGCCTACGGGGTCGCCCTTTTTTAATGCAATGTTTATATAATATACTGAAATGCATGTAATTTTTTATTTTTTCTTGCCAAAAATATTCACACCCGCTATATGGAGGGAAAAAGCATTTTATCCTGAAAGGAGCATTATATGACACGTAAAGACCGCACGGAAGGCATTTACAGCCGCCGGGAAGTTCTGGACGATGGCGAACGCAAGCAATATTACCTGATACAGCTCAAGGAGTTGTTAAGTTACGCCTACCGGTATTCCGAAGACGTCAAAAAACGTTTCGACCGCGCCCAGTTCAATGTGGAAAAGTTGAAAAGCCTGTCCGATCTCAAGCATATCCCCATTCTGAAAAAGAAGGAGCTTATCTTTTTGCAATCCATGGGACCCCGTTTGGGCGGCCTTCTCACCAAGGACCTCGGAGAACTCAAGCGCGTGTTCCTTTCCCCAGGGCCTATTTTTGATCCAGAAGACCGTGCGGACGATTATTTTGATCCAGAAGACCGTGCGGACGATTACTGGGGCTATACGGAAGCGTTTTATTCCATCGGGTTCCGTCCCGGTGACGTGGCCCAGGTGACCTTCAACTATCACCTTGCTCCGGCGGGGCTCATGTTTGAGGAACCGTTGCGTAANCTCGGTTGCGCTGTGGTTCCCGCAGGGCCGGGCAATGCCACCACCCAGATTGAAATAATGCAAAAGCTCCGGGTTTCCGGGTATGTGGGAACCCCAAGCTATCTTTTGCACCTTGCACAGAAAGGCGAGGAAAAAGGACTTAATTTGCGCAAGGATCTGTTCCTGGAAGTGGCGTTTGTGACCGGGGAAAAATTCTCAGAAAAACTGCGTAATCAGCTTGAGAAAAAGTTCGATCTCATCATGCGCCAGGGTTACGGCACTGCGGATGTCGGTTGCATTGGCTACGAATGCTTCCATAAGAACGGGCTGCATATTGCCAATCGCGCATATGTGGAAATCTGCCACCCGGATACAGGTATCCCGTTGAAGGACGGCGAAGTGGGCGAAGTGGTGGTTACTGCCTTCAACAAGACCTACCCCCTTATCCGTCTTGCCACGGGCGACCTTTCATACATTGACCGCGCACCCTGCGCTTGCGGCCGTACCAGTCCGAGGCTGGGCAACATTGTGGGCCGCGTGGACACCACCGCCCGCATAAAAGGCATGTTCGTATACCCGCATCAGGTGGAGCAGGTCATTGCCCGGTTTGAGGAAATCAAACGCTGGCAGATTGAAGTCACTAACCCCGGCGGCATTGATGAAATGACCCTGTATGTCGAATCCAGCAACTTTAAGCGAGAGGAAGACCTGTTGCACCAGTTCCGCGAACGTATCAAACTGCGTCCGGAACTCAAAGTGCTGGAACCCGGTTCCCTCCCCCCGCAAATTCGGTTGATTGAAGATAAACGTATCTGGGATTAATAGAGGGAAGAAAAATGCGGGGCTACGCCCCGCCTCGGCAGGGGGCGCGGCCCCCTGCGCGTATACTTTTTCAATTGTATACAGGTGCAGGGGCGTTCCCCCTCATAATTAACAATGCCCGAACTGCCGGAAGTTGAGACCATAGCCAGAACCCTGGAACCGCAGGTGCGCGAGCGTGTGATACGCGCGGCGCATGTGTTGTTGCCCAAAACCATGGCAGTTGGGCAGGAGCTTTTTTCCGCAGTGTTCCCGGCCAGGGTTGTTGGGGTTAGGCGGCGGGCCAAGCTTTTGCTTGTGGATATAGCCGCTGACGGTCAGAAGACGCCCACGCACCTTCTGGCGTTTCACCTCAAGATGACCGGGAAGCTGTTTGTTCATGACGCGGCAACGAGTCCGCACAAACACACGCGGGTCATGTTTGACCTTGCGCCGGAGGGAGATATCCCGGAGTCCAGGTTGTTTTTTGACGATGTCCGTACGTTTGGCTATTGCCGTCTTATGCGACCGGAGGATTTGGACTCCTGGCCGTTCTGGGCGAACCTTGGCCCGGAACCGCTGACCCTGACACCGGCGGAGTTTTCTCGCGCTCTGGGGACGCGCCGGGGCGGGATAAAGTCCTTGTTGCTGGACCAGAAGGTTATTGCGGGCATTGGTAATATTTATGTGGATGAAGCTTGTTTCCGGAGTGGCATTCATCCATTGACAGGGGCGGACAGGCTTTCCGATCTGCAACGAGCCGCGCTGTTGCAAAGCATACAGGACGTGCTGACGGAATCCATCGCCGAATGTGGCAGTTCCATTCGGGATTACCGCGATGCCAACGGCGACGCTGGAGCCTTTCAGAACCTATTCCGGGTTTACGGCAGGGCGGGACAACCCTGCATGATCTGCGGCACAATGCTTGAAAAAATAATTGCCGCCGCGAGGACCACAGTGTTTTGCCCCTGTTGCCAGCAGGGTTCGTAGGAATGAGTCGCCCGGTTTGCGGCACGTCCGCGTGAGAGTCTGCCACTACCCGTGGGAATATATTATGAGCAGTGAACTTTTTTTCATACTAGGCGCGCTTATTTTTGTCGGTGTTGCTTTTCGTGCCCTTGCGGGTAAAAAGGCCAACCTTTCGCCGACAAAATGTGCCGCGCTGGTCATGGATGGAAAGGCCGAGTTTCCTCAAGTATGCACTGTTGCGAAGGCGCTCGGCGATATCATGAAGCGGCAGGCGGGTAGGCTCAACAAACCTTTGCTGTTCCTGCGGGTTTGCGGCGATTTTTATGACGATTTTTACCCGATAAAACCGCCGAATCCGGACCTGTCGGCAAAGGCCAGGGCAAACGCACTGATGGCCGCCTGTATCCAGCATTACAAGCAGATACGGGCGAGAAAAATTCATGGCGAAGGGAACGGTCACCTGGTCGCTTTCTGTGAGGGGGTCGGCTACAGTCTGGCCACGTTTCGGCGTTTGTCCGAGATCATCCCGGACATGGGACCTCTGGTGCACACTCTGGACCCGAAACCGGCCTATGGGGACAGGGATTTTTATGCCGCATTCTACCGTGAGATCGGAAGGATGACCCCCATTCCCCAGGGATTTATTGAAACATCTCTGATCTTGCGGCTCTCCTGCTTTGTGAGCAGGGGGTCGGAGAACGTTGCAATGGATCTTTCCGGGACAGCCGGATCTGACGATCCCTTGCTCATAACGCGGGATCCGCTTCCGCTGGAAGATATTGCGGAGGGCTTTGCCGGTGAGGCTGAAGGAGCTTTTCCCGAGGGTGTTACGCCGTTCTTTTCCGAAAAGACAGGATCAGACGTGCCTGTGTCTATACAGCGAGTTCCAGCCCCACAGGGCAATGATCCGAACCTGTGATGTCTGTGGCGATCCATGCGTCCTTGATGGCGTCTTTGAGTTCATCGGATACAAAAAAGTAGTCAATCCGCCATCCCACGTTCCGTTCGCGGGCCTTGAACCGATAGGACCACCACGAATACCTGTCTGGAAGGTCGCCGTGGATATGGCGGAAGGTATCCACGTACCCGTGGTCCACAAAGCGGTCTAACCAGGCCCGTTCAATGGGCAGGAAGCCAGAAATTTCCTCATTGGCCTTGGGGCGCGCCAGATCAATGGGTTTGTGCGCGGTGTTGAAATCGCCGCATACAACAACGGGTTTGGTCCTGCGCAGATCTTCCGCGTAGGTGAGAAAGGCGTCATAATATCCCAATTTGTACGTCAGCCGTTCGTCGTTCCTTTGACCGTTGGGAAAGTAGACGTTGCAGAAGTGGAAATCGCCAAATTCCATGTGGATGAGTCGCCCTTCCCCCTGCCAGACAGAGTCGGGCAGTTCATGGGTGACAGTCAGTGGTTTTTGACGGGAAAAAACAGCGACCCCGGAATAGCCCTTTTTGACCGAGGCTGAAAGCCATGCCGTGTGCATGCCGTCCTGTGTACGATGTTCGTCCGCTATCTGGGTTTCCTGAGCTTTGGTTTCCTGTAGGCCGACGATATCCGCGCTGCACCTGAGGAAGTCATTCCAACCGGGTTTTTCCGTGACGGCCCTGAATCCATTGACATTCCAAGAGAGTAGTTTCATGAGTTCTCTATAGCAGGTTTTTGCGCGGCTTCCAATCCCTTGGCGATCATGGTAGTGGGCGAGTGGCGGAAAGAAGAGTATGGGGGGGCTACCTTGCTCCCGATCCCTTGGACCCTGTTCAGAAAAAGTGTGTATGATTGCCGTTCTGTCTGTCGCTTCACGGCTCACATACTTGGATTGGTGCCATGAAACAGGTTGTTGCGCATAGGCGCATGACAGATCAGCGGTCTTTGACCGACAATGCCATAACCTTGGGCAAGGGGACTGTGGCCTCGCGAGTTCTTGGCTTTGTGCGGGATGTGTCTATTGCCGCCCTGCTCGGTGGGGGATGGGTTGCTGACGCGTTGCTGGTTGCGTTCAGACTGCCCAACATTGCCCGTGCTCTGCTGGCCGAGGGCGCTTTTGCCTATACACTCATTCCTGCCTATGGGGCTCTAAAAATACTTGATCCCCAGAGGGCTTTGGTCTTTGGGCGGACCATGACTACCTGTCTCTTCGTCTTCTTCTCTCTTATCGCTCTTTGCGGAGCCCTTTTTTCGGACCATATCGCGATTATTCTTGCTCCAGGGTTTCATGCTATGTCGGATGTGCTGGAAATGACCTCCGAGCTTATGGTTCTTTGCCTACTCTCCCTTCCCCTGGTTTCCGGCGCGGCTGTCAGTGCGGCCATTCTTATGGCGGAAGGACATTTCAGGTTACCCGCGTATGGTTCAATGGTTTTCAACGTGGTCATCATCCTGGCCGCAGGGCTGGCTTTTCTGTTTTACAGCGCGGAAGATCCCCGTATTCCATATCTTCTTTGCGGCGGAACCATTGCCGCAGGTATGGTGCAGTGGGGATTTCAGACAACCGGGCTGCGTCGGTTGGATTTTCCCGTTTCCGGCCCGGTTAATTTTGGAGACCCTGTTCTGCGGCAAACATTTCAGGCATTGCCGCAGTCCGTTTTTGGCGTGGGTGGACACCAGGTAAACATTCTTTTGGCGACATTCCTGGCCTCTTTTCTGGCGGAAGGGGCCATCAGCTCTCTGTATTTCGCGGAACGGCTCATTGGGTTTCCGTTGGGAGTCATCGGCGCATCCATCGGGCTTGCGGCCCTTTCGGACCTTTCCGCGATAGCCGCTCCGTTCCGTGCAGTGTCTGATGAAGCGTCTGCCGCTATTGTTGCCAGCAAGGCGTTGTTTTCGCAGCGTCTTGCCAGGGCGATCCGGATCGTGCTCTTTTTCGCGCTGCCTGCAGCAGTGGGTACAGCCTGCCTTGCGGATCCGCTCACCTCGGCCATTTTTGGGTATGGCGCGTTTGACGAGGACGCGTTGCAGCAGACTAGCCGCGTGCTTCTGGCCTATCTTGTGGGGTTGCCCGCACTGGCGTTTGTCCGGCCTCTACTTGCAGGGCTTGGCGCGTTGGACGACGCTAAAGCCATCATGCGGGCTGCCTTTGCGGGAATTGCCGCCACAGGGGGATGCGGGCTGGTGCTTTTGATTCCGGCTGTTCCCTGGGGTCCGGCTCTCGCGGTTTCCCTTGCGGCCTGGACTAGCGCGGTCATGCTTGTGCGCGCTTTGATGCGGCACGGGCACAACCCGCTGCCCAGTCTTGCCTGGGTGGTTAAAGCCCTGACAGCCAGCTTGCTTATGGGCGCATGCGTCCTCTGGACGGCGGATATGTTTTCGTCCTCTTTCGGCAAAGTGGCAATGGTTCCTTTGGGGATTGCCGTGTACTTTGCGGCAGCGATTGCCCTGCGCCTTGAAGAGTGTCCTTTTGTTTTGCAAACGGCATTGCGCGTAATGCGGAAGAAACGGTAAAAAAGGAGAGGTTCATGGAAATTAAAAGATCTGTGGCGGTTGTGACCGGCGGCTCCGGTGGTTTGGGACGGGTCATCGCGCGGAAACTGGCAGAAGCCGGAGCCAATGTTGCCATTGTGTATCAGCGCGCGGAAGATGTCGCTAAAGAGGTTTGCGAAGAATTGGCGGGTCTGGGCGTTGAGGCTATAGCGGTTCAGGCGGACGTTTCCAGCGAAGCCGATGTGTTGCGTATGGCAAAGACAGTACACGACCATTTCGGACGCATTGATATTCTGGTGAACGACGCCGCCTACAATATCGCGATCAGCTATGCGGATATCGCCGGAGCGACAACCGAGATATGGGATAAAATAATGGGTATTAATCTGAAAGGCCCTTTCCTCTGCATGCGTACAATCGGCCCCATGATGAAGAAACAGGGCAACGGACGCATCGTGAATATTTCCTCCATTGCCGGTTTGATACCTACAGGGTCCAGCATTCCTTACGCTGTGTCCAAGGCCGGACTTATCCATCTAACCAAATGCATGGCAGTGGGGCTGGCACCTGAGGTGCTGGTCAATGTCGCTGCCCCTGGCTTTCTGGAAGGAACACGCGCTTCCGCCAACCTTTCCCCTGAATATCTGGAACGGGCCAAAGCGCGCAGCCTGAGCGGAAATGTGGTGACAAAAGAGGAAGTGGCGGATCAGGTTCTGTTCTTTATTCGAAGCGACGCCGTTACGGGACAGACCCTGTGTATGGAAGGCGGCGGCTGTTTCCATTGATGTGCCGGAAAGAATGTCGCGTCTGTGAGAACGGAGCAGCCCGCGTTTTGCCTTTTGCGCAAAATGCGGGCTAGTACTCGGGGGTGTTTTGTGGCAGTATGCGTTCACGCGGTGAACGCGGTCACGTGAAAGGGATTTTGGGACAGGGTGACCATAAAAAAGGGCTTACCACAACAGGTAAACCCTTGAAATATCTGGGGCGAATGATGAGGTTTGAACTCACGACCCTCTGGGCCACAACCAGATGCTCTGCCAACTGAGCTACATCCGCCACAAGAGAAAAAGGACTTACACGCATCTGCGATTCTGGTCAAGGGCTTATCCGGGCAGTTTTTTAGGCTGTGGCTCAGGATGGCCGCATGAGTTTGCCGAAATAAAGGATTTTTTATGGAAAAACTCGTCATAGAAGGCGGGGTCAGCTTGAACGGAACGCTCCGCGTCAACGGATCAAAAAATGCGTCTTTGCCAATTCTTTTCGCTGCCATTCTCGCGGATGGCGAGGTAACTTACACCAATGTGCCGCGCCTTCGCGACATATCCACAACCACCAAGCTGCTTAATATTCTCGGTTGCCCGGCGGAGCGAAAGGAAGACGGGTCCATTGTGGTCAAACCCGGCTCTCTTGTGCCGGAAGCTCCATATGATCTTGTGAAAACCATGCGTGCCTCCGTACTTGTCCTTGGTCCGCTTTTGGCGCGTCTGGGCAGGGCTAAGGTTGCGCTTCCGGGCGGGTGCGCCATTGGCGCGCGGCCTGTGGATCAGCATCTCAAGGCTATGGAGAAAATGGGCGCTGTTTTTGATCTGGAAGATGGCTATATTCTTGGTCGGTGCGCGGAATTGCGCGGTGCGGATATCTCCTTTGACATGCCTACCGTGGGTGGCACGGAAAACGTGCTTATGGCGGCGGTTCTCGCTAAAGGGGAAAGCGTTTTGCGTAATGCCGCGCGGGAGCCGGAAATAACCGATCTGGCAAACTTTCTTGTAGCGTGCGGCGCGAAAATTTCTGGGCAGGGCACGGACATCATCCATGTTCAGGGGGTGGATTCTCTTTCCGGCGCGACTTATCGCATCATGCCGGACAGAATTGAAGCCGGGACCTTCCTGGTTGCCGCTGCCATTACCGGAGGCGAAGTGCTGGTTGAGGATTGCCCTTCGGAAGAGTTGTCCGCCACCATGGCTAAGCTGACAGATATGGGCATTATTCTGCAACGAAAAGACAACGGTGTGCTGGTCAAACGCAACGGGCATATTGTAGGCGTGGACCTGACGACACGACCGCATCCGGGCTTTCCTACGGACATGCAGGCCCAGCTCATGTCGCTCATGGCTCTGGCTTTGGGTTCAAGTTCTGTTGAGGAAACCATTTTTGAAAATCGTTTTATGCATGTCCCGGAACTCAACCGCATGGGTGCGGACATCAGAATTTCCGGCGCAAAAGCTGTTGTGCGGGGTGTGAAACGTCTTGTGGGAGCGCCGGTCATGGCTTCAGACCTTCGCGCCAGCGCGTCCCTTGTCCTGGCGGGCCTTGCGGCGACCGGCAAGACCGAGGTGCAGCGCATCTACCATCTGGACCGGGGATATGAACGGATAGAGGAGCGCCTTGCCGCTGTGGGTGCGCGGATTCGCCGGATTCCCGAATGAGGTGGCGTGTATGGTAAAACATCACGGACTCATACGTATCGGGGCAATCTTCCTAGGTCTGATGCTGGTTCTTTTTTTGGTTCTTCCGCGGAGTTGTTCCGACAATGAGCCGGAGGAACGTCGTGCTTTTGCCGCGTTTCTAGCTGAAAAGGTTCTGCCTATCCAGGGTGTTGCCCTGCCGGAGCTTGCGGGAAAAGAGAAACGCGCTGTGGGTAGATATGCTGAGCATTACAACTTACTGCAATCGTTCCAGAAAGAGTTGTCCAAAGAAACGGAGAAAAATGCGGGCGAGTTGCTTGCACTTACGGAATTTACCGACCTTGCGGCCCTTGCTGGGTCGGAAAACTCGTTGCGAAAAGCCGCAAGGGAAATAGAAAGCCTCAGTACACTTGTGGCGAGCCTGACGGCCAAGGCGGACAAGAAAAAGGCCGCTCTTTCCCTGCCCGAGGACATCACGTCCGCATATAACGCGGCCTATGACAAGATAGTTTCCCGACCAGGGGCGGCCACTGCCGCAATGTTCGCTTCGGTACGCGCCACCTTTGTCGCTATTCTCGATCTACTGGATTTTGTTGGCAGCCGGAGCCGGGATATGGAAATTGACGGCAAGAATATAAATTTGAAGAATATTGGACTCAAAGAAGAATTGCAGACCAAAATGACAGCCGTACGTGAACGGTCCCTCGAACTGGGCAAGGCATATGCCGCAATGATGCAAGTAATGCTACAATAGGGGAACGGCGTGGCAAGTCCGTGCATGTTTTTGGAACCGCCATGCACTTCTGACCGGTCAGAGGAGAGGGTTACCGGATCGTTGGACCAGTACGCCCCTATTCCTGTTTTTAGCCCGCTTTTGTTCCGGCAGGTCTGTCTTTTGGCAGGTTTTGCCGGGATACTTTTTTCTCGCTACCCGACGCACGGTCTGCTGACCTGTGTCCTGTTGGCTTTGCTTACGCTTTCCCTTGTGGATTTTCGGAAAATATTCCTGTTCATTGCCTCGTTCGCTCTTGGGATCGTGCTTGCCCTTGGCGCGACGATTGTATCCCCGGATATTCGGGGCTGCCCGGAATGGGTTCGGCTTGCGGTTACCCCGAAAGGAAAAAACTCAGATAAACGATTCACAGCCGGAGTTTCCCTGAGCGGGATCGTGCTGGAAAACACCACGCTTGCAGGGGGCCGGGTACGGTTGCTTCTGGAAGACGTGCGGGCCGAAGGCGAAGCGGACCCCTTGCCGGGAAATCTTGTTCTGACCTGGCATTCCCCGCCGCCTGATCTCGCCCTTGCTGGGCCGGGACAGCGATTTGCCGCAACGGTGCGCCTACGCGAAATTAGACCTTTAGCCAATCCCGGCACATAGGAGGTTGACGAATACTGGCGAGATAGGAACGCGTTTTTCAGAGCCTGGAACCGGGGCGATGGTTCTGGAAACAACAGACATGCGCCCTACGTCCTGAGCGGCGAACCATCAGCGTTCTGGCAGGCGCGGAGAGCGTTGCGCGCCGCCACGCTCAATGTACTGGCTGGACCGGGTGGGGACATAGCATCCTTGTCCCAGGCCGAGGCCATTATCCCGGCTCTGCTTTTTGGTGACCGTTCCCTGTGTGCTCCAGAAACCCTTGATCTGGTCGCCAGAGCAACCCTGGCCCATTCTCTGGCCCTTTCCGGCATGCATCTGGGGTTTGCGGCGGGTATCGGCTACGGCGCGGCGTACCTGCTGCATTTTCTTTTTCCTTCGCTCTTT
>JGI994J12354_10005310_pt1 | contig 11146 bp, 5 predicted proteins | sample IntmicLarv3ML3BL_FD_12354 | JGI IMG/M metagenome (IMG submission 12354) | reverse complement strand
TTTTTCTGCATACAATATTGCTGTTTATATGCAGAAAATGAAGGAGCATATGCACATATCCGTTTCACGATAGTTGCCTCCAGTGGCGCTATATGTTTGCCGAATACGCTTCAAGCATCTCCGCAACTATGCATGGCTATTGATTCATCTTAATCTTTGCGTAAGCATCACAAATCGCCGTAACAATCGCAGACACATCATTGGGTGAATTACATTTCCCATACGATATACGAATTGCCGACCTAGCCATCGACTCGGTTAGACCTAATGCAATGAGAACATGCGATGGTTCGCTATTTCCTGATGTGCAAGCAGAGCTTGTAGAGATGCAAACACCTTTCAGATCCAACAAATGCATTAGCGCCTCGCCGGACATATCATCAAAGCCAAGATTAATCACGCCAGGAAGGCGTTTCACAAAGTCGCCATTAATCCGCACCGTTGGTATTCGTGCCTGAATGCCCTTCACCGTAGCTTCAATCATCGCTTCAAGACGTTTTTTTTCTGCTTGCAAACAAGCCGTACTCTCCTCAATAGCATAACCTGCCGACACGATTCCTGCGACATTCTCGGTTCCGGCGCGAAGTCCATGCTCTTGTTTCCCGCCGAAAACCATTGGTGCGATGCCTACTCCTGTTCGCTTGTACAAAATTCCTGTGCCTTTTGCCCCATTGAATTTGTGGGCAGATGCAGCTAAAAAATCAATCTGCAATTCCTTGACATCAACAGAAATATGACCGACAGCTTGTACTGCATCAGTATGAAACAGTATGCCTCTCTCCCTTAACAATTGTCCAATCTCTGCAATCGGTTGAATTGTACCAATTTCGTTGTTGGCAAGCATGATTGAAACAAGCTTTGTGTGTGGCTTGGTAGCGGCTTTGATGTCCTCAGCAGAAACCCGCCCGCTCCTATCAATAGGCAGATATGTAATCTCAATGCCATTCTGTTCAAGAGTATGGCAAGTATTAAGAACGGAGTGATGTTCGATTGCTGAGGTAATCATATGCACCGGCTCATTACAGTGGATGCCCGCGACATGTAAAATCACCCAACTGTTCGCCTCTGAACCGCCAGAAGTGAATGTGATTTCTGCTGGGTCTGCATTGATTGCTATGGCGACTTGTTTTCGTGCCATTTCGACGGCTCGCTTTGCTTTCACGCCAAGCGAGTACTGGCTTGAGGCGTTGCCATATTGTTCACGCAAAAAAGGAAGCATTTTTTCAAAAACACTGTCCGATATTCTCGTTGTTGCGGCATTGTCTGCGTAAATCACGGTTTCGCCTCCTCAGAATAGATTGCAGCCCTGCTCCTTAAATTCCTCAATTTTGACGAGCAGAAATTCTACGTCAACCTCCAAATACGCAGCCAGGCAATCAATGCAATAGAATCTTTGGGAGGTCATATCTAGAAGTTTCTTAGTCAACCCAATTTCGTTTTTGTTCAGAGCTTCTTTCCCGCATTCATAGCAATTTTTCATCTCTGTGCAGTTACTCCACTTCTTCAAAGTCGGGTCTAACGCTAAACGCGGGGAGATCTTTTCCGCGATACTCTATATCAAGCATCCCCAATTGATACTTGATTGTATCTCTCATCTTTCGTGCCCTGTCAAGGCAGTAACGCTTAAATTCGCGAGCCGTAATGTCATTAGCACTACGGACTTGTGGGAAAAGTAACTTCAGATAAGCGGTAGCAATACGCTTGACTGCTTCCGTATCGCGAGTGTCCGCCGCATCAGGGACTTCAATCAGTTCATCTACGATGGCGCGGTAACTCATATCATCACGCAGGTCATGCATAATTGCGCAGAAATATTCTGAATTCAGTGCCCAACCATCAATTTTGAGATCCTCGTTCATTCTAGGAATATTCCATCCCTTGATAAACCCATGAAATCGGTCGATCAACGCTGATTCATGAAACACTTCAGGCAACTCCTTGAACATGTCGGAATACCCATCGCCATCCATTGTTTCTTTTTTGATATTACCACATAAGATAACTCCGGCATCTCCTTTGCCTTCATATGTGCCAACAGTGAACTTTCCGTAGGATTCCAGGTATCCCTTTAGAACTCCTCTCATTTCATTAATGTCTGGAAATGAAATGGTCTGTACTTCATCAAGAGTCACAAAGTCATTTCCCGACACCAAACCTTCTGAGCGTTTCGAAATATCGTAGAACATCTTTGCGCGGGTCATTGTTCCTCCGCTTGACAACCAGCCATAGCGACTCACTCTACCGAACAAATAAGACTTCCCAGTTCCCTTGGGCGCCAGCTCAATCAAGTTGAGGTTTTTCTCAACAAAAGGCAGGAGACGGGTAAGCATCGTGAGCTTCTTTTCTTCGTCGCCAAGATAGCCGTTTGCGTTGTAGTCCACCGCGCCCAACAAAACATCAAGCCACTCTGCTGTGGTAAACTCCCGGCGTACGTCTTTGTAGTAGTCAATGTCAATCTTATAGGGGCAGAATGTCTTGAAAGCTGTCAACTTAATTTTGCCTCTGTTCGCTCCCTTCGCTTTGTTTTTTGAAAACGCCATATCATAGTCATCGGGTTGACGGTAGCCAATTTCGACCATTCCCCAAATTTCACGCCCGCGCACTAAGTCGTCTCGGTAGCTTTGCCATACAGAATCCTCTATAATGGTATCATTGCTTGCCAACCCAAAGTCCGGTAACGAAAAAGACACTTCACCTGTTCTGATGTCGATATCAACCGATATTTTTGCAAGAAATTTCACTCGTTCATGTTCAACTACCACTTGATTCTTAATGGCTACCCAGTCATCCTTGCGCGGCAAATAAGTCCGCACGAAGCGAACCAGCTCATCGGAATCAAAGCGCCCATTCTCATCTTCGAATTTTTTTAAGAGCCAGTCCCGCATGAAGGACGGTAGGCTCAAGGCAGAGAAAAAATTACTCTTTTTCAGGTCTTTGTACACGACCATCTCGTCAAAGCAATTTCTAAGTTTTTCAACCATCAATTATTCCTCCTAAAATAAGTCATCAAAAGCGTCATTCACTTTTCCGCTTTTGCCTTGTGCTTTGATTACAATTTTGCCAATCAGATTATCGCCTGCATAAACATCTGCTGGATAGTCTCCCGCTCGCTTTACATCTGGCAACTTCACGGAGCAATGGTTTGCGTCCATCTGCGAAGCCGGATATGACTTGCCATTTACGACAACGGAAACATCTTGCACCGGCGAATTGAAGAATAACGTAACCTCCGTGCCAGTTCGAAAGTCCACGGTCACGGGTTCATCTTCATCGACCAGTTTTACGAATATGCTTCCATCTTTCAGAGAGAGCTCAATAATAGGAACGACAACTTCTTCCAACGAAGCTCCGCCATGAACTTCGACATTCGCCGCGCGACTGCCCTTGAAGCGTCCGTAGTCCGCTAGTACAAGGTATTCATTTTCCTCTGCGGCAAACGGGAGTTCATAGGGTTGGAACAGCTTACAGCAACGCCCCGAATGTTCCCCCGTGGTATCGGTGTCGTACTTTTCTTCTTTTCGCCGCAACACAGCAAGCCGTGAAGCTCCATGGTCGCTCACAATTAAAAACCGTTTGCAACGTCTAGATGCAAGTTCTGTGGCCGCTTTGTCAATCATTGCAGAGATGATATCGAGTTCTCTTGCAAGGTGGATAGGCAGTTCATTGTCGGTGAAGTTATATCCACCAGCATCCTTGTGCTTGGTGTCATCAAGTTCATCGTTTTTTTCTTTCCGGCCTTGCCACGCATAATAAAATCCACGATTGATGAGCGTTGTTGTTGGCAGTTTTGCGCGGGCGATGTTTACATGAATCGATAGACCGCGCTTTTGAACCAGATCTTCAATTAAACCTAAATATTCAACGCCGAGCGCATCAAGCCAATATAGGCAAGTGTCGTTCTTATCAATGCTGTCTAAAACATCTTCACGTGAGGGCAGTTGATTAAACTGCCGCGAGAGCGCAAGCGCATCAACCTTCTTCAAAAACTCAGGCTCAAGCTGGTTTGAAAGCTTTTGGCGTTTGTATTCCTCGAAATAATCGGTCAACAAGTCTGCAAGTTCGGGGCACTTGAAGACGTATTTTTTCAGGTAAGCCGCCAGCACAGGATAAATGCGTTCCAGTTGTGGCACCATTCCATTTTTCGAGAGCCAAGCGATAATTTCTTCACGCTCTACCCTCGTTCCATCAGTCAACTTATAAATGCTCTCAGCTATGACTTGCCGATTGTTTACAACAAAATCTGCGATATCCGATTCAGGAAACTTTTCAACCAGGGCTTTCCGCTCCTGATAGAACGATAAAAACCTTTTGTCGGTGTGTGGAATTTCGATGATTGCGTTTAAAACAGCTGAAACAAAGTCTTCAAAACAATTCGTTTTATCCAGAACAAAACGAAGATAACTATTATGTAATGTATCAGCTTTAGTTTTCAAGCAGACAAAGTATAGCCAATTCCGATAGTCGTTGCCTGCTGTGCGGTTATAGAAATCTGACTCCAGCTTGTTGCCAAATCCATGCTTTTCAAAAATGTCATCAAGTGAAGCACTGCTTTGGTTGAGTTCGGTTAGCAATTTTCCCCAGTGCGCCTCACTCCCGCAAGATTGCGCTAATGTAAAGCCAACTGCGGAGAATTTGATGCCCTCATAGGCATTGCTGATTTGATGTACGGTGAACATTGCCTTACTTAGGTTGACTCCCGTATTCACAACGACATTGCCACACCGCCCATTTTCAAGTTCTACAAGCATTGCTTTGAACCCCGATAACGCTGGTAATCCGATAGATGGAGCAGCAAGGGTGAAGGATAATTCGCATTCCGCTTTGCCTATAACACTATGCCTGCGAGCGTCAAAACGCGGGTCACTCTGCAATCCAACAATCAATGAGGCAATCCCTCGCAGGAGCAGAATAACTTTTGCACCGCCGACATTAAGGTTTTTTAGACGCGACAAAGTGCATATCGCCTCATCTCTCCCTTGAAGAGCAAGGAACTCGCCAAGTCCAGTTACAACAAACTTCTTGCCGGTTGCATTAACATCAGCAGCCTCAATATAGCTAAAAAGCCCGTCCACGTCGGATATTTTGTCGTCATCGCTGCAGAACCTGCTCATCAGAACAAAATCCAGTCCGCTAGCCTTCAACTCGTCTATAATCATCATATACTGATCGTCGCCGACGAAGAGAAAGTAAGGTGTCTTGACAGATGAAGTCAGGTAGCTCTTTATCGAGTCAATATGCATTCTATTTTCCGCCTCCACTCGCCAGTATTTCAATGCCCACAGCAATACTGTCCTTGACGAGCCGTTTGAGATACTGCTTTAATTGGGCGTCATCCATCTCGTCAATTTTCAGAAGAACCTTGCTGCTGCCACCAGCGTTATATTCCGCTTCTGCAAGCTGCCTTACTTTCTCCTTAACGTTTGGGTTATCGCGCCAATCATATGTGTCGACGGAAAGACGATCGAGTGTATCTCTTACTTTGTCTGGATCGGGAAGCAGTGTGTCATATTCACCGATGATGTCTCTTACAAATGCCTCATTTCGCTTCGCCTCACTCGAAAGAATATCAAACAAGGTTGTGGATTCAAGGAAGGTGAGCGCTGTTGTAATTTCAGCATCTGTACCCCAATTGCGGTTAAGCACTTCAAACGCCTTCTTTGCCTTTTCAAACTCAGCTGTTGAGACGCAGCACAGAATCGGTGTCCTGTAGCGACTTGACCACTCGAGCGGGTGCTTTGTTCCGGTTTTATCTTTCCACAAACGAAGGAGTTGCGCCCTTAATTGACTTTTGCGGAACTTCTCAGCCTCATCTTTTACCTTGATATTGCAATCGACCTTTGAAAGCGCAAACATACCTGTTTGCAATTTGCTTCTTATGTCGGCAATATCTTTATCACTCAGATCTTCAAGGTATGGGCTGTAAACTTCAGCAAAAATGCACCTATCATTATTTAGTAACTCTCTGATTTCTGTGCTGTACGTTGACACATCTTCGTGGAAGACTTTTAATTGCTCCGCGAGGATGTCTTCCTGCTTGCTGATTTTTAAGAGGACATCAAAGGTTTTTGCAAATGTAGAATACCTTTCTCTCAAAGCATCGCAGGAAATTCCGATGAACTTCAACCTTTCACACCACTCTCTGAACGCCTCAGACAAAGAATGCGCCGCGGTATTCAAGATACCATTGCTTTCTTTTGTCACGCTGTATTCAATAAGCAACTTGCGAATTTCATCTTCGCCGGTTTTCTTGTCCCAAAGGCACGAGTGCTTTACCTCGAACAATCGACGAACATCCGCAAGGACATTGCTCTCCGCGCCAATCGCCACTGCGAGTTCCATAACCTTTCCGTCTGCAAAGGACTGGAGGTATGCGCGCATACCTTTTTGACAATTTTCGCTTGTAAGTAGCGCAAAGAGATTGTCGGCAAGAGAGGGTTTCACTGAGGCAATTTTTCCAATTTCAACAGCCCTCTTGTGTGCTTCGCCAGCTTCCTTTTGTTGAATGAAATCAATGTATCGCTGAACCACGTCAAAAATTCCAGCCGCATCGACATCTTCAAGACACCATACTGGTAGATTCAATTCGCGCATTTTGCCAGACACAGCTATTGCGGCCTGTCCTGCTGATGAACACGAATTGGCAGATATGCCCCACGCTTTTTCCGTGAGTTCATAAAACGCCATCTCTTCGGTGGTCATCTTAACAATGTTGGTTTGTTTGGGTGATTTCACAAACAAATCACCTATCATTCTTGCCAGAACGGGCATAGGAGGCTCTCCGACCATCTCCGCCATTGAACCATGCGCACCAGATGAGTCGCTGTACCGGTATGTTTCTGTCGAGTATTCCTTAAGTAGAAAACCCGCAATAAAGCATGAGAGATTACATGGAGCAAAACCGTAGGTGCTTTCGAGGAAACCATAGATTTCGCCTATCGAAATTTGACCATCACGATTGAACGCAATATCAATGCGCTTATCCACTTCGATCTTGATTTTTGAGATGGGCAATGATGCAGTTACCGGGTTTTCCCAATATTTATCAACTTTCCAAACAGCAGGAAGCACGTTCTTTTCGATACCAACAACCACGCCGCTTGTAACCTGCAAGATGCCTGACTTTGCTGACTGCTTCATCGCAGCTGTTATCTTTAATTGGCTCTCGGTAAGATTTTTTGCGAAATCAAATACATATGGGTACTTCGTTGTCACTATGGTCTGCAAAACACTTTCTACACCCTGACCATTGCCCAGCTTCTCGCCCTCTTGGTTGGCATATGTATATACGACAAATTGTCCATTATAAATACGATTTTTCCATTCCTGATCTAAAATACGCCGGGCCTTATCTGCATTTTCTCGCGATGACGAATTTTGATTTCCTTGATAATACATCGCCATCGCGGATAAGTCCACATATTGTTCAAATGATTCCAACCCAAGCGGCGTAGAAAGCGCATCAATGAATACAATGTTCTCATACTGCTTTTCGGCAACAGCAGTCCTAATCATTTTCCGGAAAGTTACCGCCTCTGCATCATCTTTGGCAAAGGCAATAACAGCGTGGAAATTCCATCCCGTAGGTCTATCGCGAAGGATATTGATTGTGCGGGTAAAGTCAGCGGCGGTCACAGGAGCAATTTTGCCCGTGCCTGGCTCAGATTCAAAGCGTAGACGTAGGGCAGGCGGAAGTGATAAAACGGCGGAAAGTCCACCTTCATTTACAAGTTTCGACGTCGTGCTATTTTGCTTAATTTCCTTTTTGTGCTTGTCTATTTTCGATTGGTCGCCCGCAAGTACGGCGGCAGAATATACATACCGCCCTCCACTGATTGGATTTGAGACCAGAATGCCTTTTTCTTTCAGCCCTTTGGCAATGTTCTCAGCCTTGGTCGCTCCCTCTAGATCGGGGATACCCTCAAAGACATAGCTCAAGTTTTGTCCGGTTGGTTTGAACAAGTCGATCGTGCCGCCTAAACGCTGGTCAATTGCCTGCATAATAAGTATGGCTTTTAAGACAGTTTTCTCGTCTTCTCGCAAATTTTGTTGCTGTGGAAATGTGTCCAAAATCAGCCGTATATCAGAAGATAGGTTTTCCCTTCCCTTTTCATAGAAAAAATTCCAGAGCATATCCACAGTAAGCAGCGGATGATCATCAAATGGCCCCATGTTTTCAATGAACCATTGGAACGCCTTCACATCGTCCGTATTGGAGGATTTGATGAAGTCAAACATACTCCGCTGGTTGGATTTGAATGCAGAGGCAATATTCTTAAGGATCAATGCCGCCATTGGGTGAATTGGCATGATGTCCTTCATCACCTGATGGTTATCTATCTTCGCAGCAGTCATGACTTTTGCGCGGGAAGCATTCGTTCTGCTGCCCAAATCTCCATCGACCAGAGAATCCCAGGCTTCCTTTCCAGATGTCTTTACGGTAAAGGCGTGGCCGATAAGATCAAATGCAATGTTGTCTGGTAAAACAATCGGAATGGAGATGAACCGGTCGCTGACCTTTGATTGATTCCCCCTGTCGTTATCCGCTACATAAATCTGCTGCGGCTCATGGGTCACTACGACAAAATAGAATGGCTTGTTCTGAACTAAAGCAGCTACCTTTTGAAACTCTGAAAGGCTCTCTCGATTGTTTTTGAAGTAATCGGAAAACTCATCCCAAATAAGTACGATTTTCGTGTTGTTTTGGTCGATAATATCCGTCAACCAAGCGATGAGTCTATCTGCATCAATGGTCAGGGCTGTGATACCTTCTTTGTCGGCAAGGCGAAAAATATTGTCCACCAAGGATTTCACTTCACCGTTCTTGCGAAGCACATTCAGAACTTCATCGGCTGTGGACTGGGCAAACAACGCCCGCCATTCTTTGTCGGGATTTTGCAGAAGGCTGTCGAACATCAACTTATGATCCGCATCTTCCAGCCAAGCAATGATGCTCTCTTTTAGCGTGTTTTCGCCAAGATAGGCTATGTTTTGACGAACCAGCGCTGCCTTGACGCTTTCCTGTATGGCAAAGAAAAGATCACGCGCCGACATAATACCGCCAGAGGCATATCGATATGCCACCACGATACCTCTCTTTTTGTGCCCAATCAACTTTTCTCGAAGATCTGTTTTCTTTTTTAATGGCTCATACCGAGCCCAATAAGCGCGGAGTTCCTCCTCCGGCACTTCGAGAATCCTTCGCAAGGCCAAAGCGCATTGCGATTTACCCGTTCCGTAAGCACCTTCAATCCATAAAGTTTTCCCATTGTTCTGCAGAGCCAAAGCGCGTTCCATCTCGGTGAGCATATCAATGAAAGTGCTGTGAGGATAGGTGTTCTCCCAGGGAGCACCTGCATCAATCGCCGCATCATCGATGCAGGGGAAATATCTCTCATCAATGTCAAAATATTCGTGGTATTTATTGTTAGGCATTTTCGTTATCCCCCTTAAATAAGTCAAGCACATTTCCAGATAATTTGTCTGCTGCCAGTGTTATCTTTTCGAGGTCGTGTGTAAATGATGCGGTAATAAACTCTGGATACTTTGCTGAAAGTCCCAAGAGTATTGGTATCATGTCATCACGGTCTAGGCCGAAAATTCGGGTTGGGCTTATGCCGTCGCGCTCAATGCTGTCGTTCAAAAGCGTGGCAAGTGTAAATTCCTTGTAGTCGTTGCACTTTTCCGCAAACTTGAACAATCCGTACAGTACCACACGTGGATCACTCACTGAACATTGTGTGCGGACGAGGTCACCTTCGTCTGTAACAAAGCCCCAATGTAGGCTTGTGCCGAGTGGGGTTTCAACCAGACGTTTATAGGCATAGCATATTGAATCGTGGGCATCGAGTTTTCCGGTTTTACTTGGTTCAACACCGGATGCAAGCAGCATCTCAATTACGTCCTTTTTTGGATAGTACTGACTGATTTCAAAGTTTAGAATGTACCACTTGATTTGCGGGTTTTCTGCTACAAGATTTATAAGAATCAACCCCTGTGCGGTGTCTGATTTCCACCCTAATGAGTCAACAACTGCCAAGAAGAAGGTGGCATGGTTCGTTTTGTCGATTAGAGTAGCATCTCTTAAAAAGCGGCAAAATGGCCCCAACTGATTCTTCTTGTTAAGCGAATTCTCGATAAAAAAATCATCTTTCCTTTCAAAGAAGTCCGCCAACCACTCGGTTTTTGGTGCGTGGTTCGACATTGTGTTAAGCGTTTTCATTTGGATTCCTCCTCCTTGTGGGTGACGTAATGAATGGTATGCCAAGCAACCACTGTCAATAGAATGGCATTTCATGCAGTGAACACAGCCATTTATTCGGACAAGATTACCAACGAAATCAATCGCTCCATTTGTGCAGTTTGCCTGGCAAACTTTGCAGCCATTGCAATAGGCAGCTTTATGAAACACTTGACGAAATAAGCGGCTTACTAGTGGATTACGCTTTGTTACTTCTTCCTTCAGCCGCGCTATGTAACCATTGTTTGTTTCTGTAACAGAGTATGTTTCGTCTGATAATTCTAAAGTCTTAGTCCATTCTTTCCAATCAGAAGCCGGATTCTCAACAGTTATCACTAAGTAGCCGTTTTCAAATTTCTCCATGCAGTGGCTTGGGTTATTGGCCAAATCTCGACCATTCTTGCGGGCGCTCCACCCACCACTCTTTACATATTCATCTACGTCGATGTATTTGCGCCCATTTGACCTTTTTATCATTTCGAAGTAACTCGTTACATTTTCGGTGTAATTTTCGTGCTCGACAAAACCGGCTTTTCCGCCACCCATTGGGCAGCAAATGCACCCAACTCTTGCGCTGCCCTTTTTATAAGCTTCATTCAAAATAATACGATTTGCGTATATATAAAGCCACACCTCAGCGGATGTCCACTCAAGTATTGAATTGTGGCTGAATTGTCCTTTTATTTTCTTGCCGTCATTTAGGTAATCGTATTCAGCACGTGTCGCACTTTCCTGCGCCCGAACGCCAACAAAAGCCATGCCGGCATAATCATCTTTCCCAGTTATCTCTCTCAATTGCAATGTCTGTGGGGTGCTTTTATGTACAGAACAGCACCATCGTAAAGTGCGCGATGGAGGACCAAACAACTCCCATGATTCCTTCGGGTCAAGGTGAGACTTGGCAATGTT
>JGI994J12354_10005309_pt1 | contig 11146 bp, 13 predicted proteins | sample IntmicLarv3ML3BL_FD_12354 | JGI IMG/M metagenome (IMG submission 12354) | reverse complement strand
GAGGTCATAAGAGTAAATCTTCTCAAAAAGACGCTTGCTGACCGTCCGGTCATAGAATACACGCCGTTTATCACAAATGAAAACATCGGCGTTCTGCCGATTAATCACGAATTGATTAGAGAGCCTGTAACCGATATGCTGTTAAGCGTAAAAAATGCCGAAACCATAACTCCTGATGATTATGTTTCCGGTCTTTACCCATGGCCGACAGGCTATGTTATCCAAGGCGTGAAAAAAGACGGGGACAGCGAGGATAAAATTCTTTATGTGCGGCGTACCAATCCGTTCCTCAAACCGGAAAAGAATCACATATATACCACAATGTCAGATGATATCGTAAATGTCAGATGATATCGTAACAGCCGATAAGCCGGTGTTGAAGTTCCTGCCCGCGATAGATTTGTTAATCGTTGACGGCAGCTGCTATATGATAACAGGGAACATGGGTAACGATTTAGGTCTGGAGAGCCGTCATTTCGCAATCTGTGCCAAGCGCATGGATCTTATCGCAGAAAAGGGTATCGTCAACAATTACGACCAGCTCGAAGGAGCGGCTATGACGGGTAAGAACGCAAAGAAGTTTCTGGATTTCGATAAAGACATATTGGAACATATTGAGAGACTATCCATTGTGGACCGTGAGGAGTTCTTATCAACTTACAGCATTACCATCGACAGAGAAGGACGCATGGATACATACGACCCTGAACAGTGCGAGCTGATTATTGATTTGCTCTGCTGCAGGAGCTGCCTCGATCCGCTTGGCAGACTTGCGGTCGCAAACGGAATCAGTCCGAGAGAATAGCTGAAAAAGAAGGTTAAAGAGGATGCCGCGTATGATGGACAAGCCGAATGATGATTTTAAACCAAATATCCCAACCGAAACAATAACGAAAGCCGTTGCGGGAGATAAAGCCGCCATCAACGAGGTATTGAAGGCTTACGAGCCATATATTCTCGCTCAGGCTTCTTTCAAGCGCAAAAACTGGGACGGTTCTGTAACCGAGATTGTGGAAGAAGATGTGGCTCAAAATCTGCGGGAGGCATTGATTAGGGAGATTCCGAATTTTAAAGCTGAAGACTAATCGAAGCAGGATATAAGCAAGGAGATGATGTGTAATGACTGCTTTTATAATAAAATTAGTAGCGTGCTTATCCATGCTTATTGACCATATAAATAATGTGTTCGGTAACTTTGGGTGGGCGTTTTTACCGCAGGGTTTATCTACTGTAATGGGTTATGCCGGGAGACTGGCTTTTCCGCTGTTTGCTTATATGATTGTAAACGGTTATATGCACACAAGCAATAAACGAAAATATTTCTCGAATATGCTGTTGTTTGCAACGATAGCGCAGATTCCATATACGCTTGCGCTTTATCTTGTTAATTTATCGCCGATTGAGCAGTCGGAAAGCATGAATCTCGTAATTAAGCCTTGGCAGCATAATCCGTGGCTCTTTATTGTGATACCAATCATTGTTATCGCTATTTACGCATACACAATTTGGCGCAAAAAGAAAGACCTTTCTATCATATGGCTTGTTGCCGCATCGGTATTCCCTCTCTTGTACCTAAAGATAAACGGCATTTGGCTGACGATTGGCGAGTCATTAAATGTTTTTTACACATTGGCATTGGGGATTGCCACGATATACCTTATCCAATCCATTCTGGAGCGCAAAGATGGGTTTAGTTGGGTAAAATGGGCTATGCTTGTTGCCGCGTATATCGGAGCTTTACTGTTTATCGGCATGAATGCTGATTATGGTTTGATTGGAATCGCACTCATTGTTGTGTTTTATCTTGCCCGCAATCGTAAGATTATGCAGACTGTTACGCTCGCAGCATGGTCGTTTCTCCTGTATGGCTTAGTTGTTTTCAATATACCCAATGCAATTGCGAGCTGTTTTGCGTTACCGTTTATTTTGCTTTATAACGGCAAAAAAGGTTACAGCATGAAATACGCTTTTTATGCTTTCTATCCCGCGCATCTTATTGCACTGGGGATTTTCAATATTGTTCAGCGTTTATCGTGATGGCTGTTATTAAATTTTGGTTTACTCCGGTGTGGAGCGATGTTCAAAGGTAAAGAGGAGGAGATAACGGTAATGAAACCATGGATTAAAGTTGGATTGAATCTTGCAGCGGCGCTTGCTATTTTGTTTGGCGGATTTATTATCATGATAATTGTCGCTCTTTTTGGCGGCGGCAATTTCTATACAACAATGATAATAATTGCTGCTGTTGTGCTGCTTGCGTTTATATCGTCACAGATTTGGGGATTTCCTAAACCGAAAAAAAGGTATATTGTATTTGCCGTACTTGCAGCGGCGATGCTCTTATCCGTCGTTGGATATGAAGTCTATCAGGCTTATGACAGAAGCCTGATAATGAATGAGCAAGGGGTCGATTTAACGCTATACGAGCCGTTTAAAAGAAATACGAAGGCAGCATCGCTCGAAGGTGAATCAACACTGACACTAACCGATAACCTTCCTAAAATGGATGGGGCTACCGCGCTTTATCCGTTGTATTCGGCTTTTGCAAGAGCGGTTTACCCGGAAGCTGATTACAAGGTAAACATTATGAAAGAAAATGATTATGTGATCTGTACAAACACTATGGGATCGTACGGAAGACTTATACGCGGAGACGCGGATATTATCTTTGCCGCCGGTCCTTCCGCCGAGCAGCTGCAGGAGGCGAAAGAAGCCGGTGTTGAACTCACGCTGACGCCTATCGGAAGAGAAGCTTTTGTGTTTTTTGTAAACGCTCGGAATCCGGTAAATGAACTGTCAATCGAAGATATACGGGAAATATACTCCGGAACGGTGACGAATTGGAACGCGTTCGGCGGTAAGAATGCGGGAATACAAGCGTTTCAGCGTCCTGCTGATTCCGGCAGCCAGACAACACTTATCAAGTTCATGGGCGATGTTCCTCTTATGACGCCTCCGCAGGAAGAAATTGTCGGCGGCATGGGCGGAATCATCAACAGAGTTTCCTCATACAGAAACTACGAAAACTCAATTGGATATTCATTTTTGTTTTTCGCGACTGAAATGGTTCAAAACAATAAAATCAAGTTGATATCGCTGAACGATGTGGCTCCAACAAGGGAAAATGTAGCAAACGGGACATATCCGTATGCATCCGAATTTTATGCGGTTACTGCCGGAACGCAAAACCCGCATGTGCAAGAGCTCATTGATTGGATACTATCTGAGCAGGGTCAATATCTTGTCGAGAAAACCGGATATACACCGATTACCATGCGTTAACTTGGTATCAAGAGGAATGCATCTTATCTCTCAGTTGCGATGAGGCTGCTTTCAAAGTCAGTATATAAACCTTACAGGCTAACAATTAGAATAACTTCACAAACAGCAAAGCACCCCGGATGATTTTAATTCGGGGTGCTGTTATAAAACTGACTCGCTATTTCACAATATCACGCATGATTCCATTGAATACCGAATCGCTTGGAGTTATAGTTGCTGCTTTAACCGCGGATAACACTTCTTTATTAGTCACGGAAGCAGTTTCTTCAATAATGCCGCCTCCGACCGTTTGCCGGGCATATACAAGCGATGTGTGTTTACGCCATACTAAAAATGTTCCGGCAAGAAGCGTTACCATAATGATAGCAGTAAGCCAAATCCATGTATAATTGGTTTTTCCGTTTAAAGTTGAATCCATTATCTTAGAATCCAAAGTGATTAAGTCATCTGTTACTGCGGTGTTGATAAAACCGTCGAAGTGTTGCAGCAAGCGCTCCCGCGTGGCATCAAGTTTTTCACTCCCTGTATAAAACTCGACAACAATGCAATTATTAATTTCATCAAGCCATGCGCTCTGTATGCAAACCACTTCATCCTGAGTTTGTACGCTCATCCACTCGCGGGTGATTTCATCCAAAACACGCAGCAACGTATTATAAGAATGTTCTCCTATAACGTAGGCATAACCTTCATTAAGAATAAATTCCGACAGTTCAGCCTCATGTCCTTTTGTAATCACATAGGTTAGTTTTCCGCCTTCAATATACCGGCCGCCGTACCATTCGGGGTACAGGTTGTTTTCTGACCATTGGCTGTCTTCAAAACCAAGGGATATTTCCTCCGCAGCAAAAACATTTAAAGAAGCGCTCATCATCAGAATCAAAGCAAAGATAATAAATATTTTTTTCATACTGAACCTCCATTCAAATACGTTCGTAATTTTTTGACCGCTTTTTGATACTTCCATAAAACAGTTCCGAGAGGCATCTGAAGAATTTTGGAAATTTCTTTGAATTTCAAATCGCCGTACACACGAAGGGATATGATTTCAAGTTCATCCGAAACCAATGTTTTCATTGCGTTTTCAATGTCAATTTGTAAATTCACGCTGTCGGAAAAAATTTCGCACCTATTTTCTATTTCCTCGTTCAATTCTGCCGTCTGCGGAGTTCTCTTACTGTTGAGCGCCAGATTGCGCGCCATCTGGAATATCCACGTGCGAGGATTGTTTACAGAATATCCCGGCGGAGATTGATACAGCTTGACGAACAAGTCGTGCATAACGTCTTCAGCGAGTTCCTTGCTGCGCGTGATGCGGCAGATAATTGTAAATATGGGTGTCTTCATATCATTATAAATTTCGGCAAAAACCGTGTTATCTCCATCACGCATTTTAGCAAGATACTCTTTTAATTGTTCGTTGTTCACGAATCCACCTCCCTCCGCCCTACTATGACACATGAACGCAGCTTTTTATTGGCGGAAAATAAAATAAATTTAATAATAATACCGCCGCACCTCATCGCAGGTATATTTCCTAAACGAAGCGCGGCGGTTCATATAAAAGATTCCTACTGTTTTAAGGCTAATTCTTTATGAAATTCAAATTGCCTTTTGCCAAACCCCAAAGTTCATCCGCATATCCGGCTACATCCTTGGAGTGTGTGACGATAATTACGCATTTATTCTGTTCGTGAGCCAGCTTTGTTAAAATACCCATAATTGCCTGCTCTGTCTCAGAATCTAAATTACCTGTCGGTTCGTCAGCAATAATAATATCCGGTTCATGCGCAATGGCGCTGGCGATAGCGACACGCTGCTGCTCGCCACCTGAAAGTTTCAGCACTTTCCTGTTAGCCATTTGCCTGTCAATCCCCATACCGTCTAAAAGTTTATATGCTTCTTGTTTGGCGTCATTAACATGCCTGCCGCTTATATCCATAGAAAGAATAACATTGTCAACGGCAGTTGCGTTAGTCAGCAAATTATAACCTTGAAATACAATACCGATATTTTTCGACCGGTAAACATCGCGGTTTACTTTGGCTATGTTGTCTCCTTGATAAAGAATCTCACCGTCGGTACAAACATCCAATCCGGAAAGCAGAGAGAGGAGTGTGCTTTTGCCGGCTCCGGATTTACCCATGATTACATACAGCTTTCCGCGTTCGAAATCCGCGGACACGCGGTTAAGTACATTTTTTTGCGTTTTTTCATATCCGAATGTTACTTGATTTAATTTCAACATAGCCGCTTAATTCCTTTCCATTAAAATTCGCATCGGTTCGCGTTTTGAAATATATATAACGCCGACGGCACTGGTAAATACGCAAAGTATCAGCGATATTAAAACTATTGTAAAGATATTTGAACCCGATAAACTGACTTCAATTTTCGTAATCGGAGATATATCTCCGGCGTTTTGTCCGAAATTCGGAGTTTGTGTTAAATCCATTGAGAATATATCGCTGAATTGGTCTGTTCGGTTTTTATCATGCTGTTCGATTTTAGCCAGTTCGTTTTCCAGTAACTTATCAGATACCGGTTGTGCGCAAACAGCACCGGTAGACAGGGATACAACCAAACAGATTGCGACGAGCAATAAATTTTCCGTCAAGAACTGTACGGCAATCTTACCTTTCGCCATACCTCTTGCGCGAAGTATCCCAATTTCATATTTGCGTTCTCTTACCGCGATAAGAGATAGGAACAGTAGTATTCCGCTTCCCAGTACCAATACGACGATCATAAAAATACGTATTATGCCGGATAATCCTTCTGCGGGAGCGACTGCCTGTAAATAATCTTCGTTGTTGGATGATATATAATAAGCGTCCGGCAAACCTTTGCTTTTCAACTCTTGTGTGAAGGCGTCAAGCTTACCCGGATCGGATAATATAAAACTTCCGTCAACACCATATTTATCGCTGCTCAACTGTGCAATCGTGTCGAAGCTCACTAAAACATCGTTAGCGGGAAGCTGTGTTGATGAGATTATAAATCCGCCTCCGCTCGGACGCACATCTGAGTATATGCCAGAAACCATCAATGTAAGAGTTTCGTTATCAGCTCTTTCTACGGTATTCATTTCAATAGAATCGCCGATATTCAACCCGTTCTGTTTTGCAAGCTCCTCGCTTATGATGCATTCGTTTAACGCCGAAAAGATAGAGCCGGATATAATTTTTCTGTTGCCTTCTATGAAGTCTGTTAGCTGCATAACATCAGAATAACCATATACAGACAAGTTAGCGTTATAATATTGCTCGGAATATCCGTCACTTGTAATTTGAAGTCCTCCGAAACTATTGGATTCATTCTCAGCACCGATTGCCGTTATTGCAGGCGCATACATGGCGTTAGAGCCAAATGTTATACAATTCTTGATATGACCCGAATCCGCATAGAGTCTAAAATCATCGGCTGTTAATTCCTGAAAATCCAGTACAAAATTTTGAGCTGTGCCAATTAAACTATGATAATCCACTTTTAATGTTGCGGTTATCTCGAACTGGTCTTTATAGACCTCCGACATCTTTTGAGACGCGGATTCAATGACCACGGATACACAAATAGCCGTGAGCATGAAAAAGAGCAGTATGCCGGTTAATATATTCCGACCCTTGTTTCTCATAAGATTTTTGACTGCGTTTTTTATGATATACATTTTTTGCCTCCTTTATGTGTTGTACAAAAAGGATACCACACCTAATGTTGCCTGAATGTTACAAGCATTCGGCGGCAGGAAAAGAAAGATAAAACGTGGAGCCTTGATTGCTTTCGCTGTCCACCCAAACGAAACCGCCGCACAAATCGCACACATGGGTTACGAGACTGAGTCCGATACCGTACCCGTCTTTGTTTAATTCTTTAACACGGTATCTGTTTTTAAATATTTTTTCCTGCTCATTCTTCGGTATGCCGCAGCCGTGGTCGGCTACTGTTATTATGACGTTGTTATACCTTCGCTCTATAGACAGCTCAACCGGCTCACCGTTGCCATATTTTACGGCATTATCAAGCAAATTGCTTACAGCGCGTTCAATCCATCTCGGTTTCGCTAATATGGTACAATCGTCTTCGCTGAACGAAAACCGGACTGGATTTCTCAGTTTTTGGCAGCTGTCGCAGAGTTCCGCGCAAATCAACACACAATCCGTTTCTTCCATAACCTGTTCTTCATCCGTGTCGCTGATTGTCAATATATCTTCCATGCTTGCAGCCACATCGTCCAGTTGTTTCAAATACTCGCGATGCCCATCGTATTCTAATTTTGCGCGTAATAGGAAAAGCGCGTTTTTTTGTTCATGTGAAAGATATGCGCTTAATTTTTTATAACTTTTCAAGTTTTCCTCGAAGTGCTTTTCCAGTTTGGTATATAACTTTCGTATGTTATTGTCCGCTCCCGAATAGACCGTTTCATTCATCGAATCTATCATTTCAACAAATTCATGTAAATCCGCCATCCGTTGTTTTTTTATGGAACGGTATAAAAACAATGTTGCGATTCCGATGCCTAAGCAAAGAGATACGATAAAAGCCAGTTCTCCCGCCGCTATTTCGCGCTGTATCTCATCTTTTAAGTCAGAATATCTTTTCAGCTCCGCAAAATCCAAGTTTATCATTTTATTCTTATACGCCATTTCCATAGCCGCTTCATCCAGAACAAACACAGCAGCCTTTTTATCGGTATTTCGCGCTTGTTCGTTTCGCATAACGAATAGTAATGATGCAATCAATACGATAATGATTACAGCAACAAAATATATTAAAAATAATCTCCCTGTTTTGCCTTTTAATCCAAACATAGAAAATATCCTTTCCCGCGCATGGTTTTTAACATATCTTTTCCCGATGCTTCAGCCAATTTATTGCGGAGCCGCATAATATGGACACGCAGAGATGATGAAAACGAGTCGTACATTTCGTCATATATATGCTCTGTTAATTGTTCGACCGAAACAACAGCCGGATACCGCGAGGCAATAACCTCTAAAATATCAAATTCCTTTACCGACAACGTAATCAAGGTCTTATTATATTCCGCTTGTCTGGTAAGAGGATTCAATACGAGATTTTCGATTTGTATCAGCGGGTTTGTCCGCCCTTGAAATCTCCGAACCACGGCGCGAATGCGGGCTTTCAGTTCCACTAAGTCGAATGGTTTTATCAAATAATCGTCTGCTCCGCTGTCAAGCCCGATAGCGCGGTCGTTTATTTCTCCGCGGGCGGTAATCATTATGACAGGCGTATTAATGTTGGATTCTCGGAGAAACTTAATGATTTCCAATCCGTCTTTACCCGGCAGGTTTAAATCCAAGAGGATAACATCATAACTATTGACAAATGCTTTTTCCTCGCCGTCATTCCCGTCAAGAGATATGTCAACAGCGTAACCCTCTTGTTCAAGGGACATTTTTATATATTCGCAAAGCTCTTTATTATCTTCAATAACTAAAATCCGCATATTTTTCACCTCATCTTATCAGTATATCAGATGCATTGTTTAGCGCATGTTACATCACTTTCCGTCTGTTTTCTTTTCCCTTTGAGCTTTCAATCTGCCGTCGGGCGGCTTTGGGGTATCTTTGGGAATCGCCCACGATTTGCCGAAACGGACTACGCCGGATATGCGGTTTTCTTCGCATAACTTTTGCACCCGACGTTCCGAGATGTCCCATTGTTCAGCAGCTTCTTTTACTGACATAATATCCATAAGCAACCTCCAAACCGTTTTTCTTTATTATATACGCACATCCGAATAATATCAAGAAAACCTCGGCAACAGAATGATGAAAATTTTATGTCTGAGTTGTAACATAATTTTCAAAAAGCAAAATATCTCTTGACATAGATAGATTATCTATGTATAATATGCGTAGATAATCTATCTATAAATTAACGAGGTGATAATAATGGCTTCCGAAAAAAATCCCTTTTCAGGCAATACAACGATGCTGGTTTTAAAACTGCTTGACGAAAAAGATATGTATGGGTATCAAATCATTGAGGAGCTGGCTCGCAGGTCTGATGATACATTTTGTTTTAAAACGGGAACGCTCTATCCGATTCTGCACGGGCTTGAAAATGACAGTATGGTTAGTTCTTATGATGAAACCGCCGAAAACACAAAGGTCAGAAAATACTACCACATCACAGACAAAGGAAAAGGTCTGCTTGCTAAAAAACAGACCGAATGGAAGGAATACACAAAAGCAGTGAATAGTATTATGAAAGGCGGTGTTTGCTATGCTCTCTCTTGAAAAAATCAATGAATATGTGAGTCTGGTGTGCAGTCAGGTTCGCTGGAAAAAAGCGCATAACAGAATTAAAGAAGAAATGAAAAATCATATTATCGACCAGCGTGACGCTTATGCCGCGCAGGGGTTGGATGAGGATACAGCAACAGAACGCGCAATCACCGAAACCGGCGATGCCGCGTTGCTTGGCTCCCAGCTTGACCGAACCCACAGACCGAAACCGCAATGGGGACTTCTTGCTGCAACAGGCGCATTGCTCCTGCTCGGAATTCTGATCCGTGTGTTCATTTTTAGAGAAGAAGACTATTACGGCTATCTCTATATAAGGCTTGCCGCATCCGCGGTGGGTATCGCCGTGATGCTGGCCGCTTATTTCTCCGATTTTTCAATACTTGGTAAATATCCTAAGGCAGCATTCGGCATTGTTGTTGCGCTTTCCGGCGCCGGTCTCTTTTTATCATCGACTGTAAATGGCAGCCGCTATTTCATGCAGTTCGCTGTACAGTATGCGATTTTACTGTTTCCTCTTGCTTTTTCAGCTATGATTTTTGCGATGAGAAACAAAGGATATAGGGGCTTGATTTTATGTGAACTGGCGTTTGCTCTGCCTGCTCTCATAGCAGTATTCGTCCCATCTATAACCGGATTTCTGCTCTTTACAGCTTCGGGAATCGCTCTCCTTTGCATTGCCGCCTGCAAGCAATGGTTTGGTGTGAAAAAAACGCACGGATTCTTAACAATGCTTGTTCCCGCAGCATTTCTTGCGGCGCTGTTTTTTATGAATATGAATTCCTTTGGTTGGGAGCGGGCCGCTGTTGCTGCCAATCCCTCGCTTGACCCAACCGGCGCGGGCTATATTGGCGTAATGACAAGAGAGTTGCTGAGCGGCGCAAAGCTGATTGGGCGGGGCATTATTCCGGAAGAATACAATGTTTTGTTCACGGAGTCTGCTATTTTTCAGACGGATCTGTTGCTGACGCGCTTAATTGCCGGTCTCGGTTGGATTTCATTTATAATCATCATGGGGATACTGCTCTTTGTAATAATCAAAGGTTTCATACTCTGCCTAAAACAGAAAAGCACACTGGGGCTGTTTATATCACTTGCTGTTATGATGACATTTACTTTTCAGGTAGTAAGCTATGTGATATTTAACCTCAGATTTCAATTTTTGGCTCCAATGTCGCTGCCGCTGCTCTCCCATGGCGGTACGGCGACTATAATCAATATGGGATTGATTGGATTTATGCTGTCGGTATTCAGGACGGGAAATATTGCGCAAGATAATCAAATGATTCCAAAGAAAGAAGGGGAGGCATATGTCGCAGATAATTAAACACTCTTTGAATATGTTGCCGTATATGCCCTGTTTTGTTCCCGTTCCGATACTTTAAATGCATGAAGAATGGTGTTTTGTTGGCGAAGATGAAAATATCTGTATTTTTGTCCAATTTGTAAAAAATCAAAATAAACGTACACAAAATCAATTATTACTTGATTTTCGCATACCAATGTGCTATCATGTACTTATATGCAGGGGGACTCCTCGGAGTTGAGAAGGTTAAAACCTGACCCTTAGAACCTGTTGGTTAATACCGACGTAG
>JGI994J12354_10005308_pt1 | contig 11146 bp, 10 predicted proteins | sample IntmicLarv3ML3BL_FD_12354 | JGI IMG/M metagenome (IMG submission 12354) | reverse complement strand
TGCGGACATCTGTACATCACTCTGCCACGGCGCGATTCGGTAGGAATTTGCGTCATCGGGGTCGTCGCGGTAGTCGCGCCAAAGTCCGCCTATATTGAAACTGTAGGCGAGGCCAGGGCTTGTCGTCAACACGAAAACGTCCTGTGCGTCAGCTTCCTCGATTGCGTCGCGTAGTTCCTCGTAGCCGACATCATCGGTTATGTATCCGCGAGCTATCGAAATCACGCGGATTTTCTCGCCCTCAGGCAGATTTTCGTTGATTTCAAGGACGCGGTAGATGCAGTCGGCGAGGATGGACATATCAATTTCCGCACCATTGTTTCCGCGATGGAAAAAGGTCGTTGCGATGTAATAGAGCTTTGCACCCGGCGCAACGCCGGTTTTGTCGCCGACGGCAATGCTTGCAACCGCCGCGCCGTGCATGGCGGAAGTTTCGTCCGCGCAGTGAATCCGCTCGTACAGCATGACCTTTCCGGCATATTCATCGTGGCCGTAGAGCAGCGCCTGATCGATAATGGCGATGTTTACGCCCGCGCCGGTTATGCCCTGTGCGTGCAAATCACGAACGCCGAGTCCCGAGTTTTTGTTAAACTCAAGCACCTCCTCGGGGTCGAAACCGTCGGGAAGAACCTCCGGCCATTCGGTCTCCGAGTTGAATGTCAACCCTGTGACATTATCGACAAAGCTCAAATCCAAATCAATAATTTTGCGGCTGCGTATGTCCCATGTATCCGCGTCCTTGTCAAGCGGGATGGAAGCCATCATCGAACGGAAATCGGCAGGGATTTCCTTTTTCGCGAAAAGCGGTTCGCCGCCGAGCTGCGATAAATCGACAAGATCGGTTGTGTGGTATGATTCATACGCATATATCTTTTGTGTGTGCGAGACGTAGTTGCTCAAATTAGGAGAGACTGGCTTAACAGCGTTCGGGTCAGGCTCGAATTTGAACGAGGGCAGGTTGCACGCCGAAAACGCGGGCAATAACAGGGAAAGAACTAGCAATAAACAGACTATTTTACGCATAATACACCTCCGATTTATAACTTATTGATATATAAATTATAGCATAAGGGTAAAAATAAGTCAACAAACAAATTAAAACGGAGGGGGAAGCCCGCCCACCAATAAGGATGCAAATCAAAACAAATTACGTTTTGGCTTGCGTCCTTTCCTTTTCGGGGATTTTGTATAATAAACTTGAAATGGAAAATCCCGTTGCTTTGCGACCTTTATACTTTTTTATCCCCAAAACCTATGCCTGTATTCCGTAGGTGATTCGCCCATTTTTGCCGTAAATTGCTTTATAAAATAGGTATCATACTTGAATCCAATAGCCTCCGCAATCTCCGCAAGACTGAGATTTGTATGGGACAGAGCATCACAAGCAATTTTTATTCTATGCCGGAGCAGGTATTCCATTGCCGTATACCCAACCTGCTCCTTGAATTTGCGGTTAAGAGTGGTACGGTTTATGTGAATAAGTTTGCAAAGGTCGTCAAGCGAAATGTCGTTTGAATAGTTGACGTGGACGTATTCAAGAAGAATATCTACCGGGGACTTTTCCCTCTTTACAGTATGCGGCGTTTTTCGCTCCATGTAAATATCGTCTAATAAATAGAGCGTTTGCAAAAGATAACGCCGTATGCGGCACGTCCAATAACCGTCGCTCTGCGCGAACACTTCTGTTCCCATGATGGCAAGCCATTCTGAAATACGGAGATACGTCTTTGCGGGAAGGTCGATAGTTCCGTCGTAGTATTCGTCCCTGCGTAAAAACAGGTTCATCATGTTTCGGTCATGTTCGTCCTCAAGCTCGAAAAAATCATTGGCACTAAGCCGCTCAAAGGTGAGAGCCGAGTTCATAAATATGGGTTTGAAGCTGAATGATTTTGCGGCAAGGCGATTCGCTTCAATTAACTTAATCGTGTCATGTGGAGAAATGAGCATTACGCAAGGAGCTGTTAAGGTTATAGCTTTTTCGTTCAGAAACAGGCTGGTCTTGCCGTTTGAAATCAAAACAATGCTTACACGCTCGGCAAGCGGCAAAGCGTCAAAGTTCTCATGTGCTTCAAACTCTATCGGAACCACTCTTGTTCTGTGGCGGTCATTTTGTGGCATACGGTACACCTCGATTGCAAAAAGTATAGCTAATCACTTTCTAATCTTCATTATACCACAAAAGCGGATATGTTATAATAATATAACCGAAAAAAGGGAGGGGATGATTTGAAAAAACAATCATTCGGGGTTCGCTGTCTTCATCTTGCTACAAAAAAGTCGTGGTTTTTTTACAGCGTCCTCCTGTTCGGGGTTGCGCTTTTCTTATATTTGACGCTGACCACAAAAATAGAAACGGAGGCGGGAATCCAAACCTTGTTTCATATGATTTTCGTGCGGGCGGGTAAAGGATTATGAAGAAGCTCAATTACTTTACGGCGATAAAATTTCTTTCAAAATATATCGGCCACCATAAGAAGAATTTTATCATGTTCTACTTCGGGTGGTTTTTTGATATGCTGCTCGGAATCGTTATGCCGATATTATTTGGAATAATGATTGATGAAATCGTATATCACCAAAACCTACCGTCATTTTTGCGGATCAGCTTGGTTTTTGTCATCATGTCGGTATTTTCCTGTGTCCTGTATTTCCTTATCTACGCTCAACACCAATACTTGATGAGCATGTATGTCTACGATATACAGAGGGACATATTCCGACATTTACAAAAAGCAAACGCAGAATTTATGACTGACGCCAAAACGGGGGATATTATAGCCACCGTACAGCATTACGCCCGTGAATGTATGCACTTTGTTATACGAAATATCATCCATATAACAAACGGCTGTATAAATCTTGTGCTATTGACCATTTATATTTTTATCATCAGTCCATGGATAGGTTTACTTATGCTTGCGGCTGTTCCTGTTTCAGTCATAATAAACGCCCGTTTCGGCAAGAAAATCCGGGGTTATTCCAACGAACAAAGGGAATACTACGGTGGTTATATCAGTTATATTTATGAGGTATTTACAGCTATCAAGGATATTCGGCTGCTTGGCGCGGTTAAAAAAGTAAATCGTGATGTCATAAGCCGCTGCAAAAAAATGTTTTCGGTCAATATCAAATCGGGCATTTCAACGATAACCGCTCAGAATATTATCAATGGTACAAACCTCATTATCCAGTTAGCTATATTTACGCTGACGGCTTATTTGGTGAACGGCGGCAACATGACCATTGGCTTACTAACGATTGTAATGGCTTATTTTACATCGCTGACTTGGCAAGTTAGGAACATAAGCAATTCTTATCTGGACGCACAAAACCGTGTCGGGTACATACAACGGATATACGATTTTATGAACGCACCAACAGAGGAAGGATGGTTGGGGGAAAATACTCTTTCCATACACAACGGCGAGATTATAGCAAAGGATGTGACTTTCGCTTACCAAAAGAGCGGAGACGTTCTTCAGGGTTTTAACCTACATATCAAACCGGGTGAAAGAATTGCCCTGTGCGGCAAAAGCGGGTGTGGAAAGACGACGTTTGGTTATATGCTGCTTGGTTTTTATGAAGCGCAGGGCGGTAACATTTCGATAGATGGACAAAATCTCTCCGATTGCACCTTGAAGTCCATTAGACAAAACATCGGTATGATTTCACAGGACGTTTTATTGTTTGATGGCAGTATTAAGGAAAACCTACTGCTTGGAAAACCCGGCGCTTCTGAGGATGAAATTATATCATCTTTACAGAAAGCCGGGATATGGAATCATGTGTCGGGATTATCGAATGGGATAAATACCGTTATCGGCAGAAATGGAATTGGATTGTCGGGAGGTCAAAAACAGAGGATTGCCATTGCGCGGATATACTTAAAGAATCCATCCATCATTATATTCGACGAAGCAACATCCTCTCTCGACAGCGAAACGGAAAAGCAAATCCATGAAGCGTGGGAAGCGATGCTCGCCGGGCGTACTTCCATCATCATTGCCCACCGTCAAAGCTCTGTTATGATGTGTGATCGTGCCGCATTGATGGAAAACGGAAAAATTATCGAGATAGGCGTACCAAAAGGCTTAGAAAAGTCAAGTGCAGCTTTCAAGGAACTTTTCGCATTACGGGAGGTGAGCAGGGATGCTTGAAAAAATTAAATATAGACTCAAGGTATTACGCTCATTAAAACCCTTTGCCTTTGGTGTAAAGAGGTTTTTGTTGCTCAATTTCATAATCGGTTTATTCGTCATGGGACTTGGTTTTGTCCAGCCGCTATTTTATAAACTGTTTATTGACAGGGTAATTCTGAATAAACAATTGTCGCTGATGCCGTTTGTTGCCGCCGGGTATCTCTCTGTATTCATTATTAACTTAGGGTTTTCCTATTTGAAAAATTACAGCAATAACCGGCTTGTGAACAGGGTAACATTTCGGGCGAAAATGAAAATTTTGCGCGGATTCTTCTGTCGGGATTTTCCCAGCTATGACAGACAAAGCGTAGGCGATATGAAAATGCGGTTGGATGATGATACCGCTTGTATTTCGGCATACGCGGGTGCTCAAACGATTGATTATGTTATCGCATACGTGACGCTAATAATTTCGGCTGTACTGCTATTTTTCCTTGAATGGCAGCTTGCCGCCTTTTCATGTATAGCCATTCCCTTAACCCTTTGGCTCGACCATATTATCGCCAAACGCGAAAAAGTGGTGCAAAACAATCAAAGAGAAAATGACCAAAAGATGTCCAGTTGGCTTCATGCTTCGGTACAAGGCTGGCGGGAAATAAAGGCTTTGAACCTACAACGACATGAGGAACGGCAATTTGCTCGATACATACATAAATACGCCATTTTCTTCGGAACATGGATAAATTATTGGGTTGCGCGGGTTTTGGTCATTCCAAAAATAAAAGAAGAATTTTTAATGCAATTTTCTTTATACTTTCTGGGCGGCCTTTTAATCATTAGTGGACGCTTTGAAATTGGCTCCCTGCTTGTATTCATGCAGTATTACGGAATATTATCAGGGGCGATCAAAACCGTTTCCGGCACAGACGCCGAGCTTATAACAAATACGCCCCAAAGTGATAGGATGATAGAAGAACTCTCTCGCTCAAATGAAATACATACTGGGACGCAGCTCCCCGGAACAAGCAACGCCATAGAGTTGCGAAATGTTGATTTCGCTTATCAGAATACAAGTGAAAATGTACTTAGTGATTTAAGTTTATCAATCGGTAACGGTGAAAGAGTTGCAATTACAGGGAAAAGCGGTGTAGGCAAGACTACCGTGCTAAAATTGATTATGGGGATGTTGTGTCCGAAAAACGGAACCGTGTTGTTTTCAAATGTGGATATAAATGACCTGTCCATTGAAGCCATGCACCGTAGAATCGGATTTGTCATGCAGGAGAATACGCTTTTTAATACCAGTATCCGGGAAAACCTCTGTTACGGAAAAGACAACGCCACAGATGCAGAGCTTGAAGCCGCTTGCCAAAAAGCGTTTATTTATGAATTTATCAAAGGGTTGCCCGATGGATTTAATACCGTTATTGGAGAGCGCGGAATTAAGCTCTCCGGCGGACAGAAGCAGCGTATCGTCCTTGCAAGACTGTTTCTCCGGGACGTTGACGTATTTATCTTTGACGAAGCGACGAGCGCGTTAGACCAGTATAGCGAAAGCATTATACATGACGCTATCAAAAGCATCGGAGCGGATAAAACGCTCATCGTTGTGGCTCACCGTCAAAGTTCATTGGCTTTATGTGATAGAGTCATTACGTTATAATTATCATAACGATACGAATGTCGGACAACATCCGCTAACGGTTTTTCAGACCGACGGCGGGTGTTTTTTATGGCATAAAAAAATTCCAAATTATACCCATACACCCCCTCATTTATTTCCATTAGGTGAGGAGGATTTATTTTGTCAGGAGCCATCGGCAATATGTAAAAATTCTGTGAACAGTCTAAAAACACGCCCCAAAAACGGCTCAAAATTCACGTTAGGTAGGAGGATGATTTCAAACAGAAAACATTTCCCCCCAAAAAGGCTTACCAAAACATTTGAAATTTCACGATGGGTAAAGGGGGTTCAAAACGGCTCGATTTTCACGTTGTGTAGAAAGGATGATTCAAAGCGCCCTGCCAAAACACCATAAAAATCACGATGGGTAGGAGAAAAACCATCTCGTAAAGAACGACTTGCAAAAAGACCTAATTTTTCACGATGAGTAGAGAAGACATTTCAAAGCACCCCTACAAAACACCTGATTTTTTACGTTGGGTAGAGGGACAAATATTTTTTCAACATACCCCCTCAAAACCGAATAGATTTCACGTTAGGTAGAAGGTTTAAACCCCTCGCAAACAATTGAATGACTGTCCGTGCTGGTTACAGACCGAGGGAAGCACGCCACGACCGAAAGCGAGCGTGCCAACGGCTGACAATACACCTTTAACGCCGAGCAGGGCGAAAAGGCAGGAAACCATAATGGGTGAAACGGCAATCCAAAGGAAAGGAGCGATGTGGAAATTTAGGCTATCCGATTCACACCGTAAGGTGTGGCAAGCGTCCTATTTGTCATACGTCCCGTATGCAAATAGTATCCTGCTGACGCAGGGAGTAAAAAACGAAAGGGGTAATGCCTATGAGCAAAAACGCAAACAAAGCCGCGCGGCTTATTTTCAGGGTATCGCCGCATGAAAAAACTTTGACCGTCAATAAGGCTCGTCGAGCGAAAATATCTGTATCGGATTTTTGCCGCAAGGCTGTGTTGGAAAAACAGATTATACAAATTGACGGTCTGACCGAATACGTTTACGAACTTAATAAAATTGGGAACAACATCAACCAGCTTGCAACCGCCGCCCATCAAGGGCATGATGTCGCCCCGGCGATGGCGACGATAAAGAGCCGTATGTTTCAAACGCTCGACAACGTAGACAGACTATTGGGAGGTGACAGCGATAGCGATTGTCAAACCGATTAGTGTTCGCAGAGGTCATCTCGCCGGATTGAAAGCCGTTTTGGATTATATCAACGACGATGCTAAAACAAAAAACGGCGAATTGGTTTTCGGCTGGAATTGCTTGAAAGACACAGCGTTTCAACAAATGCTGATTACGAAAGACCTTTTCGGTAAAACCACAGGGCGGCAATACGTTCACTTCGTCCAGAGCTTTCACGAAGGGGACAATCTCACGCCGGAGCTTGCGTGTCGGATCGGGCAGGAATATATCGCTGGAAACGACAAATGGCGTGACTTTCAAGTCCTGATGGCGGTACACACGAACGAGGATCATATGCACATCCACTATATCATAAATTCCGTCAACACAAAAGATGGCTCAAAGTGGCAATGCTCCAAACAGTACTTGAAAAATATGCGTGCTTATTCGGATGAATTATGCCGTAAATATCATCTGCACGTTATCGAGCGTGGCAACCACGGACACCGCTCATATGGCGAGTATGCAAATTATCAAAAGGGGGCGAGTTGGAAGGCGATGCTCGCCGCCGATATTGCCGACTGTCTGCAACGCGCCAAGTCAAACGCTGATTTTTTGCAAAGGCTTGACGAGCGTGGCATCGACGCCGACTTCGGGACGAAGATCGTAATGTTCTCCATCAGAGCCGGAACTTATGGGCTGAAAAAAGACATGATGTGCAGTAATTACAAGCTGATGAGCTATGGCGATTTTTCGAGAGAGAACATCATCAATCATTTCAAAATGAACAAAGGCTTACTCGAACTCGCGCTTGGCGACTTCACGCTTTTACAAGATGCGTTTTTAACGATCGGCAAAATACGTTTCCCGAACAATCCGACGCATCTTCAAGATTTATATTTCAGCGGTACAGAACTTGCCAGTTTCGACGGACTGACGCGGGAAGAAATCGAAGCCTACCTTAAGCGGAAAAAGTTTGAACAGTTGCAGAAAAAGGCGTGGGCTGAATGGGAAAAGCAGTCAAAGAACAGCGGCATCATATTGGCTCGTATTACCGATATGTTGGCGTTGATTTTACAGCATCGCAAAGAACAGCAGACATTTGACTATACCATACAGGATTACGAAAACGAAGAAAATGAACATGAAATCTAACCGCAACCACTACAAGGGCTGCCAAACTAACGATTATTGATGAACAAAAGCCCTTTCATTATTTTTATGAAAGGATCAGATATATGACAGGATATATTATCAACGCAATCGCGCTTTTTACCACGGCGTGGCTCATCGCTAAAATCCCCTGCTGCCAAAACAACCGGGGAGAACTTAATATCGGCAAGCTGTTGGAGAAAAGAGATATCACCCTCACAATCGGAAATACGGTCTATACTGCTTGTGGGTTCTTCAAGCCCTCGGGCAAAACATTATCCGAAAAACTGCTGAGGAATATGCAAAAAGATTTACAACTTGAACCGGTGATTATCTCTGGCAATTTCGGGGAAAACGTTATAAAATATGAATAATACAAAATCCCGAAAAGGCTTGGACTGTGAGCTGAAGGAAAGAGAGGACAAAGTGTCACAGTCAAAAATTACCGCGCTGTATTGCAGGCTTTCGCAAGACGACAACCTCAAAGGAGAATCGAACAGCATCGCAATGCAGAGGCAAATCCTACAAAAATACGCTGACGATAACGGTTTTTACAATGTTCGGTACTGGGTGGACGACGGCTATACAGGGTATAATTATGACCGCCCCGCGTTCCAAGAGATGCTCGCCAAGATTGAAAACGGCGAGATCGGGACGGTAATCGTCAAAGATTTATCCCGGCTCGGAAGAAATTACTTGCAGACAGGAATGTACATTGACATCGTATTTCCGCAGAACAATGTACGTTTCATCGCTATCGGAGATAATGTTGACAGTTCAAAGGGCGAGGATGATTTTACTCCGATAAAAAATCTTTTCAACGAGTTCCATATCAGGGACACGAGTCGCAAAATCAGGGCTACCAACAAGATCAAGGTCGAAAAGGGCGAACGCATATCGAGCAATGCCCCATACGGTTATCTGAAAGACGGGAAACGCCTGATAATCGACCCGAACACCGCCCAAAATGTTGTGAAAATCTTCAACTATTGCGCGAACGGTTACGGTCCCTCGCAGATAGCCAGAATCCTCACCAAAGAGCGGATACTAACACCCAATGCGTATTCGTATCAAAGGACAGGCATAGACTACTACGCAAAGGCGATGGCTGACCCCTACCGTTGGAGCATGAGGACTGTCAGCGATTTATTGGAGCATCGGGAGTATATCGGGCATACCGTGAACTGCAAGACTTTCACCTACTCATACAGGGACAAGAAAACAAGGCAAACCCCGAAGGAAGAGCAGAGGATCATCGAAAACACCCACGAGCCGATTATCAGCCTTGAAACATGGGAAATCGTCCAGAGGGTGCGCGAGGGTAAACGCAGACCGACGAAAATGGGCGAGATGGACAAGTTCTCCGGCTTGGTTTTCTGCGCCGACTGCGGGAAGCGCCACTATTTCATCAGGGGCAGGACGCTTGAAGAAAGTAAGTGGAGCTACGTCTGCGGGACATACCGGCATCACACCTATCCCTGCACGCCCCATTCGATGCGTATTCCGATATTGGAGCAGTTGGTTCTGATGCACGTCAGAAGTGTGACCGAGTATGCAAGGAATCACGAGGACGAGTTTGTCCGTCAACTCTCCGACAAGAGCGCGATGGAGCATAAGGCTGTCATCGAACGCCAGAAGCGTGAGCTTATTAAAGCGGAACGGCGCTACGCGGAACTCGACCATCTTTTCGTTCGTATTTATGAGGATCACGTCAACGATAAACTTTCGGATGAGCGGTTTCTATTGCTATCAACGAGATATGAGGCGGAGCAAAAGCATTTGAAATCCGCGATAGCTTTATTGACCGGGCAGATTGAGGTAAGCACCGAGCAGTCACAGAATGTTGATAAATTTATCAGGATTGTCCGCAAGCACACCGACGTTCAGGAGCTTGATTCCGTGATTCTCCGTGAACTGATAGAAAAGATCGTGATTCACGAACGTGTCAGGGTTGACGGCAAAAAACACCAGCAGGTTGATATTCATTACAATTTCATCGGCGTGGTGGATGTCAGCAAACTACCCACAGAAGTGGCAAAACCGTTAGAGAGCGCGTAGCTCTCTAACGGTTTCACCTGAATCATCCTTATTGGCGGCGGGCGAATTCCCCTCCGTTTTGTAAATCCGTGTTTAGTGCTCCAGCTCGTCCAAATCCTCAAGCTCGCCGACTATCGGCACAGGGTCAATCCCCTGACGGCGGTAGTAGTCGCTCAGAGCCGCGCGGATTGCCTGCTCCGCCAAAACCGAGCAGTGAACCTTGACCGGCGGCAGCCCGTCGAGCGCCTCCATAACCGCGCGGTTCGAGAGGGCAAGAGCCTCCTCGACAGTGCAGCCCTTGACGAGTTCGGTTGCCATGGAGCTTGTGGCGATTGCCGCGCCGCAGCCGAAGGTTTTAAAACGCACATCAACGATGATGTCGTTCTCAATTTTTAAAAACATCTGCATGATGTCGCCGCATTTTGCGTTGCCAACCATGCCGACACCGTTCGCGTCGTCAAGCTCGCCGACGTTGCGCGGGTTTGTGAAATGGTCCATTACTTTATCTGAATACAGCATATTTTTCTCCTTCCTTAAAGGGGTTTGTTGTTTTTCGAGTCCCACACCGGGGAAAAGGAGCGGAAGCGCGCCGCTGTTTCCTTTGCGGCGTAGATGATATAGTCGATGTCCTCGTCGGTTGCATCATCGGCGAGGGTCAGGCGCATGGAGCCGTGCGCTATTTCGTGCTTCAGACCAATTGAAAGCAGTACGTGCGACGGGTCGAGCGAGCCGCTTGTACACGCCGAGCCACTTGAGACGCTGACGCCGAAGCTGTCCATACCCAAAACAATGCTCTCGCCCTCGATAGCGTTGATGACAACGGAGGCGGTACCGGGCAGGCGTTCGGTCGGGTGGCCAGTTGGCTGCGTGTAAGGAATTTCGAGAAGGCCGCTCATCAGCTTGTCGCGAAGCGCAGTCAGGCGCGGAACGCGTTCGTCCATTGTCCCGACAGCCTCGGCAAGCGCCGCAGACATACTGGCGACAAGCGC
>JGI994J12354_10005307_pt1 | contig 11147 bp, 10 predicted proteins | sample IntmicLarv3ML3BL_FD_12354 | JGI IMG/M metagenome (IMG submission 12354) | reverse complement strand
TCTATACCGCCACCGCGAAGGTGGCGTATGGGGCATTGGCTCAGTTGGTAGAGCGCTACGTTCGCATCGTAGAGGCCAGCGGTTCGAATCCGCTATGCTCCACCACACGCACCTTGGACGAACACCTTCTACTTCCGCGGCGGGTTTGCGGTGACGGTGTGGGATTGAGGTGGCAAGGGGAACGGTAGTTAGGCCATGAGACCTGACTGCCGTTTTTGGGTGTGCGCTATTGGGGTGGTTGGTTTTCTTCTTACCTCCTTTTGATTGGATGCTTATAATATGTCTTTTGAGGTGGCGCCACAAAAATCATAATATCCTTGCCAGTGAAAAGCTGGTAAAAAGAACCGTCCGTACACGATTGTGAATACGGGCGGCTTGTTCGTTTGAAAGGAATGGGTGTTATGAAAAAGTATGGTTATGTCCGGGTTAGCAGCGCTGACCAAAATGAAGATAGACAGTTGATAGCCATGCGGGAGTTGGAAATTCCGCAAGCGCAGTTGTATGTTGATAAGCAGAGTGGCAAGGACTTTGAGCGTGTGGCCTACGAGCAACTGGTGAAAAAAGTTAAGCAGGGCGATTTGTTGTATGTGTTGAGCATTGATCGGCTGGGGCGCAACTATGAGGAGATTCAGAATCAATGGCGGATTCTCACCAAAGAAAAGGGCGTGGACATTGTGGTGTTGGATATGCCGTTGTTGGATACGCGCAAAGGCAAGGATTTGATGGGGACCTTTATTGCTGATTTGGTGTTGCAGATATTGTCTTTTGTGGCGCAGAGTGAGCGGGATAATATCAAGAAACGACAGGCACAGGGGATTGCGGCGGCGCGGGCACGGGGTGTTCATATGGGTCGACCCGGCAAAAGACTGCCTGAAAAATTCGAAGAGTTGGCAAAGCAATGGGCGCATGGGAAGTTGACGACAACAGAATTAATGAGGCGAACAGAGTTGAAAGAAACCACGCTGTATAGGCGTTTACGAGAGTTTTCGATTGTGAAAAAAAAGTAATCATCCGCCAAAAGGTACACCTTTTGGCGGATGATCTCCACACGAGGATTGTAATGGATTATGCCGAAAAAAGCAATGCCTTTTTGCAATGAAATCAAAAATGATGAAAATATTTTTCACACAAAGTGACGCCGATGGGAATTTTGCCTTTGCCAAAAGGTGTACCTTTTGGCAAAGGCAGATTCTTTTATGGTTACTTTGTTGGGCTGGTACGGTGTATAATCCCCTTTACATGGCACGAGTAAGGCAAGATGACAAAAACGGATAACACAAACCGGTGACGGCAAAGTATAATGGAGGCAAGCAGGTTGGAGGGCACATCGCATGAGCGAAAGCAAGGGATTTCTTTCGTGAAGTCCCTTGACTTTGACGTGGCGTCAAATGATACCATGGATTCACGAAGGTGAAAACCATCGCAACTAACCTTTACATGAACTGGAGGAACCCTACGATGAAACGAACGCTATCCCTGCTGGCCGCTGTGGTGCTGGGCGGCGGATTGTTGGGCTGCGCTGGCCTGAACCGTGGTGTGGAAAAGAAACCCGACGCGACGCCAACGCCCGTTGCGGTCTCCACCCCAACGCCAAACCAGCCGACACCCACGCCCGAGCCCGCGACGCCAGCCCCGACACCGCTGCCCCAAGACCCCGTCAAGCTGTTGACCTTTACCTTCCCCGACGGCCTGACCATCAAGCGGCTGGATGACGCTGTCACTTATGACGGCGGCATGGATGACATCGCCAACGGCATGTACGGTCCGGGGCATTGTGCGCGGTTCGAGGTCTACCCGCCCGAGGGGCCGAGTGCTTATATCATGTACGTCAGCGTGGGGCGGTGGGAGACGGGCGACCGCATGACAGCGTGGCCCATGCGCAAGTTGCGGGATGACTTATTCTGGTTCGAGGTCGACGTCAGCGGTTTGGATGACGATGCCGAGGCGACGGCCAAGTTCGGCGCGCGCACCATCACCGGCACGGGCGAGTGGGAAGTGTTTGACGGTTATGGCTCCTACAACACTTATCCTTGCCTTTGGGTCATCGAGGAGGATACCTTCTACTTCTTCGAAGTCCTCGTCCGCTCCACCGCCTACGACAAAGCCCAACCCTACATCGACGCCATGATCGCATCGCTGAAGTTCGACACCGGCGTGCTCGATGAGGTGTATGGGGTGTATGCGGATTGATTCGGTGGAACAATGAGGCGAATCATAGCGGGGTTGGTGTATAATTGCCCCAGGTGGTATTGATGTGCCGTGGGCAATTTAACGAATGCGCGGGAGGGAGCGGAAAGTATGCCCAAAATTGAACGAATGTTGGAAACAATGCGAGATCAGGGAATCCCTGATGAACTCATCGCACAGCTTCCAATGCCAAGAATCAAGAAAGCAACGCCGGAAGAACTTGTGGCGTTTATCGAAGAAATGGATAAGTTATTATCCAAGGAACAGTGCGTTGCGGTCATGGACGAGCAAGGGTGTAATAAATGCAATAAATTTTCGGCCGTCTTCCGAAAATTCGGAGAATTACACAAGGATAAAGCACTTGCAGAAAGAATTGCATTATTATCCGAGTTGGAGTCGGGCCACAAAGTCGATCTATGCCGTTTGAACGAGGACGGGACGATTACGCTGCTATTCGGACTTGGCGATGAAAAGGGGAATTGGGGGTGCCCTTGCACTCCTATCAAAAAGCTAAAACCCTATCACTTCCCTCTAACATACTGCGGGTGTTGCGGTGCGCACGTTCGATATACTCATGAATTTGCCCTTGGCGTGAAACTGCGCCTGCAAGAGATCGTATCGTCAAAAGCAAATTCAGATGGCGAGAAGCCGTGTGAGTTTGTTTATGAAATTTTGGGTTAATCCATTTTGTATTTTGTGCATGCTGCAAGGAAGAACGAGATGACAAATATCGCGCTTTTTGCCCAACAGCTGAACGGCGGAACCCGTGAATTTTTCCTGAAGATGAATGATATTTTGGCGCGCGAAGGCTTAATCATTCGTCACGGCGATAAGCGTATTACCAATCGGATTACCTATTTCCCAGACACAAATCGAAAAAATCCACGCGAACTCAAGAAACAGCAGCCGCTTGTATTGCGCTATACCATAGATAATAACGGCGAGCTGACGGTTGAGTTGAAATTAAATTTTCTTGATTGCTACACAGATATCATTGAAAAAATACCGGAGCATATCAAAAAGATGTTTCGCTCAATCAAGGCCTGTTGCCGTGAATGCGAAACCTGCGATCGTCCATGGGTTGGCGGCCTGCCGGTGTGGATCGACGGCAGCCCAAACTGCGGCTTAAAACGGACGTACACACTTGGTGGTGAGCATTATTATTTGTGTAGTTGGAATTACTATTTCCACCCCGACATTTCTGATCCTGATGATGTCGAATATTACGCAAAAATTGTCATGGCGGAAGTAGCAGCGGCAAAAGCGAGAAAAAAACATAATACAGCACATTATAACGAGCAAGGACAAGCAATCATTCAAGACAAAATTGAGGTGCTGCCACGATGAGCAACTTCCAATACTACTGCCAACCCCAGGCCGAGGCCTTCGCCCGTGCGATTGTCCCCGTGCCAAAGAGCTACCCGCTGTCAGACGGCTTGTCGGCGGACTTTCCCGCGCACTTTTCCAACCTCTGCGCGTTTGCCAAAAGCATTTATCTGGATATGGCCAAGCAGCCGGAAGCCTATGGCCTGATGCTCGTTGACATCACCTCGCAGGATCACAATCTGGCGCGGGATGGCTATCGAACGATTCATCGGTTTGCCGAAACCCTGCGCCGTTTGATGGGGTGTGGGCAGGTGGAAAATCACAGGCTGACCGCTGACGCGGCGGCCTTTGGTAAAGCCCTCCGCACGCCCGGCCCGATGGTTGCCGGGACGGTGCCCAAGGCCGAGTTGATTTTATCGCGATTGGTTGATTTTGGGTTTGTGATATCGGATTTTACCGGCAAACCCTTTGCAAAGAAACTCGAAACCTTCACCGTGGAATACCCCGATGATCCCGACATGATCGACACCATCAAGACCTACTGCCAATGCTGGGAAAGCATTCGGGACAATCGGCCCCAGACGGAATATTCCCTGCACGACGCCCACCATCGTTTCTATCGATTTGATTACAAACTGACATCAAATCCCGCGGCGATTCCCGTGCGGCAATGGGTCGTCGACGATGGCATTTACCTGGACTGCCCGCCCGATGTACAGGCATTTTCGCTTGCCTTTTATGACGCCTCCCTGCACTATCAAGGACTGCAATTCAACGGCGAATACCTCCACAAGAAAACCCGCGCCGCCAGAATCTGCCCGGCGGGGTATACGGCGATGGGCAACCCGGGATTTGTCCTGCACATGCGGCTGCGAAAGATGGATCAGTACGCCGAGGAGCTCGCCGCCCTGCCCGAGGGAATCAAGAAGGTGCTCTCGAAGGATTGCTGCAACTTTTGCGATTTTCAAGGGGCCACGCCCGAGCATTGCAAATACAGAGTCCATTGGACGCTCGACGGCCAACCCCACGTCGGCTGCGCCCATGCCTGCTTTTACTTCGATGATTTCAGCTTAGCGAATGTGCCGCATTATTGGCGGCTGCTGGAGCTGGAATACGGCTTGAAACGAACTTAATCGTCTTCACACAAAGGAGCATACCATGAAACTACCCGCACGCAAATATAAACTTCGCCACATGCTCGGCGTGGTGTTTTCTGCCAACCCCTTCTATTGCTCACTGCGGGCGTTTGTCACGATCACCGGTGGCGTCATGCCCGCGCTGACCGTGACGTGTGCGGCGCTTTTCATCCGCCGGGCGGTGGATGCGGCGGGCGGCGGCAGCATGACCGGGGTCTGGTGGCCGCTGGCCGGACTGATCGGTTCCATCGCCTGGGATTGGGTGATGACGGCCTTTTGCAAGCTGCTCGTCATCCGGGCGAATAACCGCCTGCACGCCGAGTTTGTCACGGCCTTTGCCCTGCGGCGGGCGCAGCTGGCCTATCATCACGTCGAAAATAACGACACCTACGACCTCATCCAACGGGTGACGGATGGGCCGGAAGATCAGTTTATGGGTGCCTTTGACACCCTGTGCTGGCTGACAAACATGGTGCTGAACATCTTTAGCGTGGCGGCGTTGCTGCTGGTGCATATGCCGGTGGTCGCCCTCCTCATCCTGGGCATCGGCGTACCGGTCATGTTCTTTGCCGTCAAGACGGGCAAAATCAACTACGACGGCTTCCGCGAGACCAACAAGCCCATGCGGCGCTTGGGATACCTCGGCGAGGTGCTGACCCAGCGCGACGCCGCGATGGAGCGCGCCATGTTTGGCTACTCGGAAAAGGTCAACCGCCGTTTTCTTGATGTGTTTGACCAAGCGCGGGGCATTTTCCTGCGGGTAACCCGGCGGCTGATGATCCGCAACCTGGGCTCCCAGATGCTGACGGTGGGCATGAGCCTGGCCATCGCCCTGCTCATGCTCGGCGGCGTGCTGCGCAAGCCCGAGACCTTCCCGCTCTATGTTTCGCTGGTGGGTACGGTGTTCACGCTGGTGCAGTATACCGCCTGGCGCATCCCCGGCTGCATGGGGCATCTGTCGCAGTTTTCGGAATATCTCAAGGATTTCACCACCTTTTGCGGGCTGGAACAGGTGGAGGACGCGACGGTCATGCCCCTCTATCCCGAGCAAGCGCCCCAAGAGATCGTCTTTGACGATGTCTGGTTCCGCTATCCCCAAACCGAGCTGGACGTGTTGTGCGGCGTCAATTTCACCCTGTGTGCCAACCGCCATTATGCGCTGGTCGGTGCCAACGGCACGGGCAAATCCACCATCGTCAAACTGCTGCTCGGCCTATACACCAACTATACCGGCCGTATTTTGGTCGATGGCCGCGAGTTGCGCGACCTGCCGCCCGCCGAGCGCAAGGGGCTGTTTGCTGCCGTGCACCAGGACTTCGCCCGCTACGGCGTCACCCTGCGCGAGAACATCGCCCTTGGCGCGGGTGTCGACCTGGAACAAACCACCCCCGACACAAACCACGCCGAAACCCTGCTGGGCATGGAGGATATCGCCGCCGAACTGCCCAGGGGCTACGACACGGTGTTGGGCAAAAATATCGAAAACGGGCAGGAACTCTCAGGTGGGCAATGGCAGCGCGTGGCGCTGGCCCGCGCCATGGCTTCGCCCGCGCCGGTGATCATGCTCGACGAACCCACCGCCGCGCTCGATCCGCTGAGCGAGAGTGCTGTCTACCAAAGTTTCGGCGAAATCAGCCAAAACCGCACCACGCTGTTCATCAGCCACCGCTTGGGCTCGACCCAGCTCGCCGATGAAATCATCGTGCTGGATGCCGGCGTCGTTTGCCAGCAGGGATCCCATCAACAGTTGATGGCACAAGGCGGATTATACGCCGAAATGTATGACGCGCAAAGGAGCTGGTATCAATGAAAAAGACAAAATACCCTGCGTTGTCTGTCCTGATCAAAATCACCGCCCAACGCGCCCGTGCCATGCCGGGGCGGATCATCGCGACGGGGCTTCTTAATATCGCCAGTGCCTTGATCTGGACGCTGGGCATCGCCTCGTTGCAGGTGCTGTTTGACGCCGTGGAAGCCACCATCGCCGCCCCCGAACAGGGGTTGAGCCGCATTGTCTGGGCCGCCGTGCGCATTGCGGCGATCATGCTGGGCGAGAAGGTGCTCACGGGCGTGCAGGAATATCTGCGCGAATCCCAGGCGCAGACGACCAAACGCATGCTGCACCTGTGCCTCAACCGCAAAGCCGCGCGATTGGACCCGCTGGTCTACGAAAACACCGACCATCTGGAAACCGCGGAAAAGGCAGCCGGTGGCCTGGACGCCTGCAACTATCTTTCGGATAGCTTTGTTTCGCTCTTTACCTATTATGTTCCCGTGTTTATCTTCATGTGCAGTTATCTGTACAACCTGCGCCCGCTGTTGCTGTTGGTGCTGGCGCTGGTGTTCGTGCCCCCCGTCATCGCCCAGGTGCTGCGCACCAAAATCCTGGCCAATCTCGAGGACGTTTCCTCGCCCATGCGCCGCGCGATGGCCCACTACCACGCCGCCATTTGCAGCCGCGAATACTTAAAAGAAACCCGGCAAATTGGTGCCTTCAGCTTCTTTTTCCGCAAACTGCAACGCTCGCTGGCGGCCTTTAGCGAGGCGAGGTGGCACTATCGGGGCCGCAGCCAAAAGGTGACCATGGCCATGACCTGGTTGGAGTTTATCGGCTACGGCGGGGTGTTGGTGCTGTTGGCCTTTTCCCTGCGCGGCGGCTACATCTCCATCGGTGCCTTTGCCGCGGTGTATACCTCCATTGAACAGCTGTTTGATATGGTGCACGGCGTGGTCAGCTGGGGCTTTTTCTCCAACGTCGCCGAGTGTCTGCCCTATGCCCGCAACTACATGACCTTTATGGATCTGCCGGAACGCCCCGTCGGCGACGCCGTGCGGCCCGAGGGCGACATCGTTTTGACCGACGTCAGCTTTTGCTATCCCGGTCGCGAGGAACCCGCCGTGCAGGGCATCAACCTGACCCTGCGCGAGGGGGAAACCATTGCCCTGGTTGGCGAAAATGGCGCGGGAAAATCGACGCTGGTCAAACTGCTGACAGGGGTTTTCCTGCCCACCGAGGGCGGCATCACCGCAGGCGGCGTCGACTTGGCAACCTTGCCCATCGAGGGGTTATTTCACAACGTCAGCGGCGTCGCCCAGCAATACCAACGCTACGCCATGTCGGCGCAGGACAACATCGCCATTTCTCACGACGACCCAACGCCCGAGCGCCTGCAAGCCGCCGCCGAGCAGGCCGACATCAACCTGCAAAGCGACAACTTCCCCGATGGCCCCGACACCATGCTGTCCCGTGAGTTCGACGGCGTTGACCTTTCTGGCGGCCAATGGCAGCGCGTCGCCGTCGCCCGCGGCCTCTACCGCCCCCACCACCTCATCGTGCTGGACGAACCCACCGCCGCCATCGACCCCGTGGAAGAAACGGCGATGTACAAGCGTTTTGCCCGCCTCGCCGCAGGCAAAACCGCCGTGCTGGTCACCCACCGCCTTGGCAGCACCCGCATCGCCGACCGCATCATCGTCATGGAAAACGGCCACATCGCCGAAATCGGCACCCACGAGGCTCTGCTGGCCCAAGACGGCTGCTATGCCAAACTATTCCGAGCGCAGGCGCAGTGGTATGTGGCGGATGCGGAGGTGTGAGGGCATTGGGGGCTTGGCATCTCTTTCTACCAGTGATCCCAGGCATAAATCTACCGATTTTATCGGTGGATTTATTTGTTTTTGTGGGGCGCTTTTGGGTTTGCAGTGTCGCCTTTGAAAAGCGTAAGCTCTGGCAAGGAAATATGCGCGACCTTTTTTGCTTGGCCAGGGCTCATTGCCTTGCGTGGCGCTGGCGGTTTCTCTTCTGCCAGAGGCATTGCCGGCGCGGATTCCTTTCATGACGATTAATTAGTTATAGTGATGCTTTCACGTTATAAGAAAAGAATTGAAGCAAAGGCACTATTTTTTATTGCTGTAATTTTTTATGTCATTTACAAAGAAAGATAATAAATTCCCTTTTTCATTTTCTTTAATCCCATATCTTTTCTCATTTCAAACATAATGTCTTCCATATATAAAAAGAGTGTTAGTTCCCGAAATATTATTATTTGAGTTTTCTCGAAATTTAAGCCATTTTTTAATCACATTATTTGACCCCCATAAAGTAAGTTTTCTTGAAAACTTATACATATCTTCAAGCATTTCTTTTTCGGGATAATTTATTGTGCCCTTTGATTTTTGTTGTATTTTGTATACAACCTCAACAAAGTCAGAATAGGGCTCTTCTCTTTTCTGATACAAATATTCCCTGCGTTTCTGTCTATACTCAAGCGATTTTGACACAATAGAACTAAATATTACACCTGTGATTGAAACTGATCCTGTGATTAATGCTACAATAATAACGGCATCAAGATTGGCTGTTATTGATGATAACCAATTCGTTAGCGAGGTTACTCCTTTTCCAATTCCAATTATTATAAAATAAACAAAAAATATGGAGAGAACTATTAATGCCAACAATATAAATAATGCAATTGCTATGTTCAATTTGGGATGTTTTTGAGAAAAGGGTCTATTATCTTTTGCTGCTTTCATTTTTTTCCTTCTACTTTTATCACTATAAATACATCACCGGGTTGTTGCCACAATAAGCGTAGAGATTCAGCCCATTGATGGTTTCGGGATCGAGGTAAGAAACTGCATCCGCATTGATAAACCGCCCAACCGCTGGGTCATAGTATCTGGTCTTGAGGAAGTAGAGCTGGGTTTCGGTGTCGTAGTAATACCCGCGATACCTGAACGGATTGATGTTAGCCAACGCCAAGTTGTTGGTGAAAGTGGTATCAGTTCCGGTTGCGGACGCAACCAAACTACCAGCATTATTTCGTGCTCTCGTCGCATGCCTCCCCCATGCATTATAAGTGTATTCTACTATTGTATTACCGCTTGTGTCAAGGAAATATGTGCTGTCGCCAGAAATGTAGATGAATTCCAAATTTGGAGAGAGTTTCAATTTCTTTTTCGGTCGGTAATTTTACAATCAGCCTACCCGGTAACGGGCAGGCTGATTGAGTTGAGGTTTAGCTTGCGGCTTTGTGTTAAAGTTTTTCGTCGGGCTTTCGGGGGTCATAATAGGGGTCAAGTTTTTTTTGATAAAAATCTGGAAGTTTAACAATATCTTTGTGGTCAATTTTTAACAAATAAATATCATGTTTTTTTTCGTTGTTTTTCACAAGTATATATAGCCACCCTGGAGTTTTTGACCCTCCTGGGGCTAAACCTGCTAAAAAATATTTTAACAAAGTTGGTTTTGTATATTCAATAGAAATTATATCTTCCGTATGGATAGTAACATCGCCTTTTTTACGAAATATTACTACTTTGTCCGAATGAAAAATCGCCTTTTTCAAATGTAAACTTTCCAATTATACCAACACCTTTCCAATTAGAATAAAAGCTTTACTAATGATTCAATTGCTTGGATGCAACCAGACTACCAGAGTTATTTCGTGCTCGTGTCGCATGCCTCCCCCCATGCATCATAAGTGTATTCTACTATCACATTCTCGTTCATGTCAAGGATATGAGTAATATCGCTGGAGATATTTTTCTATGTCAAGGTGTTACCGAGGTAGTTCCGCGGATTACTGATCTGGTCATAGGTGATCGTACTACCGTTGAGCGAGACCGGCCGATCTCCCTGCGTTCCATCATACGCATAGGAAACAATACTCATGAAATCCGTGAATATGTTAGTTGTGCGGTTGCCGTACTTAATAGGACAACGGCGACCCGAAAGCCGCCGTTGTCTGGATGCTATTGATTAAAAGTTCTTGAATTTAAATAACATCTAACTCTTTTCTATTGAATGATTGAAGCAATAAAGTCTCACCTTTCTCGTTGCAAAATTCAACTTCATAATCATCATTTCCATAAATCTCAAGAATTACTCCTAATGAATTTCTGGGAACTCCAAACCCACAATAATTATCTGTTGCTAATTTTATTGTTTGGAATAGCTTGAAAGCGCCATCGTTTTCTTTGAACCTGAGTCTTTTCACAAAAACCCCTCCTCTTTACTGAACAAATCCCGCAAAAGGTGTGACCAATTTTATCCCGTTTCCGACAACCATCCACCCAGATTTTACAACTCCACCATTTAAAGTAATAGGAATAGTTATCCGTTGTCCATAAGTATCCAATTTGCCTAAAGCATAATTTTTAGAGAGAAAATTAGCAGCCCCTTGGCTTTTATATAATTTAACTAATTGCTTTGCATCCGCCTTAGTATAACCCATGTTTTCAAAAACAACGTGTTTTCCATTGCTCTTAACTGGATCCAAAGCATATTCGCTAAACTTTCTAATATCGACTTTTGCTATTCGATTAGCTCGCCAATACCTGAACAAATCCCCCGCGCCTCTAAACAAAACACCAATTGTCCCGCCTATAACAAACGTCGATAAGGCACTTTGCCAACTGTCCACAGTTCCTGTTATCAAGCCTGCCGCTACGGCACTTGCTCCGGCTACCGCGAACGTACCTAAATAGCTTAGA
>JGI994J12354_10005306_pt1 | contig 11149 bp, 13 predicted proteins | sample IntmicLarv3ML3BL_FD_12354 | JGI IMG/M metagenome (IMG submission 12354) | reverse complement strand
AAAGCCACAATAAGCGGACGATGTCCCTGTCCCTTCAGCATTTTAGCAAGCTTGGCGGTATGGGTCGTTTTACCTGCTCCCTGCAAGCCACACATCATAATAACACAAGGCGGGCGGGAAGTGGTAGCCAGGCGGACAGCCTGACCGCCCATGAGAGCAGTCATTTCCTCGTTGACAATTTTTATAACCATCTGAGCCGGAGTAAGACTTTCCATAACCATTTCACCAACAGCATGGTCGGCAACCGATTTTGTAAAATCCTTGGCGACTTTATAGTTTACATCAGCTTCAAGTAAAGCAAGGCGCACCTCGCGCATAGCTTCCTTCACATCAGCTTCAGTCAACTTACCCTTATTTTTAAGGCGTTTAAACGCAGCAGAGAGCTTTTCGGAAAGACCTTCAAAAGCCATAAAAAATCCCCTTCAATTAAAGTTCACTCAAATCACGCGACAATTCGATAATTTTTTCGACCTGCAATTCAATATCGCGGGAATAACTGTGTCGTTTGTTCAAATTTCGAATCTCTCCGGCAGCGGCACAAATTGATTCAAAGCAATTCCTCATGCCGTGAAACCGCTGTGCAAGCCCAAGACGCTCTTCCATATCCATCAAAATTGACTCGGCACGTTTGATGGAATCACGCACACCTTGACGTGTAATTCCCTCGTTTTCGGCGATTTCAGCAAGCGACAAATCGTCATTATAATAAAATTCAATAACATCACGTTGTTTTTCGGTCAACATATCACCGTAAAAATCAAAGAGCAACGAAATATTCATGTCCTTTGCCATTTTTATCTATCGCTTCCTTCCCAAATCGGAAAAATATGTTGCACCAAGTAAAAAGATGAGGAATATCTGTAAAGTGTTTTGCTTTACAGATACTATACTTTATTTATCGGATTTTGTCAAGAACAAAATTAATATTGTGCAAAATATTTTTGAATCTGCGGCTTTTACGGCGTTCGTGTCATAATTTTACATCGGAAATCATATATTATTCCAAATGCATGGAAGGATAGTGAGCGAACATGACCCAATCTGACAACAAATCCGCAGATATAAAAACCTCAATGCCTCACCACTTAATTTTGGAGGACAGGCGTGCGCTGACCGTTTCCGGCGTGTTGGATGTGGACAGCTTTGACGAGATGACGGTAATCATCTACACGGATATAGGGGAATTGACAGTAAAGGGGCAAAGCTTGCATATAAACCGGCTTAATATAGAAACCGGTGAGCTGACAATGGAAGGGCAGATACAGTCTATGACATACACAGATGTCCAATCGCGTTCCGGCGGTTTTTTTGGCCGGTTATTTAAATAGGGTAGAGGTGTAAGTTGTGGAAATGACAATTACCAATCAGTTGCACCATCTGTTTTTATCCTGTGGATTGGGCTTTTTCCTTGGCGCATATTATGATGTATTCCGTGTTATAAGGCTTATTATGAACTCCAAAAACCGAACAGTGTTTTTACAGGACATGTTGTTCTTTTCGACCTCAGCCATAATAACATTCCTGTTTTCGCTGGCGATAACCGAGGGCAATTTACGATTTTACTTTTTTGCCGGTGAGATTATAGGCTTTTTTGCGTATCATTATACGATTGGTCGGATAGTGGTGCGCTTTGCCAGAACTGTTACGGCGGCAATCATATTTGTTTGGGGAGCGATTTGGAAGGTAATTTCGTTCCCGTTCAAGCTGATAAAACGTCCTCTGACCCTAATATATCAAAAAATATTGGCTTTTTTCAAAAAAAAGACTCTAAAACGCTATATTTTTTTCAAAAAGGGCTTGAAACATATGGGTAAAATATTGTATAATAAAACGAAGTCTGAATAATTGCTGTTTTTATGATAGCTTTTTGAGAAAGGATTGACAATGAAGGCAGTAAAAAGAAAAAGCAGAAAAAGAAGCATAATTCTGCGGATTTCTCTCGCAGTTTTTGCCATTTATGTCGTCGTTGTGCTTGTTGAGCTGCAAATGCAGCTTAAAGAGGCAAATCAGCGTAACGATGAGTTGAATGCGCAAATTCGCACCGAAAACGCCCGCATTGAAGACCTTCAAGACAGTTTGGACAACCATGAAAGATATCAGGAACGCGGCGCGCGTGACAACTGGTACGTGTATCCGGATGAGGAAATTTATATAATCGCGCCCGGTACATAAAATTTCGTTTTTTTATTTTTATTCAATATAATAGGGGGTTAATATTGGCCTATGCAACTGGAAGTAGGAGCAATTTTCAAAGGAAAAGTCACAGGCATTACAAAGTTCGGTGCTTTTGTGGAGCTGTCGGACGGAACTACGGGTATGGTTCATATTTCCGAGGTAGCGTCCACGTTTGTCAAGGAAATCACCGACTATGTAAAGGAAAACGATGAGGTTAAGGTTAAGGTGCTTGCCATTGGCGCCGATGGTAAGGTCAGCCTTTCTATGAAAAAGGCTCAACCCCCTGCGCCGCCTCCCGCTCGCAAACCGGCCGTTTCTCCAGGACGTCCCGGCGGTTTTGAGTGGCAAACTAACAAGTCGGAAACCGGCAGTTTTGAAGATATGCTTTCAAAATTCAAGCAGACAAGCGATGAAAAAATGTCGGATTTACGCCGTTCCTCCGATGGGAAAAGCGGCGGGTTTTCATATCGCGGCGGTTCGTCATCGCGATAGCATTATGTGATACAAGAGCCGAATCAAAAGCTATCAGGAGGAGAGGGCGAATTTGTCCAATCTTTTGCGGATGGCTTTTGATAGGTTCTTATTTTTGCCCGGAAAGGTTTTTGATTAGCTATGGTAATTGTGAACGCGCGTATCATTCCCATTGATGGTGCCACTGTCGAAAACGGTTTCGTCTGTGTAGCTGATGGCAAAATTACACAGATTTGTGCCATGCCGTATACCGGCAACGATACCGACTGCTTTGATGCCAAAGGCGGATGGTTGCTTCCGGGATTTGTTGACGCACATTCCCATCTCGGAATGTGGGAGGATGGTCTTGGATTTGAAGGCGACGACGGAAATGAGGATACCGACCCGTCAACTCCGCATATGCGCGCCATTGATGCAATTAATCCGTTTGACCGCTGCTTTGCCGAAGCCGCCGCCGGTGGTGTAACAACTGTACTAACCGGTCCGGGCAGTGCAAATCCGATAGGCGGCCAGATGTGTATGATGAAAACAGTGGGGCGGAGCGTTGACAGCATGGTGTTGAAAGCTCCTGCCGCCATGAAAATGTCGCTGGGAGAAAACCCGAAAACCACCTACCACGGCAAAAATCAAGCCCCCGTAACACGTATGGCTACCGCCGCAATTATACGCGAAAATCTCGCGGTAGCTGAACGGTATCTGCGCAGCAAAAATGCCGCACTCGACGATGACGAAACGGACGAACCCGATTTTGACAGTAAATGTGAAGCACTCATTCCGGTAATTGAAGGCAAGCTTTCGGTACATTTTCACGCCCACCGCTTGGATGATATACTAACCGCATTGCGTATTTCCGAGGAATTTGCGCTGGATTGCGTGATAGTGCACGGCACACAAGCGCATGTCGCCGCTGATATTATGAATGAAAAGAATGTTCGGATTCTGTGCGGACCGTTGCTTTGCGACCGTTCCAAGCCGGAGCTGCGCGACCTCACTCCCGCATCGCCCGCTATATTACACGCCGCGGGAGTGTCCACCGCGATTATCACCGACCATCCGGTTATTCCGGAGCAATACATTAACATTTGTGCCGGACTCGCCGTCCGCGAAGGCATGCCATATGATGCCGCGTTGCGTGCAATCACACTGTCACCCGCCGAAATATGCGGGGTGGCCGACCGCATCGGTTCCATAACACAGGGAAAGGATGCGGATTTAGTGTTGTTTGCCGATGACCCGTTGCTGCTGTCGTCAAAACCTTTGGCAGTGTGGATTAACGGCGAAAGGGTTGAACGGAATGAGAGAAATTAACGTCGTTGAAATTGAGCAGGCGGTGTGCGAGTTGTGTATAGAAGCCAACCGTTTCCTGCCCGATGATGTGTGCAAGGCTATCCATGACGGCTGTGAAGCCGAAACAGGTACGCTTCCGAAAGAAATAATGGGCGATATCTCCGACAACATTACCGCCGCCGAAAGGCTGAATCTGCCGGTGTGTCAGGATACCGGCATGGCGGTGGTTTTTGCCGAGGTAGGGCAGGAGCTGCACATTTCCGGAGGTTTGCTGTCGGATGCTGTGAACCGCGGTGTTGCACGCGGTTATACCGAAGGATACCTGCGCTGTTCCATAGTTGCCGACCCGCTTCGCCGTGTCAATACCGGCGATAATACACCGGCTGTACTTCATGTTGCGTTAGTGGAGGGTGACAGCCTTCGTATTATGGTGGCGCCAAAAGGATTCGGCAGTGAAAATATGAGCAGAATACATATGTTTACACCTTCGGCAGGTTGTGAGGAAATACTGGATTTTATTGTTGAAACCGCCTGTTTAGCAGGCGGTAACCCCTGCCCGCCCATGGTTCTTGGTGTGGGCATCGGCGGAGATTTTGAGTTGTGCGCTCTGCTGGCAAAACGCGCGCTGTGCCGTTCGCTGGATATATGCAGCACTGACCGGTATTATGCCGACATGGAGGATGAAGCATTGCGGCGTGTAAATCTTACCGGTATTGGTCCGCAAGGTTTTGGCGGCAACACTACAGCACTGGGTGTCAGCATAGAAACATATCCCACACATATTGCCGGATTGCCGGTCGCCGTTAATGTAGGATGTCACGTAACACGCCACGCGTCACGCGTGTTATAGTCTACCCTATCATTGCAGGTCAAGCCCGCAATGATAGATTTTTACGTTATCAACGCGCTTTGTCCATGCACACTTTTCACTGCCGTAAATTAAAAAACATATTTTTTTACATTTTTTTCATGAATTTGCTTTATTTTTCCACTTCTTTTTGATATAATATAACTGTCCCCCGATATCAATCAGTGTTGCCGTCTCAAAACTTATCGCGATGGATTGTGTAACGGGGAGAAAGTGCATGTAAGGAGTAGATGTTGATGAAGACAACTGTTACAACTCGAAAGGCAACCCTACACCCGACATTTCATCAGCGGGCGGAAAAAAAGCTTGCGAAATTGGACAAGTTTTTTGAAAACAACGCGACCGCCGTTATTACGGTGTCGCAGGAAAAAAATCGCCAGCGTGTGGAAATTATGATTCACAACAGTGGTATGTTTTTCCGTGCGGAAGAAACCGCCGAAGATGCTGTAGAAACTATTGACAAGCTTGTTGAGGTGTTACTCCGTCAAATTCGCCGCAACAAAACACGGCTGGAAAAACGTATGCACAGCGGCGCATTTTTGGGAGAGCTTCCATGGGATGAGTCCGAAACTGACGAATCTGATTATCGCGTGGTGCGTACCAAGAAATTTGCGGTCAAACCAATGGACATTGAGGAAGCTATTTTACAAATGAATTTAATTGGCCATCAATTTTATATGTTCCGTAACATGGATACCGGCGAAATCAATGTGGTGTACGCTCGCCACAACGGAGATTATGGCCTGCTTGAGCCTAACACCTAAACCGTTTTTTAAAAAGACGATGAGGGGGCCGCAGGAAACTGCGGCTCTTTTCTTATGCACACGAAAGGGGAATCCGAATGCGTAAATATCCTTCGTCCATACTTGCGATTTTTATATGCTTATGCGTGGTGCTTTGCGCTGCCGGCTGTGGTGCTACCCAATCAGTTTCGCGGTTTGGCATGGATTTAATGGATCTTAATCCGCTAATTGTCACATCAACCAACCACGAAACCGGCGAAACATTTTTCAGCCGTGACCCATCCAATATCAGCGCCGCCATAAGCCTGTTCAGACGTATGGAGCTGACCGAGGCGGGGGATACCACAGATGACAAGGGAATATCCTTTACACTTGCGACGATGTATGGCGACTTTTCGTTTGGAGAGTATACCGGCGACCGCCTTCGTGTTGTGACAAAGGAATATTATGTCAGTCAAGATTTTACGGTTGACGTTCGTCTGCTGGCGGAACGAATTGCCGCCGAGACTAACAACATTCAGGATGTGTCCCGCGAAAAAATTCTTGCGGTGCACCCGTATATGACCTATCAGGAGCTGATCGACAGCTTTGGAAAAACATTAAATGCAACAACAAGCGATCAGCAGATAACTTATCTCTACCGATATCACAACCGCCCGTTTTATATAGGATATAAACGTGAAACCGATAATGTCGGACTGTCCGGCGAAACCTTGATGCGTGGTATTTTCACAAGCTACAACCTCGGCGATGAGCTGATTCCGCCCACGCCGCTGCCCGGTGGTCATCTTGAAAGCTATCGCAAAGCCTTCTCTGATGTAATAAATGCCTGTATCGAAAAAAGTCCTGATGCGCCGGAGCCGGATGAGCTTATAATTAATACAAGGCGGCTGGTTCATCTCAGCAGTACCGAACGGCGGGAGCTTGTAGCAGGGCTTGGCAAGCAGTTTGATATTACAGTTATGGACATAGAAGATGCCGCGCTGTACCGCAATGACAATTACGCGGGCAACGATGATACATCACGCTTGGTCGTGTGGATTGACTTTTACACACACATTGACGACCACTATCTCGAATTTGTAGTGGCAGGCAACATAAGCGGTTATCCCACTACCCGCATTCCAATGGAATATAAATTGGCATAAAAAGGACGGTTATTAATTTTGAGTATTGAACCAATAAGATATTGTGCCCCGTGCCTGTTCGGCGTTGAAGGCCTTCTCGGTGGCGAGCTTCGCCGTATGGACGCGAAAAATGTCGCACCGCAAAATGGACGGGTATTATTTGAAGGCGGACGGGAAATGCTCGCCCGCGCTAATATCGGCTCAAGGTATGCCGAGCGCATTCAAGTGTGTATGGGACAGTTTACTGCGCGCTCTTTTGATGAGCTTTTTGTCGGTGTTCGCGCCATGCCGTGGGAACAGTGGATAGGTAAAAATGATAAATTCCCCGTCAAAGGCTGGGCGTTGGAATCGGCTTTGCACAGCATTCCCGATTGTCAATCAATAATTAAAAAAGCGATAGTAGAGCGGCTCAGCGAAAAATATCGCATAAAATGGTTCGAAGAAACCGGCGCAATGTATCAAATCCAGTTTACCATTCTCAAAGATGAAGTGACCATGCTGATAGATACCAGCGGCCCGGGATTGCATAAACGCGGATATCGCGCCCAGTCGGTTACAGCACCAATCAAGGAAACACTTGCCGCCGCTATTGCTGATTTGGCGCGGGTAAGATTCGGCGGGCGTGTGTTTGACCCATGCTGCGGTTCCGGAACATTGCTTATTGAATCTGCGCTTGCCGCACTCCGTATTGCCCCGGGCATATCCAGAAATTTCACCGCATCGTCATGGCAAAACATCTCCGCCGGACTGTGGAAACAGGAGCGTCAGCGTGCCCGTGAAATGGAACGCCGCGAAACCGAATTTACCGCGTGGGGCGGAGATATCGACCCGGCGGCGTTAGCTCTGACGGAGCAAAATTCCGCAAAAGCCAAGCTCGCCGACTATGTAACCACCGCGAACCAATCGCTGTCGCAGTTCACGCTTGATGGCGACGGCGGAATAGTGATGTGCAACCCTCCATATGGCGAACGAATTTCCAACACAGAGGAAGTGGAAGCACTATATCGTGAAATGGGTAGGGTTTTTGTTCCGCGAAGCGGATGGAGTTATTTCATAATTTCCCCTCACGAGGATTTTGAAGATTTGTTTGGACGTCCGGCATCCAAGCGCCGCAAGCTTTATAACGGAATGTTAAAATGCAATTTATTCATGTATTTTGATGATTAAGTAAACACTGAATAAATAGATGCACAAATCTTTGCACCCGATTTAATCATCACTTATTTATAAAGGGGAAAAGTTGTGAAACATATTTTTGTTATAAATCCCATAGCGGGAAAAAACAAAAGAGCACTCAAAATTATTCCGGAGATTGAGCAATATTTTTCCGAAGCCGGCAAAGGCTTGGAATATCAAACCTATATAACAAAAGAACCAGGGGATGCAACACGATTTGTCCGCGAAATATCTGTGAGAAACCCCGATGATGAGCTGCGGTTCTACGCATGCGGCGGCGACGGCACACTGATGGAGGTGCTGAACGGTGTTTTCGGATATTCAAATGCCGTCATAAGCTTCTTTCCGCTTGGTTCTGCCAATGATTACATAAAAAACTTTTTCCATATCAGTTCACCAATATCAATCAACCGTTTTATGTCAATCGACGCACAGGTAAACGGCACTCCCATAATGGTGGATACGGTTGATTGTAACGGTCTTAAGGCGTTTAACATATGCGCAGTAGGCATGGACGCTGATGTCGGCGCAAAAATGGTGTATTTCAAGAATTTCCCGCTTGTTACCGGTCCAATGGCGTACAGTCTCGCCATTATTTACATGCTTTTTCACAAAATCGGCCGCACCCTTGATGTAACAATTGAAACACAAGACGGAATTCACAAGGAAAGCGGCGATTATCTGTTTTGTTTGGGCGCGAATGGTCAATATTATGGCGGCGGCCACCGTGCCGCACCGCAGGCGGTAGTGGACGACGGTGCGATGGATGTTGAACTCATCCGCACAATAAGCCGCTTTGCCGCGCCCGGTTTCCTCAAAAAATACAAACATGGCAAGCATCTTGATATGGATATAGTAAAATCCTTCCGCAGCCGCAGTGTTACAATACGCTCTGACAAGCCGGTAACCTTTGTTGTTGACGGCGAAAGCGGAGCCTCTACCGAAGTAGTGTTCAAGCTGCTTCCTGCATCTGTGAAGTTCGTGTTGCCGCGCTGATAAATCCGTACCGTATTGTTAAGAAATTGTGAAATTTTGAAAATACCCTTGATTTTTCCAATTTTAGCGTTAAAATAGTGATTGAGGTTAGCACTCCAAATCATCGAGTGCTAAAATTCAAATATCAAGGAGGAATTTTATATGTCAATCAAACCTCTCGCGGACAGAGTGGTTCTCAAGCTTGTAGAAGCCGAGGAAACAACAAAAGGCGGCATTATTTTAGCCGGCTCCGCAAAAGAAAAACCCCAGGTTGCCGAAGTTGTCGCAGCAGGTCCCGGCGGAAACGTTGAGGGCAAGGATATTACAATGTATGTAAAACAGGGTGACCGCGTGCTGACAAGCAAATATTCCGGCACCGAGGTGAAAATTGACGGTCAGGACTATACAATTGTCCGTCAAAGCGACATTCTCGCGATTGTTGAATAATTTTGATACTTTTCATTATGCATGAATAGTTGACTTGAAATTGGAGGAGAATAACCATGTCAAAACAAATTCTTTTTGGCGAGGATGCACGCAAGGCTCTTCAGTCCGGCGTGGATCAGCTTGCTAACACTGTTAAAATCACACTCGGCCCGCGTGGGCGTAATGTTGTGCTGGACAAAAAGTTTGGCGCTCCGCTTATCACAAACGACGGCGTTACAATCGCTAAGGAAATCGAACTGGACGACGCATTCGAAAACATGGGCGCTCAACTGGTTAAAGAGGTTTCCACCAAGACAAATGATGTCGCAGGTGACGGAACTACAACCGCTACATTGCTGGCACAGGCGCTGATTCGCGAAGGTATGAAAAATGTCGCCGCCGGTGCTAATCCCATGGTCGTTAAAAGAGGTATCGAAGCCGCTGTAGCTTCGGTCGTAGAGGGCATTGTTGCCAACTCAAATAAGGTTAGCGGCTCGCAGGATATTGCCCGTGTGGCAACCGTTTCCTCCGGCAGCAGCGTTATCGGCAACCTCATTGCCGAAGCAATGGAGAAGGTTACCGCCGATGGTGTTATCACTGTTGAGGAATCCAAAACTGCCGAAACCTATTCCGAAGTTGTCGAAGGTATGCAGTTTGACCGTGGATATGTAACTCCTTATATGGTTACCGATACCGAAAAGATGGAAGCTATCATTGATGATGCTTACATCCTTATTACTGATAAGAAAATTTCAAATGTGCAGGATATCCTGCCACTGTTGGAACAGATTTTACAGGCCGGCCGCAAATTGGTTATTGTTGCCGAGGATGTTGAGGGTGAGGCTCTGTCTACCTTGATTGTCAACAAACTGCGCGGAACCTTTACATGCGTTGCTGTAAAAGCTCCCGGTTTCGGCGACCGCCGCAAGGATATGCTTCGTGACATTGCTACCTTGACCGGTGGTGAGGTTATCAGCGATGAAATCGGTCTTGACCTCAAGGAAGCTACCATCGAAATGTTGGGTCGTGCCCGTCAGGTTAAGATTCAAAAGGAAAATACCATTATAGTTGACGGCGCGGGCGATGCCGAAGCGATTAAAAACCGTATCGGACAACTGCGTGTCCAGATTGAAAACACAACATCTGATTTCGACCGCGAAAAGCTTCAAGAGCGTCTTGCCAAGCTGTCCGGCGGTGTAGCTGTCATTAAGGTTGGTGCCGCTACTGAAGTTGAGATGAAGGAAAAGAAACTCCGCATCGAGGACGCTCTCGCAGCCACCAAAGCCGCTGTCGAGGAAGGTATCGTGGCAGGCGGCGGCGTGTCATTGTTGAATGCCGCTGTCAGTTTGAATAAGCTGTGCGAGTCCAAGGATGGCGACGAGAAAACCGGCATTAAAATTGTCATGAAGGCAGTTGAAGAGCCAATTCGTCAAATCGCGTTGAATTCCGGTCTCGAAGGCAGCGTTATCATCGACAAAATTGCCAATTCCGGCAAGGTTGGTTATGGCTTTGACTTCGCCGCGGAAACCTATGGCGATATGGTTGAAGCCGGTATTGTTGACCCGACTAAGGTTGTGCGTTCAGCTCTCCAAAACGCGGCTTCGGTTGCTGCAATGGTGCTGACAACCGAGTCACTTGTTTCTGATAAGAAAGAACCGCAGGCACCGATGGCTCCTGCCGGCGGCGGAATGGACGGAATGTATTAATCGGATTACCCCGATTGAATTAAAGAAAGGAGGGAGCTTGCGCACGGCGAGGCTCTCTCCTTTTGCAATTTTTGAAAGGTAGGATGTGACATGGAACAGGTAAATGAATCAAAAACCGACATTGCCATAATCGGCGCAGGACCGGCGGGATTGTCTGCCGCCATAAACGCTGTTGCACGTGGTAAAACCGTGCGG
>JGI994J12354_10005305_pt1 | contig 11150 bp, 10 predicted proteins | sample IntmicLarv3ML3BL_FD_12354 | JGI IMG/M metagenome (IMG submission 12354) | reverse complement strand
TAGACGGCACCGGAAATGCGGGCTTTCAGGCCGATGTGGCGGTGAAGGACGGCAAAATCGAGGCGGTCGGCCCGAGCCTCAGCGGAGAGGCCAAGGAGGTTATCGACGCGGCAGGCCTCATCGTCGCGCCCGGCTTCATCGACTGGCACTCACACTCCGATTTGACGGTGCTGATGAACTTTGACGCGGCCAACATCCTCGAGCAGGGCATCACGTTGGAAATCGCGGGGCATTGCGGCGTCTCGGTGGCCCCGCTGGGCGAGGGAAAGGTTGCCAACATCGGGTATTATGCCAAGCCCGAGCAAACCGAGGCCATGACGGCCGCCGGCGGCGGTTATGCTGCCTTCCTTGAGGAAGTGAAAAAGCTCGAGCTGCCCACCAACATCACGGCCTTTGTGGGCCACGGGAATATCCGTGCCTCGGTTATCGGCTTTGAGGGCCGTGCCCCCTCCGAGAGTGAAATGGCCGCCATGAAGGCCGCGCTGGATGAGGCCATGGAGGCCGGTGCTCTGGGCCTGTCCTCCGGGCTCATTTATCCCCCCGGCAGCTACAGCACCGACGAGGAGCTCATCGAGCTGGCCAAGGAATCGGCAAAGTACGAGGGCGCCATGTACGCCACCCATATGCGCAACGAGGGCGACCGCGTCGTCGAGTCGGTCGAGGCCACCCTGCGTTTGGGGCGCGAGGCCGGTATCCCGGTCGCCATCTCCCACCACAAGGTGGCCGGACAGCACAACAAGGGCAAAAGCGTTGAGACCCTGCGCCTCATGGACGAGGCGAAGGCGGCCGGGCAGGTTGTGTATCTGGACGCCTATCCCTATGACGGCGGCTCGACCAGCCTGATGTCCTCCATTCCGCCCAAGTTCGCCGTCGGCGGCCCCGAAGCCCTCATCGAGAAGCTTCAGGATCCCGCTATCCGCGCCGAAATGACCGCGCTGCTCAAGGAGCCGGGGGCCGATTTCGAGAACCTCATCTACGGCTCGGGGCTCGACCATGTCATCGTCGCCAGCGAGGTCAAGACCGAAATTAACGGCAAGACTTTGCTGCAGCTGGCGGAGGAGTCCGGCAAAGACCCCTACGACTGTCTCTATGACCTGCTGGTGGAGACCAAGGGCGAAGTGGGCGCAGTCTACCGCATGATTTGCCCGTGGGACATGGAGAACATCCTCAAGTACAAGGACACCATGGCCGGCATTGACGGCGCCCAGAGCCCCGCCCGTGAGCAGTTCGACCATCCCCGCGGCGGCGCGACCTATCCGCGCCTCATCGGCACCTTCTGCCGGGACAAGGGCTTCTACACTCTGGAGGACTGCATCCACCGCTTCACCGGAAAAGCGGCCGCCGCTGTGGGGTTTGCGCAAAAGGGTATCCTTTCTGTTGGAAAGGATGCCGATTTGGTCATCTTCAATTTCGACACCATCTCGGGCAACGCCGACTATGACTGCGCCGACCTGCCCAACGAGGGCATTGAGTATGTGTTTGTCAATGGTGTCAAGGCGGTCGAGGGCGGCAAGATTACCGGTGCCAAGGGCGGCAAGGTTCTGCTTCGCGGCGGCCTCGACGCATAAAAGGGGGGAACGGGATGAACACAGAGCAAAACCGCGCATGGATTGCCAGGGATGAGGCGGCCATTGCCCCCTTCGCCCGCGTGAGCTACTTCCCCGTGGCCCTCAAGGGCGGGCAGGGCGCTATTCTGGAGGACATGGACGGCAACACCTTCATCGATCTGCTCTCGAGCGCGGGCAGCCTCAACCTGGGCCAGTCCCATCCGGCCATTGTGGAGGCGATTACCGCCCAGATGAACGCCTATGTGCAGTACACCAACGCCTATTTCTATAATCCTGTCGCCGCCGAGTTTGCTGAGGCGCAGGCCGCCATCGCGCCGGTGGCCTGCGGCGAAAAAGGCAAGAAGGTGGCCTTCGGCCTGTCGGGCTCGGACAGCATCGACGGTGCCATCAAGCTGGCCAGGGCCTTCACGGGCCGGGGCAAGCTCATCTCCTTTGAGGGTGCCTACCACGGCTCGACCTTCGGGGCCATCTCGGTCAGCTTCGTCAGCCACAACATGCGCGGCAAGCTGGGCACACTGCTGCCCGAGGTGTATGCATTTCCCTTCCCCAACACCTATCACGACGGAGAAAACGCCGGGGATACCGCCCTGCAAAACCTGCGTCGCGCCTTTGACACCTGGCTGCCTCCCGGCGAGGTAGCCGCCGTGCTCATCGAGTCTCTCCAGGGAGACGGCGGGCTGGTGGTGCCGCCTCCGGGGTTCTATGAGGCCCTGGGCGCGCTGTGCCGGGAGCACGGTATCCTAATCATTGCCGACGAAATTCAGCAGGGATGTATGCGCACCGGTAAGTGGTTCGGCATCGAGCATTTCGGCATACAGCCCGACATCATGGTCACGGGAAAATCCGTGGGCGGCGGCCTGCCCCTGTCGGCCATCATCGCCCGGAGCGAAATCATGGACTGCCTCGGCCCTCCGGCCCACCTGTTCACCATGGGGGCCAACGCCACCTGCTGTGCCGCGGGATTGGCCTCTCTTCGGGTGATGGCGCAGCCCGGCTTCCAGGCGGACGTAGTACGCCGCAGCGACAAAATGCGCGCCCGGCTTAATGATATGGCGTCGAGGCACCCCTGCATCGGCGAGGTGCGCGGCTTGGGCTTTTCCATCGGCGTCGAGATTGTCAGCGACCGTACCGCCAAGACGCCCGACATCGCGGGAGCCAAGAAAATCTGCTATCGCGGCTGGGAGACCGGCATTTTGATGATTTGCTTCGCCGGAAATGTGTTGCGCATTCAACCGCCCCTGGTCATCACCGACGCGGAAATCGACCGCGCCATGGATATTCTCGAGGGCTGTCTGAAAGATTTCGAGCGTGGCGCCATCCCCGATAGTGTGGTCGATACTGTTATGGGCTGGTAGCTGGTGGGAAGATTATGCCATGCCGGGCCACAAGCCTTTGTCAATATTAGCAGCGGAGGGGTTAGATGTACAAGTATGTGATCAAAAGGTTGCTCATGCTCATACCCATTCTACTGGGTGTGGTGTTGATTGTCTTTTTTATTATGGATTTAACGCCCGGTACGCCGGGGCGGCAGATTCTTGGTATGCAGGCGTATCAGGAGGATGTCGACAAGCTCAATGAGGAGCTGGGCTTCAACCGGCCGTTCTTTGTCCGGCTCTTCGACTATATTTTCAAGGCACTTCAGGGTGATTTCGGAAACTCCTACAACAGCCGTAAGCCGGTTTTTACAGAAATCTTTGCCCGGTTCCCCACCTCGTTCAAACTGGCAGTTCTCGGCGTGGTCAGCTCGGCGATGATTGGCATCCCGCTGGGGATTCTGTCCGCCGTCAAGCAGTATTCTCTGGTTGACAGCATCAGCACAACGGCGTCCCTCTTCATGGCGGCGATACCCGGTTTTTGGCTTGGCCTGATGCTGATTCTCCTGTTCTCCCTCAAGCTCAAATGGCTGCCGTCCTTCGGCCTCGAATCATGGCGCGGCTTTATCATGCCAACCATCATGATGGCGTTGCCGGGCGCGGCCGGCCTGTTGCGTATGACGCGCTCGACCATGCTTGAAACAATCCGGCAGGATTATGTCCGCACCGCCCGCGCCAAGGGCGCGGAAGAAAAGCGGGTCATCTGGGTGCACGCGCTGAAAAACGCATTGCTCCCCGTCATCACCGCTCTGGGCATCCGATTTGGCGCGCTGCTGGGCGGCACGGTGATGGTCGAGTCGGTCTTTTCTCTGCCGGGGCTGGGCGCCTTCATCGTCCTCTCCATCCGGCAAAAGGACATCCCACAGGTTATGGCGTCCATCCTGTTTTTGGCGCTGCTTTTCTGCCTGATATTGCTGATTGTCGATTTGCTCTATGCCTTTATCGACCCACGTATCAAGGCAAAATATGTGTAAAGAGGGGGACGGAGAATGGATAGGAGCGTAACACAGCCTCAGCGGAAGAAAAAAAGCCAGCTGAAAGAAATCTGGCGCCGCATGATGAAGAATAAGCTGGCCGTGGCCGGGTTGGTTGTCATCATTGTCTTCGCGTTCATTGCCATTTTTGCCGATGTTATTGCCGACTATGATACGCAGGCAATCAAGCCAACCCGAGATTTGCTGCAAGCACCCTCACCTGCGCACTGGTTCGGAACCGATCATCTGGGGCGCGATGTTTTTGCCAGAATTGTCCACGGTGCGCGGATATCTCTCGTCATCGGCGTTGCGACCACAGCAATCTCCCTCATCCTCGGCGGACTTCTGGGCGCGGTAGCAGGGTACTTCGGTGGATATGTTGACAGCATTATCATGCGGATTATGGATATGATTATGTGTGTTCCGGCAATTCTGCTGGCGCTTGCCATCATTGCCGCGCTGGGCACCAGCATCACAAACTTGCTCATTGCCATCACGGTGGCCAGCGTGCCCGGATTCACCCGGATTATCCGATCTGCGATTTTAACCGTTGTCGGGCAGGAGTATGTCGAGGCCGCCACGGCCTGTGGCATGGGGGAGTTCCGGATTATCCTGCGGCACATCCTCCCCAATGCAATGGGGCCGATTATCGTCGAGGCCACCATGTCGGTGGCAGGGATGATTATCACGGCCGCCGGCCTGAGCTTTTTGGGCATGGGCATCCAGCCGCCCCAGCCGGAGTGGGGAACTATGCTGGCAGAGGCGCGGGATCATATGCAAAACCACCCTTACTTGGTTATTTTTCCGGGGCTTTCCATCATATTGGCCGCGCTTTCCCTCAATTTGCTGGGCGACGGTCTCAGAGATGCCCTCGACCCGCGGCTTAAGAATTGAGGTGATATGATGAGTGAGCTATTACTGGACATAAAAGACCTTGAAGTTATTTATAAAACCGATGAGGAGACGGTACGGGCTGTCAACAAAATCTCCCTCAGCCTGAATAGGCAGGAGACGCTGGGAATCGTCGGCGAGACCGGTGCGGGCAAAACGACGGCGGCGCTCTCCATTATGCGGCTGCTGCCCGAGCGTACGGGGCACATCATCGGCGGGACAGTCGGCTTTGACAGCAGCAACCTGCTGACCATGACCAAGGCCGACATGCTGGCGGTGCGCGGCGAGCGGATTGCCATGATTTTCCAAGACCCCATGACCTCGCTGAACCCGGTTATTCCGGTGGGGAAGCAGATTGCCGAGGCGCTGCACCTCCACAACAGCAAAAACAGGACGAAGAACGAAATCGATCTGCGGGTTGATGAGATGCTTGAGTTAGTCGGCATCCCCGCCAAGCGGAAGAAAGAATATCCCCATCAGTTCAGCGGCGGGATGAAGCAGCGTGTCGTCATTGCCATCGCCTTGGCCTGCGACCCCGAGCTGCTGATTGCCGACGAGCCGACCACCGCATTGGATGTGACCATTCAGGCGCAGGTTCTCGCTATGATGGCCGAACTCAAGGAAAAACTGGGGACATCGATGGTTTTAATCACCCATGATCTCGGCGTTGTGGCCGAAACCTGTGACAAGGTGGCCATTATGTATGCCGGCGAGATTATCGAAAGCGGGACAGCCACCGATATTTTTGAGGCCGAGGTGCATCATCCCTACACCAGCGGCCTGTTTGGCTCCATCCCGGATCTTGATGTGGAGGAGGCGCGGCTGCGGCCCATTGATGGGCTGATGCCCGATCCGACCAACCTGCCCCACGGCTGCAAGTTTCATCCACGTTGCCCCAGATGTATGGAAATCTGCAAAACAGAGGCACCGGCACTGTACCACGGCGGCACACATCAAATTCACTGCCACCTGTTTGGCGGGGGCGAGGGAGGAGCGGTATGAGCCAGGTATTACTTGAAACCGTCGGCTTGAAGAAGTATTTCAAAACACCGGCCGGCCCGCTCCACGCCGTGGATGACGTCAACCTCCGTATCAACAAGGGCGAAACCCTTGGTGTTGTCGGCGAATCCGGCTGTGGTAAATCAACACTTGGCCGCACCGTGCTGCGGCTACATGACGCGACGGCAGGGCAGGTGCTGTACGACGGGCAGAACATCTGTGCCCTGAGCAAGCGCCAGCTCAAGCTCATGCGGCAAAAGATGCAGATTATTTTCCAAGACCCCTATTCCAGTCTTGACCCCCGTATGTGTGTCAGCGAGCTGATTGCCGAGCCCATGACCATCACCCCCGGTTTCGGGAGCAAAAACGAGATTTTCAACCGGGTTTTTGACCTGATGGAAACCGTCGGTTTGGCCGACCGGCTGGCCTATTCCTACCCTCACGAGCTGGACGGCGGGCGCCGCCAACGCATCGGTGTTGCCCGGGCGCTGGCGCTAAACCCGCAGTTTATCGTGTGTGATGAGCCTGTTTCGGCCCTCGATGTTTCGATTCAGGCCCAGATACTCAACCTGCTGATGGATTTGCAGGAGCAGATGGGGCTCACCTACATGTTCATCACCCACGATCTCAGCGTTGTCAAGCATATTTCCGACGAGATTGCCGTGATGTATCTGGGCCAGTGCGTCGAGCGTGCGCCCAGCCGCGAGCTGTTTGCCAACCCGCTTCACCCCTATACCCAAGCGCTGCTGACAGCGATTCTCAAGCCAAATCTCAAGGCGAAGGGTCAGATTAAAAATGTCATCCGCGGTGAGGTGGCCAGCCCCATCAACCCCAAGCCGGGCTGCCGCTTTGCCGTCCGCTGCCCTCACCGCACCGAAGTCTGCACCCGGGAGAACATCCCCCTTGTCGACATGGGCGGCGGCCACTTTGTCGCCTGTGCCTTGACGGCGGGCAACTGATTTAAATCCATTTTGGTTCATCAAAATATGTAGAAAGTTCGGAGGAAAAAGCCATGTCAAGAAGAAAAACTGCCACAATCCTGTCCCTGCTGCTGGCCTTTGTCTTTGTTTTGTCGGCCTGCGGCACCACCGCCCCCGCCGCGTCGGGCACCACAACAGCATCTACCACCTCTGGGGGCACCGCAGCCACCACCGCGCCGCCCGCCGGCGGCACTGCCACTGGCAGCACCCGCGACAATCTCGTCACCTATATCAACAGCGACATCAACACGCTGGACCAGACTATGATTTCCCTCATCAACGAGAATGTGATTGCCGTCAACATCTATGACCCCCTCATCTATATGAAGCAAGGCGAAAACAAGACCGAGGAAATGCGTCTGGCCGAGAGCTATACAGTCAGCGACGACGGCCTCGTCTACACCTTCAAGCTGCGCCAGGGTGTCCTGTTCCACAACGGTGAGGAGATGAAGGCCTCCGACGTCCATTTCAGCTACGAAACTTGCAAGGCCTCCCCCTATCGCGGTGCCCAGATGGAACAGTACGCCTCCTCCCGCGCCGTGGACGACTACACCTTCGAGCTGACGCTCGTTGATGTCTATGCGCCCGTCATGGAAATCATGGTGTCCTCCATCCAGATTGTCAGCGAAAAGGCGGTTAATGAGCTGGGCAGTGACTTTGGCCTCAATCCGGTTGGCACCGGTCCCTATGTCTTCGTCAGCTATGAGACGACCAACCAGATTAAGCTGACCCGTTTTGATGACTACTACCGCACTCCGGCCCGCATCAAGGATCTCACCTTCAAGATCATTACCGACCCCAACACGATTGCCATCGCCCTTCAGTCCGGCGAAATTGATGTCGGCTCTTTCGCGGCGACTGCCTACAGCAACATGATGGCCGCCCCCAATTTGACGGTCAATCTGATGGCCTCCAACCACATTACCTATATGATGATGAACCATGAGGTAGCCCCCTTCAACGATGTGCGGGTGCGTCAGGCTATCAACTATGCCCTCGACCGCGATTTTATCAATGAGGCCGTCATGGGCGGCCTGGCCCGGCCGGCATCCATCATCCTTTCACCCGATGTCACAGGCTACAGCACGGCCATCAGGGGCTATGAGTACAACATCGAAAAAGCCAAGGAGCTTCTGGCCGAGGCCGGCATCACCACCCCCTACGACCTGGGCAAGCTCAAGGCCATCGAGGGTTCCTTTAAGACTGCCGCGCAGATGATTCAGGCCAATCTGGCCGATATCGGCCTCAATCTGGAAATTGAGGTTCTCGAGGCCACCAAGTACATCGAGGATGCCCAAAAGGGAGACTATGCCATGGGTGTTATGGGTATGGACAGCGGCAATGACGCCGATGGCTTCAACGCCATGGTCACCACGCCCTATATTAACAGCCTGAACATGGCGCGCTACAGCAACCCCGAAGTTGACAGGCTGTTTGCCGCCGGCCGCAGCGAGCTCAATCCAGAGGCGCGCAAGGCGATTTATGCCGAGTGCTTCAACCTCATCACCGATGACGCCGTCTACGGCGCGCTCTACAATCAGCCTCGGCCCTTTGCCTACAACCCCGACCTGCAAGTCGACTATTTCGAGCCCATGCTCCTCTTCCCCTACGAGATGGCCTGGAAGTAAATCGCAGCACCATCTCGCACCCTGTGCCCATAAGATGGGAGACTTTTATGCCCGGAGGCTCTTGCGCTGCAAGAGCCTCTGGGCACCACACTGTTTGCGGGCAGCCGTTATACGTTATACGCTATCGCTCCAGCCAAAGCAATAAATAACAAGGCTGCAGAGAGACATGGTGTGCCGACAGTTCTTTATCTGGAGCTATCCTCCGACCTACGCCGAGCTGAACTACTCGCGTTGCTATGGAGCGCCGTTGACTTTCAAAACGACACCATCACAGTGAGCCATACGGTGGTCAAGCTGGCCCAGAGCCGCATTGAAAAAGACCGCACCAAAAACAAGGCAAGCAACCGCACCCTGCCGTTGCTTGCCAATGTGAAGGAGTATCTGCTGGCCCTTGAGACCCAGCAGGCCCGAGACAAGGCCACCTTCGGCAGTGAATACCACGACACGACACCGACTACATCTGCCGTTGGCCTGACGGGCGGCCCTTGGAGCCTGATTATATGACGCGGAAGTTCAGTCAGGTCATCGTGCAAGCCGAGATGGCATCCATACGACTCCACGATTTGAGGCACCCATATGTCAAGACCAAGACACAAAAAGTTTATTTCGTATTCCATGGAATAGGAGGAGTCAATTCTATTGTTCCTGATGTAATTGATGTTTTCTCTCCTGTTTCCGGATTTGTAGGCTGATCGATTTGATAGAGATAACCGGTCTTTCCGTATCTGCCGAGTTTGCTTTGATTATAATAATCATTCTCCATAGAAATATGGACGACTTTCAGAGCAACTGTTACATCGTGGTTCCCAAAGAAACCATTATTTTCAAAAATCTCATGCTCCCATAAAAACTCACATTCGATATTAAGAAAACATTCCTTAATTCGCGGTGCATTAACCTTTGCTGGTTTTTCCGCCGTCAACCCGGCAACAGTGATTTCATCCGTTTCAAATTCATTATTCCCAATCGTTTTTACACATCGGTCATATATGTCATATGTCGGGAAGTTCAACATGCAAGCCCCTGTTTCTTTTAATGATTGATACATATGTCCGCCCTTGGGTACTGCACCCAAAATACAGACAAATTCATCCTTCCCACCGCCCACAAAGCTCGCCCATGATTGCAAACAAGCATTTTCTTTACCATTGTTTTTCCACCCTGTAACAACGAACACCAATGAAGGCATAGCCGTAAGAAAACCCTGCCATGTACACCATGGTTCGGTATATTTTTCGGGTCTTTCAGAAAAATCTTTTTTCATAAGACAATCACTCCAGCATTAATTTCAAAACGGTTTTGAGCAGTTCACTGCAAATATATTTTCACGACTTACGCCACCCGTATGTCAAGCACAGACAAACTATCGAGCACTTGCAGTTTTATAAGAACTACATATTTAAGTGAGCACGAAATTCATCTAGATTTTGATAGCGGATTATAGAGATATTTTCTTCGTGGAGAATTTCTACTAACATTCTTTCGTGTGTTTGAACAGCCTGTATCAGTTCGTCGCTATTACACCTTTGCGATAGTGAAAATAAATCGGGGAATTTTGCATATGAATGATTTGATTGATTCAACAATTGGGAAACATCCAAATTCAATCTTGCTATTGCAAGCATAATTCCTTGCCGGTTATCAGTTTCACACTCATGCAAAAGCTTGTTGTAAATTGATTTCAGTTCTTCATAATAGCCCTGCGAGATGCTTACCTTGGAATATTCTCTTTGGCTCTGAATCAAATCCCGCAAATTCATTACAACACTTTGTGAGGAAGCAATTATTTCCTCTACACAATTACTATGAATGACTTTCTCATACAAATCCCGAAAATCTTTCGGATACATTTTCATTGAAAGAACTTCATTCAGAAGATTGCGCCCGCCACGCTCAATATAGCTGCCATTTAGTAACGCTATAGAAAAAGCTGAATAGTATAAAATGCAAATGGCATTTTGCTTGACCAGCGAGAAATGATTTTTTGACTCCAGCATCTTAAAATAAAAATCTTGACACACGCTTACTTGCTCAAACGCTTTTTGTGAAAATTCCTTTTTCGGAATATCCTGCCCCATGTTTCGGAGTGCGTCAAACCTATCTAAGTCTGCTTGAGACGCCCAGTAGATAACTTTAGCTTTTGATATTATAGATGTATTTGTTTCATTATACTTTGCAAGCGACTCCGCTCGTTCCCACGGCATACCCCAAAAATCAAATCCAATATCTTCAAGAATGAAGCATTGTGACATCTCATAGCCACGTTTTGTTTTTGGGATAAAGTAAAAGTCCAAATCCGACTTTTGATGTGTATCACCATAAATGTAGGAACCACATAATGCAACGATTGCTACGTCATTTATATAGTCTCTCTTGATTTTGCCAATCAGTAAATCAGCGACTTTAATTAAGTCCATTTTTGTATCCTCCAATTTAATCCGTCTTCACGACCTCCACCACACCACGGCCTCGATTTTGCTGTCTCTGGGCTTCTCCATTAAGGACATTGGTGACTGGCTGCGGCACAGCGATTATTCGACCACGGCCAACATCTACGCTCACCTCGACCTGAGCCGAAAGAAGAACATCGCGGGCAAGCTGAACAAGACTTTGGGGCACAAGCGTTAGAACGGTTAGAACCCGTTTGAACAAGTGTTAGAACTGAGATTTTCAAGAATGTGAAAGCGCCTGAAAAGTTGCAAAAACCCGCCGAAAACATCGCTTTCGGCGGGGTTTC
>JGI994J12354_10005304_pt1 | contig 11150 bp, 6 predicted proteins | sample IntmicLarv3ML3BL_FD_12354 | JGI IMG/M metagenome (IMG submission 12354) | reverse complement strand
CGGCCGGCTTGACGCTCTCGCGGGCCTGGGTTCCGCTTCGGCTGGCATCTGCCATGGGCGGCGGATATATCAGGATTTCCATGAGGTGCTCCCCGTTTGCCCACTGGGTAAGGTCAAGGGCTAAAGGGGTAAACATCCCTTCCCGGGAAACAACCTCGGCGCCGTCTATGCTGATTTTATACCGGTAGTCAATGCCTCCGCAATAAAACAGCACCCTTTCCCGGGCACCGCAGGGCACCTTCAGACGGGTTTGATATACCCAGTATTTATCTTCTAAGCATTCATACTGTTTAAAATTTTCGCCAACCCAATATTCGGGCAAGCCGTGTGCTTTTGCCCAATCAAGCTGAACGGCCCCGGGGACGGCGGCGGGAAACATTTCTCCGCACACGCCATCCTCAGCCGCCCTATATCCAACCAGCCAATCCAAAACCATTTTTTTACCCACGTTTTCAACCTGCTTTTCCGTCACCTAAACACACCATATCTTCATTCTTTTTCTTCTGAGGGATTGGCATCACTGTTCGCCATGTCCTTTTTGCGTTTAAGTACAGCCAGCGCCAGCGCCGCGCCGCACAACAAGACTGTACCGCCGATAATCACCGCCACAAGAACAATATTCACATCGCCGGGATTATTTTTACCACCTGCTGTTTGTGAAGAGCCTGATTGTCCCGGCGAGGCTTCCGGATTTTCAGACGAATCACTGCTTGCGGGAGATGTCGGGTTCAGCACCGTAACAGGCGTGGAGTACTTTTTGGCAAAATCTGTCCACAAATCAACACGGTTTCGCTCGGTGCCCGGGTGAGGCCGCCACATGGCAATGGAAAAATGGTAAGCACCCGTAAGTTTTTCCATAATATCAATGAAGTGGTTCATGTTATTGGAGTCCACTTCCCGTTCATTTTCCACCTCACCAAAATGAAACCCGATATTGTATCTGTCGCATTGCTCCGGCCAGTATTTTTCATAGGTGGTCTTTTGCTCCATAAATTGTGTGGAGTTACAGTGTACGCTGAAGATGATGTTTTTCTGTACCGGGTCAGCGGCATAGGGGTCTTTCGCCCAGGTAAGCCCCCATCCGCGGCCCCAGCCGGCATTATAGTCACTTATCAGCATAACATGCTTTTTGTCGTATTTGCGGACCTCGGCCGCACAGTCAATGTAAAATTGCCGGACTTGCTCATTCCAGTCATAGCCTCTATACTTGCCATCACTTATTCTTCCGCTGCTGTTAAGACCCAGAGAACCTTCGTCGGCGGCATATGGCTCGTTCCACAGCTCATACATAGCAATCATGGGCTCGTCCGCATACTTTTTAGCAAGCACTCCCCACAAGGGAATGTAAACGCTGCGCGCAAAATCAATCAGTTTTTGCGGGTCGGGATCTTCCGGATCGTCAAATACCGGATATTCGTGCAAGTCTAAAATGACATACATGCCGGAGTTGATGATAGCCCGTACCTCCGGATCCACATAGCGGTCAACAAAGCGCCTGTATCCGTCTTCATTGTAACCGCCGCATTCCTGCACCAAATCATAGTTTTTATTGGCGATGGTATTAAAAGTAACGGCCAGACGGATGGTATTACAGCCCAGACTCTTATAATATTCGCAAAGTCCCTCCACACCGTCAAAATGCGGATTTTCATCAAAAGGAGCACAGTACTGGGACCGCGCCATGGCAAACATGTTAAAAGGGTTGCCTGCTGAATCCACAAGATACCGCACGCCGGTGGTATTGGGACTCATGGAAAGCCAGTTGTCGGTGAGGGCGGCGGAAACGGACAGGGCATTTAGCCCCGTGCCCGCCAAAATGCCCATAACCAAGCCCAAAGCGCACACCGACTTTACGATTTTTTTTAATTTGAACACGGAATCTATCCTTTCAAATTTAGATTTTAGCGGCATAGTCAAGGGCAAAACCGCTCCAGATGCCGGCGTAGTCATCACCGTTGGTTCGCTCGTCAAGGTGCGGCCGCCACAGCGCAACGGAATAATGATGTGTATCCGCCCGTTCTTTAAGCATATTCACATAGCCGCGCATGACCTCAGGGGTCATGTAATCGCCTTCCATCTCAATTTCCCCGAAATGAATGCCGACATTGTGCTCATTGCAAATCGACGCATACCAATCGTCAAAAAACTCCATGCGCGGCCCTAAATGAACGGCATTGGCATGTGCGCTGAAGAATGTGTTGCGGCATTCGGGGTCGATTTCGCGGTGATGACCCATCCAGGTTACCGCCCAGCCCGGCCCCCAGCCGGCATTCCAGTCACTGGCAAGCAATATATGTTTGCGGTCGTACTTGCGTATTGTCTCCGCGCAGTCAATAAACCATTTTCTCAGGGGCGTGTTAAGGTCGAAATTATGATATTGACCTCCCTGAATATGACCGTCGTCGGTTAAACTCAACAGGTGCTGGTCGGCAGCGTGCGGCTCATTCCACAGTTCAAACATGGCGATCATCGGTTCCTCCGCGTACCGTTTGGCCAGCCGTTCCCATATAAGGATATAATGGCTCTGCCCGTAATCGGCAATGACAGCGGGATTGGGGTCGTCAGGACTATCAAAGGGGGGATATTCATGCAAATCTAAAATAACATACAGTCCCGCGTTGATAATCGTCCGCAAATCCGGTTCCACATACTTATCTATGTAAGTATCGATACCTTCCGGCGTAAAGCCGCCGCATTGTTCAATCAGATTGTGAACACGGTCTTCCTCCCGTGTAAAACAGCAGGCAAGGCGCATACAGTTGCAGCCCAACGCCTTGAAATGAGCGGCCTCCGCGGAAAGATTTCCATACCGTTGCTCCTCAAAGCCTGCGTGGTACTGACATCTGGCCATTGCGAACAAATGAAAGGGCTTGCCCTCGCTGTCGGTGATATAACGGGGGCCGGAAGTGTTCTTGCTTAATGTAAGCCAACGGTTCATTATTCTATCTCCTTTATGATGCTTTCGTCCAGCCCTTGTACACATCGTTCATCAGCTGATTGCTTTGGGTCTTGATTTTGGAAAGACCTTCCGCAAGGGTAGACTCGCTGCGCCAAACTGAAACCAGCGTTTCCTGCAACAGGTTATAGGCAGAGGGGAAATATACCATATTGTCCAGCACGGCACAATTGTCGCTCATATATTTTACAATTTCAACAGACTTATTGTCACGCAGAAAGCTTTCGGGTTCGATTTTCCACAAGTCCTCGTGACCGGGATAGGGTTCATTGACCAAGTCAAGGATGAAGCCGACTTCCTGTCCCTGCGGATTATTGGCCGGCATAACCATTACCGGGCTGTTAATGACGACAGAAGAATACTCGGTGGCCTTGGGGCCCATGGGCGGCGGTATCACACCGAAATCATCTTTCATATCGCCCAGCTGCTCATTGATGAGGTAATACTGGGTAAAGCTCATAGCGGCTTTGCCCTCTTTGAACGCGGTCAGGAAATAGTCCCATGTGGCGGATTCCGGCTCATCTATTACCTGGTATTTGTATTTCAAATCCAGCAAATGCTGGAAGCCTTCAATGGCATTGGCCGAGTCAACAGTAAAGCTGGGCTTTCCGGTCTCATCAAAGGAAACGCATTCCGCATTGTTGGAGTACATGTACTGCCGGAACATAAACGCCGAGCCAACCACACCACTGCGGCCGGAAGCCTTATCGGTGGCCATTTGTGCAATTTCACGCAGTTTATCGAAAGTCCACTCTTTTTTATCTACCAGATCATACAGGTCGGGCCAGCCGTTCTTTTTAAACATTTCTTTATTGAAAACCATAACCGTATTTATTCCGGGTTCAATCAGCCAGCTGAAGCCATATTTTTTGTCCACCAGCGTACCCTTTTTAATCATGGTCTGGTTCCATTTCGGGTCGCTGAAATCATAAGCCTTAATATCACTCAGATTGTACAAATAATTATTCATAGCCAGCACCGGAAGATCGCTGCTGTTTACCCAGGCCGCGTCAAAAACCGACGTGCCGGACTCTACACTGGTTTGAATTCTGGTGATGATATCGGCCTGAGATGTTTTTCTGAACACAAATTTGCAGTGGTACTGCTGTTCGAGGTAATCAAACCGCTCATACTGCAAGTCAATGGCTTCATTGGTGCCGCGCTCGCCGGGACTCGGATCCCACCATGCCGCAACAACAATTTCCCGGCCTCCTAAATCCAGCCCTTCATAAGGCACCGGCAAACCGGCGTTGACATATTTCATTTCGGGCTTACCCTCATATTTACTGGCCGCCGCGCTGTCTATTTTCACATTGGAGGAGCTTCCGTTTCCGCCGGAATCCGTTCCGGATTTTGAGTTGGATGAGCACCCTGCCATCCCTAATACCAAACAGAAGAAAATTACGATGGACATTACTTTTTTCATTTTGAGCCAAACCTTTCTATCATTTACTTTATTGATACCTCTCTCTGTCACGGCCTGTTGAGATTGGTATTACCAACTGAAATTAACCTACGAGCCCCGAACTCTCGACGCCCTGAACAAAGAACCTGTTACAAACGACATACAGCGCCAAAAGCGGCAGGATAAAGACAATACTTCCCGCGCTTACCATCTGCGAAACCATCAATGGGTTGGAACCGGAAAGCTGCTGTGTCAAGTATGTACTGAATGTCCAGCCAATAGCCGCCAGTTCTGAGGAAAGCAACGTGTAATCGCGCAAAAACATGGAGGTGTAATTTATGTCCGTCCACTGCCATACAAAGGTAAACAAAAACACCGTTACCGCCATCAGCCGCGCGCTTGGCAGGGCGATTGATATAAGCGTCCGGAAATGGGAAGCCCCGTCCACCGCGGCCGCCTCGTCCAGTTCCTTGGGCATTCCGTTGAAAAATTGAAGAAACAGAAAAATATACAAGGAACTTTTCAGCGAATTGGCCGTACCATAAAGCAAAAACAAGGAAACGGGATTGTCCAGCAGGTTTAAGCCCTTCGGAAAAATGGGCTTTAACAGCCCGAACAAAGTAAACTGCTGAAAAATGGTATAGGTCGGCACCGACAGCAGCACAGGCGGCACAATAAACGTGAGCGCCACCGCCATATACACAACCGCCCTGCCTTTGACCTTGAATTTTGACAGGCTGTAGGCCGCCAGCAGGCAAGAGGTCACATGCAACAGTCCGGAAATGGTACAGACAAACAACGTATTCAAAAACGCGTTGCCGTAATCCATCAGCTTCATAGCTCTTTTAAAAGTGTCAAAAGTAAAATGCTTTGGAAGAATAATAATGGAAGAATCCATAATATCCGCCTGAGAACGAAAGGAAATCAATACTTTTAAAAGAACAGGGTAAAGCACACAAAAGCATAAGCCAATTAACAGAGCCATTCTAAACAGTGAAAATCCGCCCTTGGCAATCAGCTTTTTACTGTTTACGCTCATGAAACACCACCCCTTTCTATGCTTTGTTTTCCGACGCCCTCAGTCTCGCAAACAACAAGGACACCAGCCCGATGATAATGGCGGCTGCCAAAAAATACAGCCATGACATGGCGGAAGCCAGTCCATAGTTCAATTCCACCTCAAAGGCCACCTTGTGAATGTAACCCACTATGCCGTTGGTGGCATTTCCGAAGGTGTCTACAATGCTGTAAAGCGCGCAAACATAAATGTACGGACTGACCATTGGCAGAGTGATTTTCCAAAAATCATCCCACGCGGTGGCGCCCTCAATGGCCGACGCCTCATACAGCGCGGGTGAAATAGATTGCAACGCCGCTAAAAAAACAGTTATCTGCACACCGGCCGAAATCAGAATGCTGTAAAATTTATCAATGACTGCCGCCAAATACGCCATAAGCTGACTGGGCAGCTGTAAACCGGTAAGCAGACTTTCAATCCGGAATTCTCCTTTGGTATAAACCGACGCGCTTGACGCGGTGGCGTTAACTCCCTGATTGACCAGATAATCAGTAGACTCCACCGACAGCAAAACGCCCGTGGTGATAATAACCGGCAAAAACAGCACGATTCGGGACATATTGCGCCCGAAAAAATTTTTATTTAACAACACGGCAATAAACAGACTGAAAATAAGAATCATAGGTACCATGGTAATCAGGTTTTGTATGCCGCTGATGAAAGCGTCGCGAAAACCGGTGTTGATTGTCAGTGCTTCACGGTAATACGAAAAACCCTGTGGCTTGTAGACCACGCTGCCGCCGCTTATGGATACGCTGTTCACGGAATAGACAAAGGATAAAATAAAGGGCTGTAAAAAGAAGAACAGAAACCCTAAGAGGAACGGCATAAGCAATATCCACGCAAAGACCGTTTGCTTTTTTCGGGCGTCGGCCAGCGCGCCCTTTGCTGTCTTTTTCAGATATTCCACCGCCTTTTTAATTAATGGGACTCAATTGTAAAATCCGCCGCGCCGACCGTGCCGTTTTCACCGGTATACTCCGCATCGGTGGTATTGACTGTAAGCGTAACTCCGTTTGCAAAAAATGTTTTACAGACGCCCGGCGCCAGCACCTGCCAGCTTTTTATTTCCTCTCCGGCCGTCTGTGCAAAGGCATCTCCGAACCGGTTGAAAATGGCAGTTAACAGCGTTTTGTTTGCGGCGAAACTCGCCGCGTAATACCCGGTATAATCGGTTTGCTTGAGCAGTCCCGTATCGCTCCGCGAAAGGGTGACGGCAGGTACCGCACCGGTGGAAAGAGCCAATAGCGCCGCTTTTTGCGGATTGGCGTCAAGGTTAAGGGGCGCGTAGGAATATGGAATTTTTCCGCTCACTGTCATTTGATAAAAAGGGACGCTGTAATCGGTTATACGGAACTCATTGCTCTGAGCAGGCATATCAGTTACATATGACGCGCTTTTCAGCGCGTACAGGTTACCGCCCGAAAGCATAACCCGTGTCCCGCCGGCCTGTATTGCTTCAATCGCCTGCGAATAAGTTTGCGCGGTTTGCTCCCTGAACATGGTTTTTTTGAGGTCACAATCGCTGGTAACTGTATTCGCGATGTATCGGAAAGCTAAATCATATCCTCCCTGTTTTTGCGTGGAATCAGCCAGCTTCCGGGCAAAATCAACCACCCTGCCGGGCTTTAAAACATAACGCGGGTTGTTGACTGCGTAAAAGGTAACGGGGTCAGTGTCACAAAAGGGTTCGCGCTTGGTTAAAATATTGGTGATAGAGTTCCTCTGTGCGCTTCCTTTGGCCGCTTGGGCAAGACAAACCTCTAAAAACAAGCCGCTCCCACGTTCGTCCAGTGCAGATTTCAGCCGTGAAAGCCCTTTTTTTCCGCCCAGCGCCGATACAGGTGTAAGCTTGGAGGCGGCCGTTTGCCTGTAACCTCCATTGACCGCTCCGATATAACGCATATCAAAAGTAAGTCCCAGTCCTCCCAAAAAGTCTGCTATTTCCGCTGCTTGTTCAAATGTAGTCATGGCAAGGGTGGTTTGCGCCGGTATGCCAAGCACTGACTTTTTAACATCAAACGCCCCCAGCACATTTACCAGCATTCCGGGAGCCTGCGCGGGCCTATCGGATGGCAAATCTCCGTTTTTCGTTAAAATACTGCGATACAGCTCGGCCATATCGTCTAAGCCTGCTTTTTCATCCGGCAACAGATAATAATCCACCTGCAATTTCCCGGTTAACTCTCCCGGTTGAACACGGTTAGAATAGACTGTTCCCGAACCGGCCGCAGACCAATCCTTATAGACCAAATCTTTTTTGCTGCTGCGCAGCTTGAACTGAGCGAACACGTGATTCGCGCCGCTGTTTTTGCCCGCAACATCGGCCGCCACCGCGGCTTGGGCCGCACCGCGGCTGATATCGGCAAACACACCGTAGCGGCCGGTACTAATGCCAAACACCGGCAAGTACGCGGGAATATTGTTTTCAATTGTAAGCGTTTCGGCAAAGGCCGGGTCAGGGCCGTAAATTCCGGCAAGATACGCGGCTTCACCGGTTTTGCCATTGTTCAGATTCATGACAGAACCGCTTCCGTCCGGCAGTAAAATAATCCCCTCATCGCTGCCGAACCCACTCATAAAGTAAGGCACAAACCCAATCACTGACGGAAACGCCACAGCGGAATGCTTAATTTCATCACAATTGATTGAAGCTGAAAAAACATCGTCATTTAAAACAAAATCGACGGGAATTTTATAAAGCTCAGGGATTTCATCAGGAACAGCATCGGGAATGATTTCCTGTTCGTCACGGGCTTTATCCTCATTGGTATAGCCCGCCTGTATAAAGGCTTCATGCACATTGTCAAGAAGATATTCCTGCATATTGGGCCGCAAAATGTAGATAATCTGGGTTTTGCAGGCAGGATATTGTTCCAGATACTGCGCCTTTTGCGTGCTGTCAGCCACCGTGTTAATATCAAGCTTTAAATAGCGCTTTTGAATTTCAGAGGCTCCGTTTCCGGCTGTTTGCAGTACCTCGTTAAACCGTTTTTCGCTGATAGCCTGAGGGTTGACCCTTTCGGCCGGAATTTTGCCGATGATATACTGAATCCGCACGCCGTTCTGAATTTGCTTGATTTCAAAGGAGCCGTTGTCCACACTGTCATAAAAGGAGCTGTACTCGCTTTCCGCACCGTTTTGCGTATTCATGACCGTAACAATCAGATTAGAACGCATTCGCGCCCGTATTTCCTCATTGACCGGCGCGGCCTCCTCCATTTGAGAGTCCGGGATTTGGGTGTAGAGAACCTTGCCGTTCGCCTTGCTGTACAGCGCAATTCCTGTGGTAGCTTCGTCTATATACATCACATACGCTCCGCTTTGCGTTACCGGGGTGTATCCTAAAAGCTCCGGCGCATCCGCCAGCGCTTTTAAATCTGAGGAGGCAAGCGTCAAATCGGAATAAGAAATATCGCCGTAAACAGGCAGGTTGGTTTGAGCGGCGGCAAACACCACAGCGGCACAAAGCAAAACCAGCACTGCTGTGGTAACCGCTGTGCCAACTGCTTTTCTGTTGAATAAAGCCTTTAACTTGTCTTTCATATCTTCGCCGCCTTTCCTCCGGGCTATCTGAAGCTTAAATCTTTAAAGATGATTTTCACAAAATCAATAACCTGCTGCACAATGTCAATGAAAAACAATGCGATAAATACAATAATGACAATACCGCCCAAGGTCAGCAAAAGGTTCCCTGCCGCCTTGCCCGCCGAATAATCATGGGTAGATACCGTGCCTGCAAAGATAAGGAACACCGACCAAAGCATCCCCACAAACGACACCATGGAGAGAATAACGGCCTCTTTGTCCGAAAGGGCGAAAGAAAGCCCCAGACCGATAAAATTGGTCAGCACCAACGGCATAACCGCGTAACCCACATAGGTGACAATATCTTTAAAACCGCCCTTGCCGTCCATCAAAGTCGTAAGGCACCAATTGGCAACGGCAAACAGCAGATAAGGCAGCACCACCACGGAAAAATCCAGCAGTACATTGGTGTAACGCGGGTCGCTGTAATTAAAAATAAAGCTCGAATTGTTCTTTTTCAGCACAGAGCTGGCACCCAATAAAAACAATATGGCGGCCGCGTAAAGAAAGGATCCTTTTTTTTCATATTTTATGTCATAAAACCTGTCAAAAGGGTGTATGCAAACACCAAATCCCTGACATATAACCGTAAAAAAGGAACCTGTCCGGCCGTTTCTCTTAGCCAACCGTTTAGATGCAAAAAAGCAAAACCAAACCGCCGCGCCTCCCGCAATTATAGCGGCAATTATAAGCAGAAAATACCGGTCCGCCGTTTGATTGCGGTAATAATTAAACGCTCTGGAATAATCATAACGGTTACCCGATGCCTTGAAATATTGCATAGCTGTTTTGTAGTCGTCTTCGTCCATAAAAAGCCGCCCCAGCGCATCGTACGCCGGTTCACAGTTCGTGTTTTGAGCCAGAACCTTCTCCCAAAGCTCGCGGGAGGCCTCACCGCCGCCGGCTTTACGGCTTTTTACCGCTTCAAGTATGTCCGTCCCGTATTGCGTGGGAGCACAAACCATCAAGGTAGAATCGGAACTGAGCACATACAAGCTGCTGCCGTCATACTCAATAGCCACCGGATTAGAGAAGCTTTGTTCTCTCCCGCCGGCTCCGCCAAAGGCAAACAGCAACACACTGTCGCCATCATAAGCGAAAACACGGTTCCGTTTAGAGTCCAGCACAAAATACACGCCGTTCTCGCCCGCCTTGATATCAATAAAACGGGAGGAACCCAAAACCGCACCGACCTCCCGCGTTTCCTCGGCAGTCAAAATAGGCGCGCCGGGCACGTAAAGATTGGGGTAGCGTATATCCCCCAAGGGCGAAAAGCCGCCCTTGCGCTGCAAAATATCGTCCCCTGCAGGGTTGAGCAGGCGCATAATCTCATTAACCCCCGAATTGTTAAGCGCCCCTGTACCAAGCTGCCCTACAATTGTCCGAGACACTTCCGATTGCTCTAAGGAACTGACGGTTGCATATAAAAAACCGTCAGCGTTCATATCTACACCGCTGTATTCCGTAGGCACAAAAGCCATCATCCGCTTTTTCTGCTCTTTGGTTGAGAACAGGCGCAAAATCACCTGCCACGGGTCAGTCTTAACCGGCGGCGCGCCAATAAACCCTTCAAACTCACCCTTTTGATTTAACTGCATAAACCCTTGGTTAACATTACGGGCAATTACATACATGCGACCGGATTCATCCGCCGCCATGCGCATGGGGAAATACTGGTACTCACCCAGCACATCAACCTCCGGCTTGGTAAACACGCTAAGCAGCTCTTTATTTGCGCTCAGCTTGATAATACGGCCCTGCCCCATGCTTTTCCCGTCCGGTCCCGGCTCCCCTTCATCGGTAATGTAATAATTGCCGGACTCATCCTCGGTAATGCTGTAGGGCTTATTCAGTCTGACCGTCTGTTCCTCTGAGAAAAACTCACCGGCTGACCACAGTAAATTAACGTCGCGGTCATAGAGGGCTATCCGGTCGCTGCCGTTGTCAGCCACCCAAATTTGATGAAGGGAGTCCACAAAAAAATCGGTAGTATACGTTAAGGCTTGCCCTTCACTGTTCATCAGCCGAACGGTACGTTCGGGCAAAAACGGCATAGGCGAAGCCGTATAATCACCGCTTCGGGTGTAGGTGTAGGATTGCCATGGGCTTTCCTCAGCTTTCGC
>JGI994J12354_10005303_pt1 | contig 11153 bp, 9 predicted proteins | sample IntmicLarv3ML3BL_FD_12354 | JGI IMG/M metagenome (IMG submission 12354) | reverse complement strand
GACGAGTGTTGAGTAGTCTATCGGGTCGCCGAGACCGTAGATGCACGACACGGACGAGACGACGATAACGTCGCGCCGCTCGAAAAGCGAGCTCGTCGCCGAGTGGCGCAGTCGCTCAATTTCGTCGTTGACGGCGGAATCCTTTTCGATGAATGTGTCCGTGTGCGGAATGTACGCTTCCGGCTGGTAATAATCGTAGTAGGAGACGAAGAATTCNACGGCGTTNTNGGGGAANAACTCGCGGAACTCGGCGCAGAGCTGCGCGGCGAGCGTTTTATTGTGCGCAAGCACGATTGTCGGGCGGTTGAGCCGCTCAATAATCTTCGCCATTGTGTATGTTTTTCCGGAGCCCGTGACGCCGAGAAGCGTCTGCTCCTCCAGTCCAAGCTCGATACCGTTGGCGAGCGCGTCAATAGCCACGGGCTGGTCGCCTGCGGGCTCGTATTCGGATACGACTTTGAAATCGGGCATTGTTCCTCCTAATTATTGCTTAAATGCACAGTTCGCTTGCCAATGTTCCGGCATTATAGTACAGCCAATCCATTAGGTTGTTGATGAGCTTTGAGATTGTTTTATAGCTCGGCGGCACCTCGGAAAACGGCGGTGTGTAATTCGTCATAAATTGATGCCAATAGAATAAGTATGGCATGATTTTAAGGTCGTACTCGCTGAGCGGGCTGTATGTTGAATACTGCTGTATATATTCGCGCAGCCCCGCAGCGTTGATGGTGCCGTCGGCGCACTCGGGCGCGGCGTAGGCGTAGGACATCATGAGTTCAATGCATATCGGCAAATTGCAGACGCTTGACCAGTCGATGACGGTGAAGCTATCGCCGTTTGTGATGACTTGCCCGATGTAAAAATCGCCGTGGGAATTTGCGAATGTCAATTTGGTGAAGTCAATATCGAACGAGGCGATTTTGTCGGCGTGCTTCATTTGACCGAGAATTTCGGCGCGTAGTGTGTCGTTGACTTTCGCTTCGTCGGAGTTTAAGAGCTCTGTCAAAAACGCTTTTTTTCCAAGGACATTCAATTTGTCGAAAAACCGTTCATCAAACGCGCGCTCAAGCGGGGGATAGTCCATCAAGGCTTGGTGAACGCGACCGAGTGTCTGCGCGGATTTCGTGAGGAACCACGCGGGCGCGGTGTTTACGGCGAGCGTTTCGCCCTCAATGAAGTCTTGGACATGGAATTGCGTATCATCCATTCTTACGGAATAGCTGCCGCCGTTTGTTTTCAATACTCTCGCGACGGAGATACCGCGTTCGCGTAGAAAATCGGTGACTTTTCCCTCGCCTTCGAGGTTTGCATGCAGGCTCGGCAGTGACTTCACGATGAACTTTTTGTTCTCGGTGCGGAGGAGATATATTTCCGTTCCGAAATGGCTGTCAAGGAGGTCGAGGGATTCGATTTTTAAGCTGTAGTTTTTGCGAATTGATTCAAGCAACATGTTTCACCTCGTTAAAATTCCCTTTAATATCAACGGGTCGCGCGTCGCCACCTGCGTCTGCTCCTCAACGAGCGCAGCAATGCGACGCGACAGCTCGGACTGCTTCTGCGTAACCTCAAGCGCGCGGAACAGCATATCCTCGGCGCGGAGCTGCTCCGGCGAGCCGAGATTGTGCATGCCGAGCCTGTCGAGGAAAACGGCTAACTTCGGGTCGATGTCAATGCCGAGCGACGGCGTTCCCGCGCGCGCGGCGAAAATCAGCGCGTGCAGGCGCATGGACACGACGAATTCGGACTCCGCGATTACGGACAGAATTTCGCGCGGCGTCAGCTCGCGCTGCGGCACGGTCGCCGAGTCGCTCATTTTCGACGCAATCTCGCGGGAGAACGCGGCATCGAGCGACACCTGCATCGGCAAAAAAACGATGTCGAGCTTCAGCTCCGACGCGGCAAGGTCACAGAATTTCGCAAGCTCAGCGGCGAGCGTCGGCGTCGTTTTCCACGGACGCGCACAAACGGCAATGAATTTGCGCTCTGTGCTCAGTCCGAGCGAGCCGAGCAGCTCGCGGCGTTCGATCTCGTCGGGCAACTCTGCGGCAAAAACTGGGTCGCACGTGACCTCAATATCCGTGCGCGTGACGCCCATATTGCGCAACTCTTCAAGACTGCGCTCGTCGCGCAGCGTCACGGCAGTCGCAGTCTCAACGGCTCTGCGAACGCGCTTTGCGTTCGCGGACTTTGTAATCGGGCCGATGCCGTTTGCGTAAATCATGACGGGCTTACCGAGAATTCGCGCCGTGCGGATTACGCCGAGGTAGTACAGCAACGAGCGCGTAGACGTGCGGTCTTGCAACAAACTCCCGCCGCCGAACACGAGCGCGTCAGAGCGCGACAGCGCGCGCAACAGCGCGAATGGATTGAACCGCGCGGCGGCATCAAAGCCGTATTTCTCGCGCGTTTGCTTCGGACTTTTTGACAGCACGGTGATGGCCGTGTCGGGTCGCGCGGCACTAATGGCGCTGTGGAGCGCTTGCATAATAGCCTCGTCGCCTGCGTTACCGAAACCGAAGTAGCCGCACAGCGCGACGCGGCGCGGCTTGTTTTCAAGCGTCGCGTAGACGGCCTCGCAATCGTCAACCATACGCGTAACGGAGTAGTCGCGCGTTACAACGTCGCGGCCGAGCGCAGAGAGCGTGACGTTGCGCTTGATGTACGCAACGGAGTCTCGCGCGGCGAAAAAGTCGGAAATTTCGGCGATGAACGCGTCCGTCGTCGCCGCAGAGCAGTCGCGCGCGGTGAAATTCGTAGCCTTCGCTTGGCTGAGCTTATCCTCGGTCAGCAGTCCCATATAGCCCTGCCCTCCCGCGAGAATCACGGGCATTCCCGTCGCCATCGCCTCAAGCGCAGCGCGCGACGCACCGACGAAAAGCTCGCCCGCAGCAAGTATTTCGTCAATATCCGTGCGCGAGCCCGTCATAATTACTGCGTTGTAGCCGAGGCTCTCGTTGACCTGCGACGCACGCGAGTTGAGCTCTAATTCCGCGTCGCCGCCTCCGGCTATGATTATGCGCAAGCCGCGCACAATATGCGCGAGCGGCTGAGCCGCGTCAATCAGCGCGCGAATTACGGCGGCGGGAGCCGTGTCATAATTATCAAGCCGCGAAACAGCGACAATTACGGGCGCGTTCTCCGGAATGCCGAGCTCCTGCTTGACCCTGCGGCCGGAGGCGCCGGGCGAAAACCGCTCCGTGTCGATACCGTTTACGGAGAGCGTGATGTTTTCGGCACGTACCTTGCCGTAGTTTTTCAGCAGATATTCCTTGATGTCCGGCGAAACGGCAATAGTGCGTTCGCCCCAGTTAGACAGCAGCTTTTTCACTCCGCGTGCAACGAAAACACCGTGCGCGGTGGTGACGAAGCGGAACTTATACCTGCTGCGCAGCATACCGCACAGGAACGCGGGAATGCGCGCGTGCGCGTGGACAATATCGAACCGCGCCGCGCCCATGATTGCCGAGAGCGAGCCGAGAGCGATGCTCATCGCCCTCAGGCTGTGCGAATTGAGCGGCGCAAGCACGTGCTGCGCACCTGCGGCGCGGATATCCGCCTCGTAAACGCCGCCGGCAGAAATGACCGTGACGGCATGCCCTCGGCGGCAAAGCTCGCGGCAAAGCTCAACGATGTGCGTCTCCGCACCGCCGATATCAAGAGCCATCGTCGCCAGCAGTATCTTCTTTTTTGACGTTTCTGCCATATAAATTACCTTTCCTTGTTCGGGGGCTGCCGCGGCTAAATCTTCGAGTCAAGCCGCGAGACAATCACGGAGCCCGAGTTGTATTTCGTGTACATTCTGATTTCGGCGTTCACGCCGAGCGAATAAATCTTGTTCGCGTAATAATGCCCGTTGCTGACGCTGCAATCCACGTCGATTGTGACCGTCAGATCAAGACGACCATACGCCGGCGCGAGCACCTGCTTACCGTCGGCGAGCGTGGAAATCGTCATGGCGTCGTTGCGTTCAATGGCGATGATTTTGCCGATTTCGTAGCCGCCTTCGGCGTATACGGTGTCGCCGACGCGCAGGCAATCTGCGGCCGATTCGCGCATCATGCGGAACGTCACGTCGTAGGAGACGGGCGTCAGCGTCACGGACGCGCTCGGCGAGCCCGGCGCGTCGCTCGCGGTGAATTTCACCACGGCGGCAAGCGCGAGCACGGCGACAACTACGATAACGAAAACGTCGATGATGCTGATTACTCCGAAAACGCGGCCGTTTTCGTCAAGCAGTTTTCGTTTTGTGTTCTTGTTTTTGTTACTTCTGTTATCCTTCAAAATTTAGTCCTCTCTTTCCACGCTCAGCACATAGCCCATACCCGCGTAGCCGGGACCAGCTACCGTGACCTGCGCTCCGGCGCGCACGATAAAGCCTCCGTCAACGGTAAGCGCGGACGCCGTTTCCGCCGCCGTCGCCTCAAGCGTGAGATTTGCCGTCAATCGATTCGGCTGAGCCTCCAAGAGTTGCTCGCCCGTAAAAATATCCTTGACGGGAATCACAGCAGGGACGATTTCTACGGCTATGACCTTGCCGAGCGTGCGCTTTTCGATGCGGTCTACGATGACGTCGCCCTCGTTTATCAGCGCAGCAGCGTCCTCAAGCATACTCGCCAGCTCAATCGTGTATCGCACGGTGCGCGTGGAGGTTGCGGTCGGCAGTGCGACACCGCCGCTGCGTGACATGTTCGTTACGGCAAAGTACGCGAGCCCGCCGAGCACAATAAGCGCGAGTATGATGATGTCGAACAGGTTCAGCTTGATTTTCATTTTCCTCTTATCCATTTTTCGTATCCTTTCCGTTGCGGGAGTTTTTTTCGGTGAGCAGGCTCTTGTAAACGGCCTCTGTATCTGCGGCGGCGCGCTCAATCGTGAAGCGTTCGTTGAAAATCGCCTTGGCGCGCTCGCTGATTCTCGCTCGCAGCTCGTGGTCGGTTATGTAACGCTCAATCGCGTCGGCGAGAGCGACGGCGTTTCCGACCTCAAACAGCAATCCGTTTTCGCCCTCCTTGATGATGTAAGGGTTGCCGCTCGTGTTGCTCGCTGCGGCGGGAACGCCGATGCTCATACCCTCAAGCAGCGACAGGCTTGACGCTTCGACGGACGAGGCGTTGACCTGAACGTGACTCACGGCCAGCAGAAACGGCACATCGTCGACGAAGCCGGGGAAACGCACGGTCATCGTTACGTCAAGCTCCTCTGCGCGTTGGCGAGCCTCGGCCTCCTGACTGCCCGTACCCGCGATTATGATTTTCGGGTACAGGTGGCGGCGCGCGAGCTCGGCTGCGGCCTCAATGAGCGTCATTTGCCCCTTATACGGCTCAATGCGGGCGGCCATCGCGACGACAAAATCGTAATCGTTGATGCCGTATTTGCCGCGCACGGCGTTCTTGATAACGTCGCTTTTCGGCGGAATCGGCTCAACGCCGTTGTAGACGGTGTGGACGATATCCTCGCGAATACCGCACGCAAAAAGCGCGTCGGCGCAAACGGGATTCACGGCAATAATCGCGTCGGCGTAGCGCTCGTTCGCCCATTTGAACAGCTTTTGCCCCATTCCGCGCGTGGTGCGCGGCGACGGCGGAAACGCGCTGTGCCGCGTGAATACAACTTTGCAGCCGCAACGTCGCGCCGCAATTCGGCCCGAAAACGCGCCGTGCGTATGAACGATATCGGGCTTGCGGCGCAGAATAACGTGCCGCAGTTCGGAGATTGCCTTGAGGTCAAAGGATTTGTCACGCAGATTAGAGGTTTCTATGACCTCAATGCCGAGTGTCTCAATCTGCCGCTTGAGCATTGCGCCGCGCGGCAGTACGACGCTTTGGCGAAACTGCGTGTGGTCATACGCGGACAGGTAGTTGAGCAGAAGGTTGCCCGCGCCGCCGATATTCGTATCGCTGATTATGTGCATTATCCTAATCATTGGCAGTAACCATACCTTCCTTGTCGCCGTTCTGCGCTGTTTTTGCCAAGCGCGCGGCGGAAACGCCGATACCGAGAATGACCCAAAACATCAGCGTAACGCGGTAGTTGTAGAACGAATGCTCCGTAAAGCTCTGCGCAAGGAAACCCGCGACGGCGGCGACGGCGGCGACGAGCGTCACGCGCATCCGCTTATCGGCACAGCGCGACAGCGCGGAGCAGACCGTGCGGAAATACACGAAGATTATCATCAGGAAAAGCACGATGCCGCAAATTCCGGCGTCGCACATTATTTGCAGATAGAGGTTGTGACTGTGCTGTGCCACTGCCGCGCCATAGCTGTAAATCGGATAGACGCGATTGAACGCCGCCGTCCCGGGGCCGATGCCCGTGAACCAATACCGCTTTAGCATCGTTATGGTTCCGAGCCAAATCGACAGGCGGTACGCGGACGAGCCATCCTGCATATTGCCGATGCTCATAAAGCGCGCGAGTATGTGCGACGGCAGTGTGAAGTACAGCACGATTAAACCCGCGATGCCGAGCAGAACGAATCGTCGGTCAAGCATCACGAGGAAGATTGCCGCCGCGAACAGCAGTCCGAGCCAACCGCCGCGCGAGCTAGTGAGCACCATGCACAGGCACATCGCGCCGAAGCATCCGACGAAGTACACCTTGCTCAGCAGGTTTTTCGCGGTATAAATCCCTGCGGCGGCAAACGGGATTACGAGCAGCAGATACTCCGCCAAAACGTTCGGATTGTCAAGCGTAGAGTAGACGCGCGTGCCGAGCTCGGCGAACATCTCCGAATCGACCCACGCCGCCGAGACGAGCGCACCAAAAACGTACTGATACACGCCGTATGCCGCCACGAGCGCACCTGCGGTGCAGACGAGCGCGAGCAAAATCTCTAACGAACGCCGCGTTTGCAATACATTTTGCAACGCGACGGCGAACAGCACGAAAAGCACCGTCATCGCGCCGCCGTAAAGACTGCCCGTTACGCTCACGGAGGTTAGCACCGACGCGGAATAGACCACGGCGTACAGCAATATGTAGCGGTTCATCGGCGAATGCGTCAGCTTGCGTCCCGCGTCGCCGGCAAAGGTGAGCGCGAGCGAAACGAACGACACGAACGCGAGCGCGAGCACCGCAAGCGTCGGCAAAAGCGGCGCGAGCGCGGCCGTCGCGCTACACCAGATGAACGGTATGGTGAAAACGCTCCCCCGCAGGAGCTTGTCTAACCGCAGAACTTTGTAAACGGCGCAGAGCGCACGGTGAATAAGCGCCCAGAGCCGCGCAAAAACGCTGTTTTCGACTGCGGGACGCGACTTATCCTCGCGCAGAAAGCGCGTAATTAACGCGCTTTCGCGCCACTGCCGACCGAAAAATGCGGCGACGGCGGCAATAGCGCGGTATAGTAAAGATTGTTTAATAATGTTCATTCTGCCATTATAACCCATGGCGAGTAAAAATTCAACAGTTAAAAGTATTAAATATGTTTCGACGCATTGGACTTGAATTCTTAACATTTTAGGGGTACAATAGTAAAAAAGCTGATAGGTAGTATGAATGGGTCAACGATTGATAGAAAGGAAGGTTTGAGCTATATGGGTAAGCAAATCAATCAAACGGCGGAGCTTCTTCGTTTTTCCGATAAGATTTCGACGAAGAAGATTCCGGAGGAGCTCTACACCGAGCATAAGGTGAATCGCGGCCTGCGCGACATCAACGGTAACGGCGTCGTCGCCGGCTTGACGCACATCTCGCAGGTCACGGCGAAGAAGATGGTTGACGGCGTGGAAATGCCTGACGAGGGCAAGCTGTATTATCGCGGCATCGATGTAGAGGACATCGTAGCAGGCTTCATCGCGGAGAACCGCTTCGGCTTTGAGGAAACGGCGTATTTACTGCTGTTCGGCGAGTTGCCGAGCGCAGAGGAGCTCACGGATTTCAACGCACTGCTGGCATCGTACCGATCGCTGCCGCAATCGTTCACGCGCGATTCGATTATGAAGATGCCGACGAGCGACATGATGAACGGGCTCGCGCGCGGCGTTTTGACGCTGTATTTCTACGACGAGGATCCCGACAACACCGCTGTGCCGAATGTGCTGCGGCAGTGCTTGCAGCTGATTGCGTCGTTCCCGACGCTCGCGGCATACAGCTTCAACGCGTTCCGCCACTATACGCACGGCGACAGCCTGATAATCCACGCGCCGGAGGACAACCTCTCCACAGCGGAAAATTTGCTGCATATTTTGCGTGCCGACAGCAGCTATACAGAGCTTGAGGCTCGCGTGCTTGACCTCGCACTCGTGTTGCATGCGGAGCACGGCGGCGGTAACAACTCCGCGTTCACCGCGCATGTCGTCAGCTCCAGCGGAACGGATACATATTCGACCATGGCGGCCGCGCTCGGCAGTCTTAAAGGCCCGAAACACGGGGGCGCGAACAACCGCGTAATGGGTATGATGGACGAGATTAAGGACAATGTCAAGCGCTGGGATGACGAGGACGAAATTTCGGACTACCTCAAAAAGATTCTGCATAAGGAGGCGTACGACGGGGCGGGGCTAATCTATGGCATCGGCCACGCGATTTACTCCAAGAGCGACCCGCGCGCCGTGCTTTTCGAGGGCTTTGTCAAGTCGCTCTCTGCGGCAAAAGGGCGCGAGGACGAATACGCGCTTTACGCGTCGATTGCGCACCTCGCGCCGGAGCTAATCGGCGGCGAGCGCAGGATGTACAAGGGCGTTTCAGCGAATATCGACTTCTATTCCGGCTTTGTGTACGATATGCTCGGCTTGCCGCGCGAGCTGTTCACGCCGATATTCGCAATCTCGCGCATCGCGGGCTGGAGCGCACATATGCTTGAAGAAATCATCGCCGGCGGACGCATCATTCGTCCCGCGTACAAGAGCGTTGCACCCAAACAAGCGTACGTCCCGCTGCACGAGCGGTAAACAAACGAAATAATGACCTCGTGGAGATTTTACAAAAATCTTTCACGAGGTCATTGCTTTTTTGTGCGGTTTGTGATAGGATTTGTAAATCAAATGAAACACAAACCACAGTAATTCAAAATATAAAGGAGAAATAGAAATGTCAGAGCGCAAATATGAAAAATTAGTTTACCAATTCACGCCGGAGTACAACGAGGCGGACGCAGGAGAGGGCACCGATTTCGTGTACTCGCCGCAGGCGTATTTCCGCGGCGCGAGCCAGATTCCGGGCGCGAAGTACAACGTGGGCTTCCAGATTTTCGTCAAGCCGTTTTTCCTTGACAGAACGCCGCACCGCCACGACGTTGACGAGTACCTGATTTTCCTCGGCGGCACATTCCCGAACGTGTTCGACTTCGACGCAGAGATTTCGCTGTGCATCGGCGAGGAGATGGAGGAGTACATAATCACGCAGCCGACAATCGTGCGCATTCCCGCCGGAATGGTTCACTGTCCGCTGAATTTCAAGCGCGTTGACAAGCCGATTTTCTTCCAAGCGGCATGCATGCAGGGCATGTTCGGCGGCGTCTACGGCGACGGCGAGCAGAAGTTTGAGATGTTCTACAACGGCCCCGGCCAGTGCATCTACAACAAGGAAAAGAAGTGCGATTCGTGCCGCAAATGCTGGCGCGGCGACTGGGATAAGCCGGAACCGCAGGATTAGTCAATCGCCGCGCGGTAGTTTCGCCCTGCGAAACTACGAGTTGATTGCAGTCAGCAGGGGCGACCGGGACAAACCGGAACCCACCGACGAGTAGGCGAGTTTTGCGCAGCAAAACTCAAGTGCCTCGAAGCAGAGCATACAGAGACGTGAGTTCTATGGCGAGGCACGGATAACCCCGAACCTCAGGACTAATAGTAATCATGAAAACGCGCCGCGACAGCGGCGCGTTTTTTGCAGGGAATGCCGCCTTCGGCGTCCCGCGCCCTTGTAGGGGCAACCTGTGGTCGCCCACACCGTCCGTCCCCTCTTTGGAGTGGGTGAAGTGTCACGCTTGCGTGACACTTGAGACGGGGTGATCGTTCCTAACGTCCCCCGTCATTGCGAACACGATACGTGCTCGACAATCCATACCACGTGCGACCGCACCGAACGACCGCCGCCCCTACGAAATGAGTGCGGTGCGGGTTGCCCCTACAAACGCATCACTGCACAAAACCACCGCGTCGATAACGACGCGGTGGTTTTCACTATTTCTTCCTAATCGGTAGCCAGCATTCGTCGTAGAAGCCGCCATCCGCCGTCGTGTAATACAGCTCCAAATCCGGTGCCGCCGCCCATTCGTAGCCCGAACTCGGCAACCATTCTTGGTACGCGCGGTCGAACAGCTCCTTCATCGCGATGCCCATGTAATCCATTCTTTCGCTGCGGAATACCGCCCACGTCGACTTTGGCACCTGCGCAACCGTGTAGCCCTCCGCGTTGCAATCGGGCGTTTTTACCGCGCCAATCAAGTACGGAAAGCGGTCGCCGTCCACCTGATTGTAACCGCAAACGGCACGCAAAATGTCTTCGCCCACCGCATTGTCGTCGCCGTTCGCGGCGGCAACGAGCTTATCAATCTCGCCATTTTCGCGCAACTCCGTCCAGAAATCGGCGCAGCGCTCCGTCTCGTCGTTGCCGAAAACCCGCTCAATGCCAAACACCTCAAACGCCTCGCGTTCCTCGATTCTCCAATTCATACCTTGCACTCCTTTAATCTGAATTTGGAAGCTCAGCGGCGGAAAAATCGTCAGCATCGCTCCGCTCTGCCGTGCCGCCGTCGGCGTAACTCCATGTTGTTTCGCAAACGCGCGCGTAAAACTGTCCGCGCTCTCGTAGCCGTACTTCACCGCGAGGTCGATGACCTTTGCGTCGCCGCTTTGCAGCTCTGTCGCGGCAAGCGACAGCTTGCGGCGGCGAACGTACTCCGATAGCGGCAGCTGCGCGATGTAGTAGAACATGCGTCCGAAGTGGTACGCCGAGTACGACGTCACGCGCGACACATCGCCGAGCGCGAGGTCGTCGCAGATGTGCGCCTCGATATATTCAACGGCGCAGTTGAGTTGCGTTAATAGCTCCATCGTCCGAGCCTCCTTTCGACTACAGGATAGCACGCATGGGTGTGTCATGCCCGACATTTTCGATAAAGATTTAACGGTTCTTTCCGACAACGGTAGAAATCACTCCCACGATTGCCCAAGAATACATTTAGCTTTTAGCAAGTCGAAGCTGCAACGACCATA
>JGI994J12354_10005302_pt1 | contig 11158 bp, 6 predicted proteins | sample IntmicLarv3ML3BL_FD_12354 | JGI IMG/M metagenome (IMG submission 12354) | reverse complement strand
CGTCGCCGTAGCTTCCGTTTTGCCTCCTTTATAGGTGATTGTCGCGGTGTTTTTCAACACGGTTGAACCCGCCATGATTCTGTCGGAAACTACCAGGAAGGAGACGTCGTAGGAACCGTAACCAATATCGCCCAGCGTAACCTTTAAGCTGTCTTTCGTATAGTTGAGACCATCAATCGTCTCAACCACCGGCACATTGGAAATCTTGTTTTTCCAATACTCCACCTGATCCGCCGCTACCGAAATACCCGGCATCGGGATTGTAAGCGGGTTACCGGTCCAATCTCGGTAAAGATCGGGATAAGAAGGATGGTTGGCGTCCAGATAATCATAGGACGTAAATTGCTTCACATCATAAACCCGGAAAGTTCCCGGATTGCTTACCGGAGTTGTGGCGCTTCCTCTGTCCACCATATCCACAACTTCCGGTTTGCCGTCCGAACCGATGACGACACCCTGCCCCGGTGTTGCCGGCAGATAGCGGGTAATCCGAACAATCGGGTTTCCGTTTATGTCTTTCAAAAGCTTGAATCCGTCCGGGACGGTATCGGTCAGTTCAACATTTTCCATATTCGTCATGCCGTCCCCGTTGACCGCCACCGTATACATCAGTATCGTGTCAGTTCCGTTCACCAGTACGGTCTTTTTATCCGAGGAAAATTCCGCAATCTTGTAATCCGACAAAGGTCTTGCCAGCGCGGCATTTTCATTGGAAGGATAGGAGTTTGTTATCCCCGTTCCCGTTGTGTAAGGCATGATGAGCGTTCCGTTGTTTGCGTTTAAATAAGCCCCCGCAGCATTTGTACCGTAAACACGTCCTGTACCATCCCCCATGACAGCGGTAGGCACATTTCCCTTTGTAAGTTGCTTCATGAGAATTGTCAAATACTTGGACATATTATCAACTTCCGCACTGCCATAAGCTCTGTGCAGGAGAGGATATTTGTCCCAACGCTTTATCCCGATATCGGTGGAGCCTTCCTCCTTAACCGGTTTCGGCGCGTAGCGGACTTTGGCGAAATCATAATCGTCCTCATCCTCGAGAAACGTTCTTCCGTTCTGATTGATCTCGTTGTCAATCTCTTTGCCGTTCATCCAGTCGTTTTTCCCATAGTCCTCCACACTTTTGTTGCCCTTGATGTCGTTAAACGGGTCGATGTCCAACCATGAATCGACATCCGTTTCCTCAACAAACTGATCCGTAAAATCAGCGGGATCGGTCGCAATTCCGCCGGATTTCAGCGTGTAGGCCGTAGCAACCTCCGCCGCATTATAGTACGGAATATAGATTGTGCCTATCCGCAGCAGATCACGATTCTTCTCTATTTCAGTTTTTGTGGAGCCGGCTTGGATTGCTTTAGTAGAATCGACTTCCGCAATTACAGTGTCCAAATCCTTGACGCTGCAACAGAGGAAGACCGTATCAAACGCCGCTGTTTTGATAATCTTGTTATAATTAAATTTGTACAACGTCACTTCACCGGCAGCTTTCTGGAAAGAATCGCTAAGTGGTGACGTGGCTGTCGTTCCGTCTGTTGTCCAGCCAAAATCGTCTGGATCTGGATCGCCCGGTCCTGGATTGTCCGGAGTGTAATTCTCAGGATCCAAACTCACCCAACCGTTGGCATACGCTGTCGCATTAGGTTCATACACGAGACCTCTCGGCAGATAATCCACGATTTCGCCGATTTTTACCGGAGAATTACCACGGCTCTGGTTCGTAACCCGAATCGAAAAGGTGATCAAATCTCCAGGGTAAGTGAGCGTATCTGCGGTATACGGATTTGCTTGAACATAACCCATAAGGAAGCCGTCCCGCTCTACCTTATACGCCCATTTTTGCAGCGCCACATCGTATGCGTCAGGCAACAGCTCGGGATGACTGGTGGGGCCCTTGCCTACTTCTGGGCTGGCAACGAGATCCCCTGAGGAAACTACATTTTTCAGTTGGTCGTCCGTCCATGCGACTCCGCCAACAAGCGGCTTCACTTTTGCAAAGAAAAGCGCATAGGGGTTATCAGCAGACCCGCGTTTACACACTGTAATCTTGTAAGTACCGTCAGGCTGTTTTTCCCAAGCCGCGGGCTCTTCGGGAGCGATAAAAGCCGGGAGGCCGTCGCGGGGTTCCAGGTTGGTTTTATTGTAGGCAAAACCTCCGCCCCAAATCGTTTTATAGGCTGCGGTGTATACCCCTGGGGTTGACTCATAGGGCTCGTCATACGCTTCAAGGCCGGCGGGAAGCGTTTCAGTAACCGTAATCTCACCCGGTATGTTTCCGCGATTCGAAGTTATAATTCTATACATGATAATGTCGCCCGGCTTGACAAAGTAATAGTTGTCAATGGAGGCATTGTTTTCTCCTCTGAGATTTTCCCACTCTTGGGTATCTGTATTGTACCGTACAATAGACGCAAGGGACTTACTCAAGGAGAGGCTCGAATATTGCGCCGGAAGCTCAAACTCGTCGGTTTCCGCTTTTACAACTTCATCGGATTTCACCTTGATTGGGTTGTTGTATTGGCTAGTATCCGTGTTTATCGAAGGATCCAAATTCATGATCAGTGTAGCAGTGCTGAACGTCCATGCGCTGCCCGCCGCCAAGGATGCTTTATAACCCGTCGAATATCTGAAGGTGTACTCCAAATAAGCCGGCTCGGATCCTGGCATAGGGCCGGTATATTCAAAAAGAGGGCCGCTACCGCTGTCGTCCTGGGGAATTTCGATTCCCGTCGTGTTGTTAGGCATATCAGCCAACGCAGCGAACACCTTCGGAATTTGCACCTTAAAGGTCGCGAGCGGATCAATCGTCGCGCCGTTGGCATTCGCGCCTTGGATGTTCAGCCGCAGCTTGATCTTTTTTCCATTCGCCAAGGCTGTTGTCGCCGGGTCAAAAGGATCTCCGTTTGCATATGTCATCGTCAACCCGACCGTAAACTGATCACCGGCAGCGCCAAATGCCTGCATCGGCATCATGCCAATGAGCATAAGCAACATAAGCAGTACACATGTCACTTTTTTCAGAGATGTCTTTGCTCTAATGGTTTCCATTGATATGTCCTCCTGTCAAATTGTTGTCGATCCTTCGCAGGGCAATGTGTAGGCCCTTTGGCCTTTTCTCCTTTTTGAGGATGGTTTTCATTGGCATCGTCTTCCTATTCAAAGTGTTGTGGGAGCCTATATATAGTTAACCACAAAAAATTGATTTTAGAAATACCTTTATTTGCGTTTTTTCTACGTTTTTTTCGCTTTTTTTCAGTCGGCTTGGTATCAAGGCCGACACCTCAACGTCTAGAGCCAAAAGCCATCGTAATTTTCTCCCTTGTCCGATTGATGATATTGCTTTTCCAGCAGCACTTTACCTCCCGATTCCTTTTTTTCTCACATTTTCTTGATTTATCAAAAACTTACCGATTTTATTTTACATCAATTCTTCTTTAAAAACAAGTCGATTTATCATTTTTTTTTGAAAAATATTGGAAACAAAAATTCCTAACTATCAACATTTTTAAGAAAAATCATTAGGAACAGTCAATCGAAATAAAATCCATGTCAGAGCAAAAAAGTTTACAAGATCGACAAAATCGGAGGATGAATCCAAATACAACGCCGCGCTATCGATGATCCAAAACCAAAAGCATGAATTTTTCAACGATGCCAGACAAAAGATTTCTGAGCATCTCGGTACGCCCAGTGCGACGGGCTATGTCGTAGAATATCCCGATTACAATGAGGAGGCATATACCCGATGAAAAAAATTAGCTTTCAGACGCCCATTTCTTTTATTCTCCTGATTGCACTGGTTCTGACGCTGTCCGGTCCGGCTGCGACGATTCCGACCCTTATGCAGAACAAACGCCCACAGCAGTAGCCATTGTTTTGGGAAATCACAGCAACGCCTGTGCGCTGAATCTTATCAGGATTTTGCTATCCAGCCGGAGCCACTGTTTACTGCCCTTTGGGAAGCGCGAGAAAACAGATTTCAGATGTGAAGCTACTCCTCAACAGCAAACCTCGTCCGAAAGGATGGGGTTTTGCGCTTGGATTTATTTTATGGTGAAGATGATTTTGTGGGGCAATTCGAGTTTTTGTCGAAATTCAGGTCATTTGCGAAAAATCTCCGCAATCAGGTGCTTATATACGTCCCTAAAACACAAAAAGCCCCCGAAAACGGGGGCTTTTTGCCGTCTGATTTTTATATCAAACCTAGTTCGATAATATGGTGGGAGAGGGTGGATTCGAACCACCGAAGGCGCTGCCAACAGATTTACAGTCTGCCCCCTTTGGCCACTCGGGAACTCTCCCATGTTGTTAGATACTCGCTATTCGATTTTCGATGTCAGATAAGGTGATGGAGCTGGTGGACGGACTTGAACCCCCGACCTGCTGATTACAAATCAGCTGCTCTACCAACTGAGCTACACCAGCACAAATCTACAAGGAAAATCAGGGAACCTGTGGGTTTCAGAGGCCGCAAAAGCTTTTATAAGACCCCTGCATTCTACATCTTTTCTCAAGACCCTCTTTCCCGACCCAATTGATTATACCCTCCTTTGGGTGAGTTGTCAATACCGAATTGTCGGAGGGAGTGTTTTTATGGATTCTCCCCGGAAAAATCCATAGCGCCTCCCCCGCTTCCCTCGTTAATGTCGCCGTCCCTCCTCCCTGAAATTCCAAAAAAGCTCCGGAATATTTGATTCGTTTCATCTGTTCTGCCAATTTTCTCCTCCCCCACTGGAATCAATTGACTTTCCCTACCGCCTTCTCTATAATAAGATTATCTACCGACCGACCGGTCGGTCAATTACAGGAGGCGAAGCTATGCTGCCAAAACAAAGCGTAAAAAGACCCTTTACCGTCATTGTGGCCGTCATCATTGTTCTGATTCTGGGGGTCGTGTCCTTTACGGGGATGAGTACCGACCTTCTCCCCAACATGAATCTGCCCTATGTGCTGGTCATGACCTCTTATCCCGGCGCCAGCCCTGAGGAGGTGGAGATGACGGTGACGCGGCCGGTGGAACAGTCCATGGCCACGGTCAGCAATATCGTAAATATAACCTCAAACTCCCGTGAAAATATGTCGGTCGTCATTCTGGAATTCGCCCAGACCGCCAATATGGATTCGGTCGCGCTGGATATCCGGGAAAAGCTGGACATGATCAAGGGCTACTGGAGCGATTCGGTGGGTTCCCCGACCATGATTAAAATCAATCCGGAGATGTTGCCGATTATGGTGTCGGCGGTAGACCTCGAAGGAAAAACAGCCGCGGAGGTTTCCCGCTATACCGCACAGACCGTCGTCCCCGAATTCGAATCCATCGAGGGACTGGCGTCGGTCAGCGCCTCCGGGCTGGTAGAAGAAAAAATCCACGTGATCCTGCGTCAGGATAAAATTGACGCCCTCAACAAAAAAATCCGGGATAAGGTCGAGGGTGACCTGGACGACGCGGCGGAAAAGCTGGCCGACGCCCGGGCACAAATCCAGAGCGGAAAATACCGCCTGAATAAGGAGCGTTCCAAGGTGATGGGACAGCTCAATCAGGCGGAAAACCAGATTAACGCCGCCAAGAAAAAAATCGCCGACGGCGAAGCGCAGGTCAAAGAGAGCGAACAGCGCATCGCCTTTTTGGAAAACCTTTTAAAGGAAGCGAAAAAAGGCATTTCCTCACAAAAAAAGGAGCTGCAAAACCAGCGCAAGACGCTCGTAGAACAGCGGAAGCAACTGGAGGCCCTCGAGAACCCCACCCCGGAACAGCTGGCGCAGCTGCAAACCATCAAAACGCAGATTCAGGCCATTGACGCCGCCATCGCCGGACTGAAATACGGCGGGGAGGAAGTCACCAAGCTTCAAAATGATCTGGCCGTACAGCGCAAAGCGCTGGATGCCGCCAAGCAGCAGGTGGCGGCCGGAAAGAAAGAGCTTGCCCAACAGGAAGCAAAGTTCAGGCAGGGCAAAAACAAGGCCGTCAGCGGGTTCAATTCGGCCGCCGGAAAGCTGAACAGCGCGAAAAATGAAATCGATACCGCGCAGCAGGAACTGGACGACGGCCGGGAGGATGCGCTGAACAAGGCGGATCTGAATGAGTTTCTGACCCTTGATATGGTCATGGGCCTCTTGACGGCGGAGAATTTCTCGATGCCGGCCGGTTATGTCTCCGAAGAAGGAACCGAATATCTCGTGCGCGTGGGCGATAAGTTTACGACGCTGGAGGATCTCTCGAAGCTCACGCTGATTGACCTCGATATGGAAGAAATTCTCGATCCCATCCAGCTGTCCGATGTGGCGGACGTGATGATGGCGGACAACAGCGCCGAGACCTACGGCAAGGTCAACGGAAACGACGCGGCGCTGATGACCTTCCAAAAGCAGCCGAATTACTCCACGGAGCAGGTGACCGGCCTGATCCGCGAACGCGCGGATTCGATGATGGCGGCGGACTCCAGCCTCCACATCACTACCCTGATGGATCAGGGCGTATACATAAACATCGTCATCCAGTCGGTGCTGGAAAATCTGCTGTACGGCGCGCTGCTCGCCATTCTTATTCTGTTGATTTTCCTGCGGGATATGCGCCCCACCCTCGTCATCGCCTTCTCCATCCCCATCAGCCTGGTTTTTGCCATTGCGCTGATGTATTTTACCGGCGTAACCATCAATGTCATCTCCCTTTCGGGCCTGGCCCTTGGGGTCGGTATGCTGGTGGATAATTCCATTGTGGTCATTGAAAACATCTACCGGCTGCGAAATCTCGGCGTTCCGCCGGCCAAGGCCGCGGTAGAGGGCACCAAGCAGGTCTCCGGCGCCATCTTCTCCTCCACCCTGACCACCATCTGCGTGTTCGCTCCGATTATTTTCGTACAGGGCATCTCCCGCCAGATCTTCACCGACCTCGCGCTGACCATTGCCTATTCCCTGACGGCCAGCCTGATTGTCGCGCTGACGCTGGTGCCGGTCATGGCCGCCGGAGCGCTGCGCAATGTAAACGAAAAAAGGCACCGCATTTTTGACGCCTTCAAACGCTTCTACGGCTTTACCCTGAAGGGCGCATTGAAAGTTAAGATTCCGCTCCTGATCCTCATCATGGGCGTGTTCGGCCTGAGTCTCTACTATATGTTCTCCATGGGCACGGGCTTCATTCCGACCATGGACAGCAACCAGGTCTCCGTCACCCTGACCATGGAAAAGGACGCGCTCCTCGAGGAAACAATCGCGATGAGCGACAAGGTCATGGACAAAATCCAGACCATGGACGGCGTAGAGGCCGTCGGCGCTATGCAGTCCGGCGGAAACATAATTCTTACGGGGATGTCCTCCGGAAACAGCGCCGCGAATACGATGAATCTCTATGTCGTATTGAAAGAGGACAAAACGAAGACCAGCCAGCAGATCGCTTTGGACATTGAAAAATTGAGCGGAGAATTTGACTGCGAGCTGGCCGCCAACGGCTCCATGATGGATATGTCCGCGCTGGGCGGCTCCGGCATCAGCGTCCTGATCAAGGGACCGGAGGTCGATCAGCTGACCGATCTGGCCGCCAAAGTCGCCGAGGTTGTCTCCAAGACGGAGGGCGCCGAAAATGTCCTGGACGGGCTGGACGACCCGGCGCCGGAAATTCGCATCATCGTCGATAAGGATAAGGCGATTGCCGAAGGCCTTACGGTCGCGCAGGTTTATTCGGAGATCCGCGGTCTTCTCGCCGATCCCCAGAGCGTCACCACCCTGACGCTGAATACAACGGAGTATCCGGTGGTCGTCATCGACGGAGAACAGGAAAAGCTGACCCCGGAGGACGTCCGGAATACAAAAATCACGGTGACCGACCGGGAGGGCAAGGAAAAAACGGTCAAGGTCTCCGCGATCGCAGAAATCAGCGAAAACNCCGGCCTCTCCGTCATCCAGCGCGACGGACAGCAGCGCTGCCTCTCCGTAACGGCGGAGATCTCCGAGGGGTACAACATCGGCCTGGTCAGCCGCACGCTGGAGGAAAAGCTTTCCTCCGTTGATGTGCCTGACGGGTATTCGCTAGAGGTCAAGGGTGAAAATGAAACCATCAACGACGCCATGCGCGACCTGCTGCTTATGTTCGGGCTGGCCATCATTCTGATCTACCTGATTATGGTGGCGCAGTTCCAATCCCTCCTCTCCCCCTTCATTGTCATGTTTACCATCCCTCTCGCCATGACCGGCGGCGTCTTTGCCCTCCTGTTCACCGGGAAGGATCTGAGCATCATCGCCATGGTCGGGTTTATTATGCTGGCGGGCATTGTGGTCAATAACGGCATTGTGTTGATCGACCGGATCATCCAGCTCCGCCGCGACGAAGGGCTCGATAAAAAATCGGCCATCATCGAAGCGGGAAAAGACCGCCTGCGTCCCATCCTGATGACCGCGATCACCACCATCCTCGGCCTCTCCACCATGGCCTTCGGCATGGGCATGGGCGCGGATATGGTACAGCCGCTGGCCATCGTAACCATCGGCGGCCTCCTCTACGCGACCCTGCTGACCCTCTATGTGGTGCCCTGCTTCTATGACCTCTTCAACCGCAACAAGGTTCTCAAGGATATGTTGCAGAAGGAAGAGGAGGCGCTGAACGCGCCGTCCCTGCCCGGCGGCACAGCCTCCACTCTGCCGGCTGTTTTCCCCCTTCCCCCGCTTTCCAATCTGGAGAAAATAAATCCCGCTGAATCCACGGAACCGATACAGGGAGGTGAACCCGGTGGTCAATCCGAGTTCGACAGCTAAGCCCGTCTACCCGGAAAAGGTCTTAAAAATTTACCAGGCGGTGATCCGGTTTTTCTGCTCCGGCAGCGATCTGACCTCCATAAAAATTACCGACATCGCCCAGTCAGCCGGGATCGGCAAGGGAACGGTCTATGAATATTTCCACAGCAAGGAGGAAATGTTTCTTAAATCGCTGATCTACGCGGTGGAGGTCATCATCGAAAAGATTTCCCGCATTACCGAGAGGAAAACCTCTTTTAAGGACCGCCTCTACGCCATTCTGCAATACCTCCTGGACAACCAAACCGAGCGGATTGCCCTGGTTCGCGCTCTGACACAAAAGCAAGTCTTTTCCGACGAAATGCACGCGCTGCTGCGGGAGGAATGTAACCGGATTGACGGTCTTCTGGATTCCTGCCGGAATCAGCTGCGGGGGCTTCTGCATGACGCGGTAAAAGAGCAGGTTATCCCCGCCCTTCCCAACGATTTTTACTGGCAGATGGTTCTCCACGGCGCGATCTCCGGCCTGATCTTTGACCAAGCGCCGCGGGCCGGTTCCGGCTCCGATTTACACCTTTCTCAGCAGGAAATCATGGACAATGTCTACACACTGGTAGTTCGGTCCTTACAGTCATAACGGCTCCAAAAATACACCTTGCACACTGACCGAGGGCCGCAATGGAATTTTATCATTCCATTGCGGCCCTCGGTTTTTGGATTGCAACGCCGTCGCATTATTTATACGCGATATAAAAATAGTTGCCGTACTGCTCGTTCAGGTTATAACGGACACCGTCCTGCGCCGCGCCCTGGGTCTGGGTCAGATAGACCCTGTTCCCGCCGATGGTGATTCCGCCGCTGCCGGCGAAGGGGATGGCAAATCCGCCCGACACAACCGTCTCACCGCCGCTTTGGGCGAAAATCGGCTTCGTCTGTCGGGCAAACAAAACCAGGGTCGGCGCGAAATCCAGCAGCAGGACGCCCTGCGCCGCACCATCCCCGCTATAGCCTCCCGTCACAAACGGGGCGCTGATCCGATTTCGCTGTGTGGCGGAGAGGTGCATGTTGCCGTCATTCAAATGGCCGCTCAGCACCCCGTCGATCAATTCATTGTCCGCTACAAAATCGGCGCGCTTTGGCTTGTCCGTCGCCACCCAGGCATTCAGTCCGATGTTTGTCGTTTTGTTGTTGGTCGGCATAGTTAATTCCCTCCATATTCTTCAAATTCCGTCCAGTTCCTGTCCAGCGCGTCCTGCTGCGCCCAGGTCATCTCCTGATTGTCGAACACCTCCCAGCGCTGGGGAAGAAAATCGAATTCCCCCGGCAGATGAGCCGGAAGGAAGGGTGCCGCCGCGCTCTCGATGTTCTCCCGGGAAATGTTGGGATTGAGCAGACGGATTACGTTGATATACAGACGCTGTGGAAACTCGGTCACATTCGCCTCGATTCCCACGGCCGCCAGCGCCTGTTCGATTTTCGGACGGGTAAAATCGTTCGGCGTTACCGCCAAGCGGTAGAGCAGCATATCCCGGCGGTCCTGAAGGGCCGCGAATTCCATCTCCCGTCCGGTGATGCTCTCCATTTTCACAAGGCCGTCGCTCTCCGCCGTCGGCAAAAAACGTTCCCGCCTCAAAAATTCCAGTTCTTTTTCCAACTGCTTCAAACCATCGGCATACGCGCTCAGCTCGGCCTTTATAAAGCTGTCGTCAGTAATCCGGTATAACCCGGTCTGCCCCAGGATTGTCATCATGCGGGTCAGTATCTCCACAAGCGTCACGCCCCTTCCTGAGCGATGCCCACCTGTCCGGGTACGGCAAGCTGGGTATGATTTACGTGTTTATCCGAACACATATTGGTCACAAAGGAATAATTTTCAACGCCCTCCAGCGCAAAGATTGCCCGGCCAATCCCGGCCAAAAGGGCGGACTCCCCGATCGCCAAACCGGCAAAATATTGATTGATCGCCTCGATACAGTCGGCGCGCACCTCGCTCATGCCATAGCCCGCCTTCGGTTTCACCGTCATAAAGACGCTGGTGTTGACCAGCGCGGCCGGCAGCACCTGTACATCCACACAGATTTCCCGAAGCTTTTCGAGATCGCTCTGGATCTCCGCCATGAGACCGTTCTCCGGGATCCCGCCGTTGCACGCCACATAGATGTCCACAGTGCCGACGCCCCGGCCCATTGGCACGACGCTGACAGTGGAGATCCCCTCATACCGCAGCACATGGTCGCGGTAAAAGGCGGCGTTGGTGCCGTTGGGAATTTCCGCGTAGCTTTTCAGAAGCCGCTCCCGAAGCGCGTCGTCTTCCTCTCCGTCCACACCGCCCTGAAAGGCCACCTCATTGCTCACACCGTTAATCCCGGCGGGCGGCGTAATCAGCACGCTGACTCGGCTGGTGGATACATTGTAGGCGTCTCCGCCCTCCTCC